>JACCDQ010345489.1_pt1 | contig 33531 bp, 38 predicted proteins | sample 7446031 | NCBI WGS metagenome assembly JACCDQ01 (sample SAMN15323442, study PRJNA562643) | freshwater metagenome | isolation source: river surface water | place: USA:Blue River Watershed | collected 2017-08-17 | reverse complement strand
GGCAAACAGCATCAGCAGACGCTCGCGGATGGTCTTGCTCTCGAACTGCTCGATCGCGGGCTGCAGCAGGCGATAAATATCGGAGCGATTCATGGTGCGTCCTCAGTACAGCTTGAAGGCCCAGACAGGCACCGCGGTGCTATCACTGTCTCCGCTGGTGGGCTGTTTCAGGGGCGTGATTTCTACATCTTTCAGCACAATGCCGTATTTGCGCATCGCGTGGTTCAGTAACGCGGCATACGGCAGCACCTGTTCCTTGCGTAGCGCTCGTCCATCGACGCGCAACGCACGACCGGCGTCCGCCACCGTGACAGTCGTTACCCACACACCCTCCGCCGGTATCCGTGCAAACTCGGTCAACTGCGCGCTGTAGCCCTCGAGGCTGCCGAGTTCGCCGCTCTTGAGCCGCGCGAGCAGGTCGCGCGATACGCGCGTACGCGGCTCGAGCGCAGCGATCTGCGTGGCGATGTCGCCCGCCTGGCCACCGTCGCCCAATGTTTTCTGCAGCGCCAGTTGCAGCTGATGGCGTTCCTGCAGGTTGCGGGCACCGCGATCGGCGGCAACTTTGGCCGCATCAACCGCGCTTGCGCCGAGCCACACCTGAATCGCCAGCAGGGCGCACCAGGCAAGCAGTACCAATGTCGCATTGCGGGCCGAAAACAGCGGCCGCTTCGGCGGTGCCGGCAGTAAGTTGATCTGGCGTGTCATGCGTCATTCTCCGAGTCGCGCAGCGCGACGCCGATCGCATGGAAGTAGCGCATGAAAACGCGCGGCTCATGCAAGTCCGGCACACCCGACAGATCGAACAGATCTTCCGGGCTGAGCTCTTCGATCGGATCGGGCAGCCCCGCCTGCAGGATCGCGCGGCAGCCTTCCGGTGCGCCGGCCAGCACGATGCGTGCGCCCGTAAGGAAAGGAAAGTTGGTGCGTACCGCATCGAGCGAGCGCTGCAGCTGGAGGAGAATGCGCTCGCAGGCGGCCGCGCGTCGCTGCGCATCGTCATCGAAACAGGCCGGCTCTGCGATCAGCCGGTCCATGTACAGCTCGTGATGCCAGCTGAAGCTGATCTGCACGCCGTCTTCGCAGAAAGCGACCATCACCATCAATTCATCGCCGCGCTCGAGCAGGGCGGAGATATTGCGCTGCGCGGTCTCTCGGATGTCGATCGCAAGCAGGTCCAGCCGTGCGCTGCGAAACAGGTTGGCACGCGCATTGACGACATCACCACGCGCCGCCACTGCATACAGTTCCGCGGAGCGATCCGGCGCATGCTCGCGGGTCGGTATCGGCAGAAAATCGACTGCTGCATCTTCTGCAGGAAAGTCGATCGTGGCGGCCAGCTGCCAACGGACGCTTTGCGCGAGCTCGGTCGCGGGCACGTCCGGCTCGGGCATGACCGACAGCCGGTATTCGTCGCGTGTCAGCAGCAGGGCCCAGCGCTGGTTGGTTGCCTGCAGTTCGCGCGCAAAGCTGGTCAGTGTGGCGGCATTCGGCAGACCGTCGGCCAGCGGCAGCTCGGCCGTGGCCAGTACGCGCGGCCGCTGTCCCGCGGCCGACGGCGCGACCACGACGGCGGTCATGCGATCCAGCGCAAGGCTGGCGACGACCCAGGGCCGCACCGTCCGGCGCCGCCGCAGCCGCAGCCGCCGCAGTAGCGGCGCATAGCGCGTGCGTAGTTGTGAAAAATCGATGCGCATCAGAACGCTTCCCACCAGTTATAAGGTTGCATGTAACTTACCAGCCCGCGCGGTGTCACCGGGTCGACATTCTTCAGGCAGGCAAAGCCCGCCGCCCACTGGTCGGTGGTGGTGCCGCTCTTGGTGATATGAAAATCCGTCGGTACCCCGGTTGCGAACAGGCTGTCGATGCCGCCGGACGCAATCGGCTTGTGCACATACCAGACTTCGGAATATAGGTCATAACCTCTGGAAGAAGAACGTTCCAAAAGACGTAATGGTATATTGGATGCACCGAAAGTGACCGAGGTCAGCGTGTCGTCTGCCGTCGCCGACCGCGCGGAGAAGCCGAAAATCAGCGTGTCCGCGCCCTTGCACCAGCCGGCCGTGCCGTTGGCGGCGGTGCCCAGCGTACGGCCGTCCTGCACCTGTCCCATCAAGGTGTTTGACGTACCGGTCGTGCCTTTGTTGGATGCGGAGTTCTGATCGGAATAGGCGCCGAGATACGTGACATTCGTGCCTTCGAAAATGGCGCCGGTGGCAACATAGTTGCGATCGGCGGTGAGTGTTTGTTGCAATGTGTAGTTGTTGACCGAGCTGGTGGTCGTCACAACGCCGACGCCGCCGACGCTGTTCTGGCCGGAGCTTGACAGGATGTCCCAGCCCTGCGAACAGCTGCCGGTGGTGGTTCCGCCCTGCTTCTGTACGCAGGTGCTCGCCTGCGCGTTGGGCGATCCGCTCGAGTCCACACAACGCAGCGGCGATCCTACCGGGGCGGGAGGCGAGTCTTGCTGGCGCCGGAAGGCGAGGTCGCTGAAGATGACGGAATTGGCCTGGTAGGGAACAATGCTCTGCACGATGGGCGTCGTGGTGCCACCGCATTCGGTGACGCCGGCCGAGGTCGGCGAACAATACGCGATGTCGATATTTACGTTGCGCATGCTGGTGCCGGAGGTGCCGAGTAATTGCGCCCGGCAGCCATACGCCAGCAGCAGGCCGTTACAGGCGGTGGCGACGGGCATATTCGCGACGGTCGACGCCGACAAGACCGAATAGGTCGCGCTGTCGAGCGTGCCTCCCGGCACCAGCGATGCATTGCAGCTCAGCGGCCCGCCCTTGCGCAGCGTCGCCAGCAGCGCTTCCGCGCCGCTGTCGGCGGCCATCAATGCTTTCACGCCTTGAAGGTGAGCCAAAGTCGCGCTGTTGCTGGACTCGGCGACCGCGAGCATGTAGCGCAAGATGACGGCGACCACCATCACCAGCATCAGTGCCCCAAAAATGGCAAATGAGCCGCGTTGCCGCGCCGGCGTGCGGGTGAATGGCCGCGTCATTTCTTTGTTCCCCACGCGCCATTGCGCAGCAGCACACGTGTACGGTAGCTGATGGGCACGCCGGTGGCCGGTGTCGCCGACAGCGTGATGTCGACATAGGCCAGCAGGGTGGTGAATTGCGGATCGGTCAGTGCCAGCGGCAGTGGCGTGCTGCCGCTGCCGAAGCGCCAGTAATCGAAACGCACGCTGCTGATCTTGTCGGCCAGTGTCTTCGGCGACGACGCAGTGCAGGCAGGCAGGGTCACATAATCCAGCGTCGCCAGCGTTCCGCTCTTGCGCACGGCAAGGCTGGCGAGCGTGGTGCCGGTGGCACCGCCCACGCGGGTAAAGCAGATGCCGGCACTGGCACTGGTCGTGCCGCTGATCGCGTCCAGCGGCTTGACCTGAAAGCCAGTGCTCTGTGCGTCGTAACGCGCCTGCCGCAGCTCCCGCACGATGCGTTCGGTCGCATAGCGCAGGCCGTCCATGGCAGATAAATTGGTGGCCACGTCGGCGCGCATCTTGAGCGTGGCGCGTATCGGCCGCGTCGCAGCGACAGCCAGTATGCCCGTCAGCACCATCACGATGACCAGCTCTAGCAGCGTGAAGCCTTGGGCGGACCGGAGTGGGGCGGGGCGCATATCAATTGTTGGCCAGCAGTGCGGCCAGCGACGCGAGTTTGCGCCCGCCCGAACTGACGGTGACGAGCACTTGCTTGCAGCCATTCGACGGATTGGGGCAACTGCTGTTGCTTGAGATATCGGTGACCTGCACGCTGCGCTGCAGTTGTGTTCCACTGATCGGGTTCTCAAGCGGGTAGGCACAGTTGGCCGACACGGTGGCGCAGGACGCCGTCTGCAGCGGCACCGCCGTGTAGCCGCGATCCGGATCACGCCTATCGGCAAGGACGGTTTCCAGCCGCTCCTGTGCGTACTGCATCGCGCGCGAGCTGGTATCGGACTCGGCAATGCGCACCGCGGCTTCGCGCGATACCGACAGCAGCGCAATCAGCGAGCCGGAAAAAACGACGATCAGCACCAGGATTTCAATCAAGCTGATGCCGGTCATGCGACGGCGGGACACCCGGCCCGTCATTGCTGCACCACCGTCGTCGTCACGAAGCCGGTGTCGGCAGCGACGGTCACCGTGGCGATCGTGGTGCCGTTGGCGGCCAGCTGGTAAGTGATGGTGCCTGCATATTGCGGCCGCCCGAGCAGGTCGAAACCAATCGACGCCGGGCCGCTGAGGGTGACGCCATTCTCGAGTCCGACGCAGAAAGGGCCGTGATGGCCGGGATCGATGACGGCCAGCGCGGTGTCGGGGCAGCCGCTGGCCGAGGCCTGCGTGCACTGGGACGCTGTAGCGCAGCTGACGCGCCAGCTAGTCGAGCCGGTGCTGAAATTCAGGGATTTGCCCCAGGCCATGGCCAGGAGCCGGGTGTGGCGCAGGTCATCTGCAAGTCGCAATGCCTGGTATCCCGCCGTACTTTTGCCTGACTGCGGCATCCAGCGAATGGTCGCGCCAGCGGACAGAATGCCGATGACGACGATGGTGATTATTAATTCCAACTGGCCGAAGCCGCGCGCGTGCTGTCCTTTACGGGAAAGCGCCACGCGTGACTTCGGATCCATGCGTTAGCTCGATGAGCTGTCGACTTAGCAGCCCGTGGACGTCACGTTGTATTGCGGTGCCGCGGTGGCCGTGGCCGGAACATACGTGACAGCGCACGATGCCGGCGTGGTGGCGCCTGCATGAGAGATCACGTTGGAGGTGGCTGTGTTGAAGTCCGATGCCGGCGACAGCGTGACGCACTTCAGCAGCTCGGTGCTGTCGGCCGCATAGCCGTATACCGTGGAAATCGTCGCGTTGCAGGCGCTCACCGAGCCGGTCGCGCCGCCCTGGTTGTTGATCTGCGCTGCGGAATAAATCGCGGTGTTGGCCGAGGCCAGGCTGCCGGTCACACCTTTGATGGCGGCCGCACGCGCATTGCCAGCGAGGTCGGTCATTTTCGGCAGCGCGATTGCCGCCAGGATGCCGATAATCACAATAACGATCACCAGTTCAATCAGGGTAAAACCCTGTTGCCGGGACGACAGTTTTAAGCGAATTTGCATATAGTTCTCCTGAAGTGGCGCAAAGCGGGTCGGCGCTTCGGTACTTGCACTGCGCGTTCCTCAGCACGAGTGTACTTCAGGAAATTAATCTGGCCTAATCAAACAAGCGGTGGAAGCTGCGCCACTTCCCTTTTGAAACGGGCGGTGGCGCGCTTACTTGGTCGATTTTATGGACGATCAGATAATGTTCAGCCCGGCGGTGCCCGCCGACAGGTCGCGGCTCTGCGCTTCGCTGCCATGCAGTTTGATGGCGATACGCAAATCATTCACCGAATCCGCATTGCGCAGCGCATCGTCCACGCTGATACGGCCGGCTTCGATCATGTCGAACAGCGCCTGGTCGAAAGTCTGCATGCCGAGTTCGCGTGATTTTTTCATCACTTCCTTGATTTCATGGACCTGGCCTTTGAAGATCAGGTCAGACACCAGTGGCGAGTTCAGCATCACCTCGACCGCTGCGCAGCGGCCGCTGCCGGATTTCAGCGGGATCAGCCGCTGTGAAATCATGGCGCGCAGGTTCAGCGACAGGTCCATCAGCAGCTGCTGCCGCCGCTCCTCAGGGAAGAAGTTGACGATGCGGTCGAGCGCCTGGTTGCTGTTGTTCGCATGCAGGGTGGCCAGGCACAGGTGGCCGGTCTCGGCAAAGGCGATCGCGTGGTCCATGGTCTCGCGGTCGCGGATTTCACCGATCAGGATCACGTCCGGCGCCTGCCGCAGCGTGTTTTTCAGTGCGGTATGCCAGTCTGCCGTGTCGGTGCCGACCTCGCGCTGCGTAACGATGCAGTTCCGGTGCGGGTGCACGAATTCGACCGGGTCTTCGATCGTGATGATGTGTCCATAGCTATTGACATTGCGGTGCCCGATCATTGCAGCCAGCGTGGTCGATTTGCCCGAGCCGGTGGCGCCGACCATGATGACCAGCCCGCGCTTGCTCATCACGATGTCTTTCAGCTGCTGTGGCACGCCGAGCTTGTCGATGTCGGGAATGTCCGTGGTGATCGTGCGTGCCACCATGCCGGCCTTGCCTTGCTGGACAAACGCGGATATGCGAAAGCGACCGATGCCGTCAACGCTGATCGCGAAATTGCACTCGTTGGTCTGGCTGAACTCCTGCTGCTGCCGCTCATTCATGATCGAATTCACCAGTGCACGACAGTCATCGGGCGACAGTGGCTCGGGCATCAGGGCGGTCAGGCGGCCGTCGAGCTTGATGGCGGGCGCGAAGCCAACTGTGAGAAACAAGTCGGATGCGCCGCGCGATTTCATCAGCGCCAGCAGCTGGTGCACCTTGTTCGTTGCCTGCGTTGTGTCCATGTTCAGCCTACGAAATTTTCCGGCATCTTGGCTGCGGCGCGTGCTGCCGCCGGCGTGATGCGGTTGCGCTTGACCAGATCCATCAGGCTGGCGTCGAGTGTCTGCATGCCGACGCTGCTGCCGGTCTGGATGGCCGAATACATTTGCGCGACCTTGGCTTCGCGGATCAGGTTACGGATGGCCGGCGTGCCCAGCATGATCTCGTACGCCGCGACGCGGCCATTGCCGTCGCGGGTTTTGATCAGCGATTGCGAGATGACGGCCTGCAGCGATTCGGATAGCATGGCGCGCACCATTTCCTTTTCGTCGCCTGGGAACACATCGATGATACGGTCGACCGTTTTCGGGGCCGAGGCCGTATGCAGCGTGCCGAACACCAGGTGGCCGGTTTCAGCCGCGGTCAGCGCCAGCCGGATGGTTTCGAGGTCGCGCAGTTCACCGACCAGTACCACGTCCGGGTCTTCGCGTAATGCCGAGCGCAGCGCGGCCGCAAACGACAGCGTGTGCGGGCCGACTTCGCGCTGGTTGATCAGGCCCTTGCGCGACTCGTGCACGAATTCGATCGGGTCTTCAATGGTCAGAATGTGCGCATACTCGTTCTCGTTCACATGGTTGACCATCGCCGCCAGCGTAGTTGACTTGCCGGAGCCGGTCGGCCCCGTCACCAGCACGAGCCCGCGCGGCTTCAGCGCTAGCTCGGCAAAGATGCGCGGCGTATTCAGGTCCTCCAGGGTCAGGATCTTTGATGGAATGGTACGCATGACCGCAGCAGCGCCACGATCCTGGTTGAACGCGTTCACGCGAAAGCGGGCGACGCCGGGCAGGTCAAACGAAAAATCGACTTCGAGATTTTCCTCATAGCGCTTACGCAGGCTGTCGTTCATCACCTCATAGATCATCGCGTGGACTTCTTTGTGCGACATCGCCGGCAGGTTGATGCGGCGCACGTCGCCGTGCACGCGGATCATCGGCGGCAGGCCCGCTGACAGGTGCAGGTCAGATGCGCTGTTTTTGACTGCAAAGGCGAGCAGTTCGGAAATGTCCATCGAGATCTCGGGGTTCGGGTGAACGGCCGCACCCGCGGCGGCCTGATCGCGCGATTATCAGGCCCGTACATGGTCGAGTTCAAGCGGAACAGCGCAGAAATTACCGGACTGTTACAGCAATGCGGCGCAAACGCTGTGGAGCGCTGTCAACCGAAGACGAACCCGGCGAAGACCGCAGCACCCAGCCAGTTGTGATGGCGGAAGGCGGCGAAGCAGCGCATCCGGTCGCGCTCGCGGATCAGAATGTAGTGGTACACCGCGATGCCGGCGTATGCAGAATTCCCTGCATTGGAAACAAGGTAAAAGAATAGAAACTTCGGCAGCTGGCGAGGTCAAGCAATCAAGAAATCACGATTCACGGAGAGCCGAATCCTGGCAATTCTGAATGAAGGAGGATCAGGTCAGCTGAAATTTTCCGCAAACATGGCATCAGCAACGCAACCGATGACCAGTGAGTGCGCCAGCTCCTGGAAGTTTCTTAATTAGGAGTTCTTTATAGTAACCGGCTTGCGAATTCCTTCCCGCTGACACAGCTTCGTTGATTTTGGTGGCTTGCGTTTATTTCTTTAGGCTAATGCTAGCCCCGATCGTCACGCTGATGTTTCTCTTGACGCCCTCGGAGGGCATGTCAGGTGCAGCGGCGCGCTCTGCTGTAGCGCGCATCATCAGCGGCATGACGGGGCCTGACTGGCCGATGTTGTCACTGATGTTGACTCGAGTGATTTCAAAGCTTTCAAAGCCGAGCGATTTCACGGCAATACCCGCTTTTCGTCTCAGCTCGGCGCCCGCTCTGGTAATCAAACGGTCGACGACCTCGCTCTTTTTGTCCGCCGACAGGTCGAATTCGGTATGTCCTATCATCACCCCCGGGCGAGTGACAAGCCTTCCAACGAGGGCACCCAGTTCAGGAGTGCTGGACGAGGTGAGCACGACCTCGCCGCGCACTCGCCAGTGAGCCTCATGGTCCTTCTGGGTCCAGTATTGGCCGGTATGCGTGGAGCTGAGGACGGCCTCGACGCCCGGGACCTTCTTTGCCTCGGCAATTAGGGCGTTCAGCTCGGCGAACACCTCGGAATTCACCGTGCTTGCCAGTCGGGCGTCCTTCTCAATGAAGAGCGTCACACTCATCTGATCGTTGGCAACATTTTCACTTAGAAATACCTGAAGGGTCATCTGTGGGTTATTGGCATCCCCCACAGCAGCTGCGACTGCAACGGTTGAAGGCTGGGACAGCACTGCGCTTGCGTAAAAAGCGGTTACGGCGGCTACGACAACCGTTGCCAGCATCTTCTTCATTCAATACTCCTCGTCGAATGGTTAGTTGAGCAGGGAATGCATAGATAGCGAAATGGATCGCTATCGAAGTTCGATACACGTTTGAGCTTGCAGTGGGTGCCGCCGGTGTGACAAGCCTAACCGAAATCATGGACTTACTTCGACTCGGTAGGCATGAAGCGGGGGAGATGCTGCGAGCGATAGCGGGAAAAAACGAATTCAATCTTGGTAACTAATACAGTTTTCTACCCGCTTGCCCGATTGGAAGTCTACGCAGGATTTTTCGTTGCTCCGATAGGATTAACAGGGGGAATGCTTTTCCTAAATTTTCCTGTTCGGATGTGGGCGATTAGAAGGTGTAACGTAAGCAAAATCTAGGTCGGGTAGGGATTCCCACCGCGCTTGCGCAATTCCGGTCCTCGAAATTTTTGGGAAATTCGCTGATAAATTCCCTGTTATCAGGGAACAAGCGCTGAGACGAGTTGGGTGCTGATTACTACCTCCGCCAGTGAATACAAAACCCCCGAATTTCTCTTTGAAATTAAAGACCAAGAAATTCGGGGTTTTTCATTTCTGTACATGTTTTCTAAACATGTCTGCGAGCCAAGCAGAGACCGAGAGCAATTCAGTTCTCGGCTCAGTCAATTTTGTGTGAGTCTTCCCACTTCTCTATGAGAGCTTGGCATATCAAACGAATCGCTATTGACGCTCGCGTCTCGACTGATAAACACACCGTCGAACACTAACTTACAGGGCCTTGTACTCTCTGCTAATCACTTGGTCAGAGCATCGTTCAGGAGCGCAGACAATGGCATCCTAGTCGTTAAGAATCGTAACGATCGCCTTGCGCTGGGTGTGTTGATGGATCGTTACTGCACTGGAGTACGTAAGCCAGTGACCGAACATTCGGCTGCTTTATCCGCTAAAATTCCCATGAATCCAGCAAGTGGATCATCTTCGAACCTCGCTGCTACACAGACCCGGCGGGGTTTTGTTTTTTAATCAAGATGTTTTAAGCATCATCGATGGAAATCGAGAGGCAGAAGAAATGAGTACTCAAGTGAAGCAACGTCGCGCGCACTTCAGCGAAGTTGAAGTTGGCCAAAGATTCTATGACCTGATCAGCGCGGAATACTTCATCAAAAAATCGGCGAACTCGGCGGTCATGGTGACGGGGCTGGGTGACGGCACCATCGCGGATGAGTTTGAACTGGATGATGTCGTCAGAATCGACGATTAATTCCAGGCCCGCCATTGAACAGCGCTGTCGCAGGAGGCGATTCGCTGTTGCTTTGTGACGTGCGGAGTAAAAATAAGCTGCTTTTTGGTCAAGTCGGATCTTGTATGTGAGATCCAGGCAGCAGGTGGCACAGCAGCCTTCACTGGTTGCCATGGCCACCGCATTGAGGCGTGCCCTGGTAAGCCATGGGGCGACGCCGTCGATCAGCATCGTGCCATACGAGGTCATCGCGCCAACGTTATCCGGCCCTTGTTTGTCCCGTCAGATTCACCATTCCACGTGAAAAGTCAAAGACGCACGGCACATACGACGTCCCCCGTTTTCAGTAGCACGGCGCTTTAGAGTCCGAGGTTAATGTAACTGACTTCCGGGCTAGTGTTTCGGCATAGGCGGCAGGGGGTTAATCCACCAAGAGATTTTTTCGGTCGCTCCTCGTTATATTCACGACGCCAGGTATCGATGATGGCTTTGGCATCTCGCAGGCTGGTAAGCCAGTGCTCATTGAGGCACTCGTCGCGTAAGCGCCCATTGAACGACTCGATGTAAGCATTCTGATTCGGCTTGCCGGGCTCGATCAGAAACAGTTGAACTCCTCGCGCATGGGCCCACGACAGCATGGCCCGACCGCAGAATTCTTTTCCATTGTCGGTTCTGATCGCCTTGGGGAGCCCGCGTGTGGTGGCCAGCTCGTCGAGAATACGCGTGAGATGCTGCCCACTCAGCGCACGCTCTGAAACAATCGCCACTGCTTCATGCGTCGCATCATCGACGATGGTGAGGTTCTTGATAGCCCGTCCTTCTGCCGTCCGGTCAAAGACGAAATCCATTGACCACATCCGGTTGGCCATCAACGGACGTTCGAGGGGATGACGATCGGCCGCCGGAATCTTCTTTCGCTTGCGCCGCTTTACCTGCAAACCCGCTTCGGCATACAGCCGATCGACCCGCTTGTGATTGACGATCTCACCAGCCTGCCGCAGTTTCAGATAGATCATCCGGGCACCGTAGCGCCGGTGGCGCTGGGCTAAGGCGATGATTTGCTCTTTCAAAGTGGCATTCCGGTCCTGCACAGGCCGATAGCGCAAGGCGCTGGGGCTCATGCCCACCACCTTGAGTGAACGCCGCTCACTGAGTCCTTGATCGATCAGGTAGCGCACCAGATCACGCCGTGACGGTGCGCTCACCACTTTTTTCTTAAGGCCTCTTTCGTGACCTCGTTCTCCAGCAAGGATTCCGCCAGTAGGCGCTTGAGCCGGGCATTTTCCAGTTCCAGTTTTTTCAACCGCTTGGCGTCGAAGACGCTCATGCCGCCAAATTTGCTGCGCCAGAGGTAGTAACTGGCTTCCGGTTAGCAAGACGGAACTGCGAGACAAGTATTCGGGTGTCGATGGTCAATTGGGCGCTTCTGAAGCCGTTGTAAGAAAGGTCGTCAAAGAGATGATCGACGATGGCAGATTGATCGAACGAAAAACAACCGACGCCGACCGTACGCTGCACCGCCTCTCAGCAAACATTCGAACAGTGCTGGTGCCGGGTGATTGGCCGGGTGACGGGTGTCGGGTAGAAGGCAAATGAAACTCAAAAATTCGGCATAAAGCAATGAAAAATCAATGGGTTAGGCCGGGTAGCACTGTCGGGTTTTCATGGGTCACTAAAACCCTGCCTTACCTATTGAAATCATTGAATATTTTTGGGTTCGAGTTTTGACGTCCTAACGGACGGTGGACATGCTGAAAAGCATCACCACAGGAGCCACATAATGTTATGTTACTCGGAACAGGTTCAGGCCACGTCAGATCGTGTTTTGGCACTACGCGACGCGGCACGCGAAGCCGCAGGCAGGACGATCCAGACTGAATGGGCTGAGCGCCTGACGCCTCTGGAAGACCGTCTAAAGAAGCTGCTGTCGGACATGCCCGAAGAAGTCATCGCGCAAGGCCTTTCGCTCGATTCGCTACGTCGTCTGCTGGCTGGAAAATGGCGCGGGAACTGCCACCCCGGTGAGCTGGGCGCAGCTCTTCGCAAACTGGGGTACGTGCGACGCAGAGACTGGTCTGATGCTGAGGGGGTTTTAAAGCGAAGTGGTTTGTCGCCTTGCGTTCATTAAACACACGCCGGAATGTATGAAGCTTAACAAGTGCTTAAAAGTACGAACCACTAGCGTGCGTTGTCAAATGATCGGTACAATCCCCAATGTCTTCTTGATACCAACTTATCGGTATTCCCTCTGCGCAGTTGATCAAAAACACTTACGATAATGTTTTAATAAATTTTTAATGGAGTCCATAACCATGAACGCTATCAAGCTTGACCTTAAAAAATTGCTCGGGTTCAAGATCATCGCAAACGAGATTCCGAGTCACCACAACGTTACCATTGGAGCGAAACTCGGTGAAAAAGAAGGTATAAAGACAGGCAGTGTTTCAAGCGTTCGCATCGCAGCTAAGGTTGGCGAGAAGGTGCCAGGTTAATTTGGATAGATTTAGTTTCTTCCCAAGCGGCGACCAAGCTCGGCAGCTTGATCGTCGCGTCAGGTTTTCGCTTGCTGACAGTCTCGAACACATCGCCGAACGAGCCGCAGGCAACATACCTTTTGATTTCTCCCGTCTGAACACAATTATTTCCAGGTCAAGGTCAAGTGCTAGATATCCGTGCTCGACTTTTGGCATTTACAGTGAAATCGTTTTGTCGATATGCAACGGGGACGGTAGTGGTGCGGTCGCACTGCTGGATGAACTAGTGCTCGAGCAGCCGCTTGGTCAAACACGGCGGATATTGGCTCTTAATGATCCTCAGCATTACCGAAATGTAGCTCGGTTTTCGCGAGCCATGAGTAATGACCCAAATACGAAATTCTTCATGGGTCCGCCCCCGGAAGAGCTTGCCCGTGAATTCGCTCAGCGTATTGAAGCTGGTTACAGTTTAATGGCGACAGCGATGCCCGAGTTGGCGGAGGAGTTCGATGCGCTCGTGACCGATGTCATCACGGTGGTCGGTGATGAGAAAGCTGAGTATCAATTTGACGGTGGGTCGAGTTATTTTCTATGGGGCGCGCTGTTCCTGAATGCAACGTCACACGAAACTAATACAGCCATGGTCGAGGTGTTGGCACATGAAAGTGCTCATATCTTGTTATATGCATGCACGGCCGACGAGGCACTCGTAACAAATCCAGATGAAGATCTATTTCCTTCACCACTTCGTCGAGATTTGCGACCGATGGATGGTATCTACCATGCCACATTTGTTTCTGCACGGATGTATTTCGCTATGGATCGATTGATAAAGAGCGGACTACTAGCCGGCACTGATCTTCCGGCTGTAGAGCGTGCGCGAGCCGAGGATTTACAAAATTTCTGGTCTGGCTATGAGGTCGTGGCTCGATACGGTCGACTAACAAAAACTGGTACGGCCGTCATGAAATCGGCAGTTGATTACATGGCCTCGGTACGTTGAACAGATTCTGATTTCAACGGCATGAGGTGCATGTGTAGGAGCCTCCTCATCGCGTAAACCCAAGGAGGCTGTTCTTGGCTTTGAGCTATCTCAGACTCCTTTAGCTGGTCATACGGCTCCTCGTGAATGCGATCGATCCTGCTCACGGGCAAACCTGTTTTGAGCAGCTCATCCGTTCGAACTACCATAACAATTGCCTCAACATCGTAATCCATCAACAGTGCATAACATCGCCCAAAAAGGCCGCTCTTGTCCAAATGAATAGTTTCGCCGGCGGGTGACACAACAAATTCGTCGCTTGCTACATAGCAGCTGACACCCTGTGAGACGTAGTCGGACTGAATGCGTAGTCCCAGGGCCAAACCGGACCCGCTGGAAATTACGGCTTCAATCGGGATGCGGCCATGGTTAGGGACCCATCCGCCAATCAAAGAGGCTATGGCCTCACCTGTAGTTCTTCCGGCGAGCAAGGGCGAGAAATTTACCTCATTGATGATCGCTCCTGTTTCATGCCAAGGACGGGTGATGTCCGTGGATATGATGTCAATGCCGGCTGTCGAAAGTCCAAATAGACGCGCCGCTTTGATAGCAATAGCGGCATTTTCAGGGTGAATGCGGTCCGTGAAATCCTCGACCACACCGCCCCATTCACTGGTTTGAATTGGCCGCAACGGTGCCATGATTCCATCCTCAGGTACGCTGTCTGGATTCATGCCCACTGAAGCAAGGCAGTCTATTGCCATGTCGTCTAGCGGGAATGGTTTAAGGCGTAACCATGGCGGTCTTAAATTTTCCTCAGTGTTTGCTTCATTAACGAGCTCGCGGACAGACTTAAGTCCATCGCCTTTTACGGATTTCGGCATACGTTTTGCGACGATGCAAACCCTTCCTTGTGCTACGAGTACCCGATGACAAACTCCTAGAACTTGGCGTTCTACGAGAATAGACCGCGATAATGCAACTGCTTTTTGGAACGCCGCTACAACTTGTTGACCGCTACTAACATTTACCGTCACTCCCTCGCCGCGATCTCTATCTGTTGGTTTGATTACGACCGGCCAGCCAAGTCGATTTGCTGCCGCAAGCGCCGCTTGTTCCGATGCGACTTGCAGGTGTATGGCGGCTGGAAGCCCAGCATCCCGCAGAAGGTTAGCTGACCAAAATTTGTTGTTAGAGATTTTGGCGCCGATTGCAGAATCGAATTGAATTGCTCCGCAGTTGAAATGTAGTTGATTTTTCCCCACGCCGAGTTGATAGGTACCGCTTCCCAAGTGACGGAAGTCGACTCCCATTTTCCACGCCTCTCGGAGTACAGCGATCGTGGATTCTCCACCGACAGAAGCAGCATTGAACTTCTGAACAAACTCGTTGTTCAACATGCTGAAAAGATGCTCGCGGTTTTTAGGTGTTTGGGGACGACTAACAAGCCATTTCACCGCCTTGGTTGCTATCTGGTAAGCATGTTTATAAGGGTCGCCGGGTGTGTAATCAACCCGGGGTTGGGCTAGCAGAAAATGCCATGACCCTGAGCTTTGCCTTCGCAATGAAAGTATTTGGCCAACACTGAACACAGGAACTCGTACTGCTCGAAGCAGTACCGTGCTTAAGTTCATAATCCGCCATACCAACCCTACGACAACAGTTTCGTCGAACGACTTTGGCTTAAATGCGACTGCAGGCTTGTCGCCACCGTTAATTTCAAAAGCGCTTGATAGCCAATCGTCAACCCCAGGAAATAGGATCGTTTGTGGGCAATCTAAAACCATCGAAATTTGTACCGATGGTTGAATAAGGCCATGCGAGTATCCGAGGCGCGGTGGCCATTGAAGGCTTTCGGTCGAAGATGCCATGGTTAAGATTGACGGTAGTATGGGAGTTACAATCAGGAGAACGAGCTAATCTTACTAAGTAGATAAAATGTTGGCATTATTCCCGCGTCTCATATGGGTCGTTGTGCTGGCTTGGGTGATTGATACGGGATTGTGCTACTTTCGGCCTTGTAAGCGCCAACTGAGCGGTATTTATCAGGCTGTTTTTTGAGCACAATCTAGACCTTTGGGTAGTGAGCCAGAGTGCATGAGGAATTGCGATGGTTTCAGTAGTTTCTACTTCGAACGACTAAACATACTGTAATGATCTTGGTGAGTTGTTTAACTCGGAAACCTTAACAGTGCTGTGCGAGAAATTTATTGAACATCCCCCGGGTGGGGCGTACCCCTCGGGTCCTGCGGGTCGGGGGGGGCAACTATCATGCGTGTCGTTGCGCATCTAGGGAAGATGTGCCTGTTGTGCCATCGCTCTATCGACGCGAAAAACCTACACAGCGCTTACATAGGCGCAGAAATGAACAAGGGGTTGAATGATTTCTCATTCAACCCCTTGATTTTTCTGGTAGGCCGTGCGGGACTCGAACCTGCGACCAACGGATTAAAAGTCCGCTGCTCTACCAACTGAGCTAACGACCCGAAAGACCAAGATTATACGCAGCGGGATTTGGTTTTGTCAAACCCCTGCGGAAACTTTTTCGAGATGAATTGGCTTACGCACGCCCTCATCGGCATCACAGCGCTGCTTGATAAACCTCATCGTGTTTCGGGCAAGCGCTCCTTCGCCGAGGTGGCCGCAGCCGAGTTCGGAAATTTCCTAATCAGACTGCCGAGCGTATCTCGTGCCGCCGACTTGTCGTTCATATCGATCTGGCAGCTGGCAAGGCTCAACATCGCATCAGGCGCGCGCGGATGGCTGGATTGCCGCGAGAGCATCGCCTGAAAGGCCGGTATCGCCTGCGCACAGTCGCGCATGGCCAGATGGCTGCTGCCGAGCCAGAAATAGGCGGTTGGCACCAGGCCGGAATCCGGATAGCGCTGAATGAAATTCGCGATGGATTCGGCGGCGCCGCTGTAGTCGCCGGATTTGAACAGAGCCTGCGCCGCATCAAGCGCCTTTTGCTCGATCGTCTTTTGTTCGGCGATCACTGCCTTGGCATCCGAAGTTTTAGTCTCTCCAGCCTTGCTTTCGAGCGCCTGCTGCTTCTGTTCGATCGCACGCAGCCGCTGGTCCAGATCTCCATAGAAATCTTTCTGACGCTTTTGCGCGTTTACGACTTCGTTCGACACAATCTCCAGCTGGCCTCGCAGACCCGCAAGCTCTGCTCGCAGCTTCTCAATTTCTCCAGCCAGATCCATCACGCTCTTCGTTTCGGCCTTTGAGTCGATTCGTGCCAGGATCGGTGAAATCCTGACGTCGATGCGCGTGGTCAGGTCGGCGATTTGTTTACGCAGTTCGAGAATTGCGCGGCGCGCCTCGGCATCCTCGAGGATGGCGTGCGCGCTCATCGGTGCCCCAATGAAAAGCGCCGCCATGACGGCGGCGCTCGCAGCTTTGAAAGTGAGTTTCATTGCGCAGATCAGTAGACAATGTCAGCGCGGCGGTTTTGTGCCCACGCTTCCTCGCTGCTGCCGGTGGCTTTCGGCTTTTCCTTGCCAAACGAGACCGCTTCCATCTGCGACTCTTTTGCGCCAGCCAGCCCGAGTGCACGACGAACCGCTTCGGCACGCTTCTGGCCCAGTGCGAGGTTGTACTCGCTACCGCCGCGTTCGTCGGTGTGACCCTGGATGATGACCTTGCGGTTCGGATTGCTGGAAAGGAATTTGCCGTGTGCCTCGACAACGGCCTTGAACTCGTCGCGGATCGCGAAACTGTCGAAGTCAAAATAGACGCTTCGGTTCGACAGAATGCTGGCCGGGTCATTCACTGGATCCTTGGCCGCCGCCGCCGCTGCCGCATCGCGCGCTTCGGCATCTCTTGCAGCGGCTTCCCTCGCCGCCGCTTCTTTGGCAGCGGCTTCGCGGGCGGCCGCGTCTTTTGCCGCGCTATCCTTCGAGCCCGCCGATTTGGCGCCGCCGGCAGGAATCGCGCCGGACGCCGTTCCGGATGCGGGAGCGTTCGATTTGGCAACGCGGTCCTCGACCGGCGCCTGATCGTCGAGCTTGACGGTCGAGCAGGCGGTCAGCAGCGAGAGGACTGCGATGAGGGCTGCGGATTTCAGTCCACGCATGGTTGGATTCTCCCTAGTTAAATTAAGCAATGAATTCTGTTGTTATCTTGTGAACGGCCCCCAGGCCGGCTCGCGAATACTGGAAGCCCGCGAGCTCAGGCTGTACCGCGCGCTCCCATCGACAGCCGCCACGGACAAGGTGCCACGCCCGTCAGCATCGCTTGCAAACATGATGTAGCGGCCGTTCGGCGCAAAACTGGGCGACTCGTCTCTCGGTCCGTCTGACAAGCGAGTTTCTTGGGAGCTTGCCAGATCCAACACGTGCACCTGGAACCGCCCGTCACGCCGCGAGATATAGGTCAGCATTCTACCGTCAGGCGAGATAGCCGGGCTGATGTTGTAGCTGCCGTTGAAGGTGATACGTCGTACGTCGCCGCCTTCGGCATTCATCCGATAGATCTGCGGCCCGCCGCTGCGGTCGCTTGTGAAATAGATCGTCCGGCCATCGGGCGAATAACAGGGTTCAGTATCAATGGCGCTGGAGTTGGTTAGCCTGCGCAGGTCGCTGCCGTCGGCGTTGATCTGGAATATCTGGGTGATGCCTTCACGCGACAGTGCGATCGCCAGCCGGAGTCCGTCCGGCGACCATGCCGGCGCGGAGTTACTGCCTTTGAAATTTGCGACGGCCATCCGGTGGTTGCTGGCGAGATCCTGTACGTAGACGACGGGCTTCTTGTTCTCGAACGACACATAGGCAACCCGGCTACCATCCGGTGACCAGACTGGAGAAATTACGGGTTCACTGGAGCGCAGGGCAATGAACGGATTTTCACCATCGGAGTCCGCGACCTCGAGGCGGTGTTCCGCCCCGCTGCGGCTGACGTAAGTGATCCGCGTCGCGAATGCGCCTCGCAGACCGGTCAATTTTTCAAAGATGTCATCGGCGATCCGGTGGGCCGCAAAGCGGACAAACTGCGGCCTGGTGGTCAGCGCGAGAACAGACACGTCCGCCGCCTTGATTGTGTCGCGCAGACGGTATCGTACTTCGGTACGGCCATCGCTGAGCTGTTGCACGCTGCCGCCGATCAGCAGGTCAGCGCCCAGGGATTTCCACAGGCTGTCGTTGACGCTGCCGCTTTCACGCACAGGTTCGCCTTTGGCGATGATGCGGAAAAGTCCGCTCCGCTCGAGGTCGGCACGGATGATGGCGCTGATCTGGTTGGCGCCTGCCAGGTCATCAGCGAACTGCCCGATCGCGACCGGGGTCCGGTTGGCGCCAACACCAGAAATCTCGACACGCAGTTGTGCGCGTGCGGGCAGAATCGGGGAGAGGCAGGCGATCGATAGAAGCTTCAGGAAGGTTCGTTTCATCTGCTGTCGTCGGTCGTCGGTTCAATTGTCCTTGGGACGGTGGGTTAGCGTGAAGCTGGGCGGCACCTTGCCGGTGGCCGGATTCGGCGGAAACGGCGCCGCGCGATCGATCGCACGTCTGACAGCCTGATCAAAAGCAGGAAGCCCCGAGGAACGTACCATACTGACGTTCTTCACGCTGCCATCAGGGTACAGTTCGATCGAATACTCAACCATTGGGTTGCCAGCGATCTCGTTTAAAGGCGTGAATATTGTAGCCCGTTTTATATTGGACGCGATCTTGCTCAGGTACTCGACGGGCTCGGTGCGTCCTGACGTGTGTTCTGCATCCCCGGCGGTACCATCGCCGGCCATCGACTGCAGTCGCTTCAGGTCAGCTTCACGCCGCGCCCGGGCACGCTGGTCGGCGAGCTCTTGCTGACGACGCTTGTCCTCTTCGATGCGGCGGATTTCTTCATCCCGGCGTCGCTGTGCTTCTTCCTGCCTGCGCCGCTCTTCGTCGGCACGGCGTTTCTCCTCGTCCTGACGACGCTTTTCTTCTTCGATTCGACGCTTTTCTTCTTCGATTCGGCGCTTTTCTTCGTCTTGTCGACGCTTCTCCTCGTCTGCCAGGCGTTTCTTTTCCTCTTCCTGCTTACGCTTCTTCTCGTCTTCCTGCTTACGTTTTTCTTCTTCGGCGTGACGCTTCTTCTCTTCGTCCTGCCTGCGTTTTTCTTCCTCAGCGTGGCGCTTCTTTTCGTCTTCCTGTTTGCGCCTCTTCTCTTCTTCGAGCCGGCGCTTCTCTTCCTCCGCGCGCTTCTTTTCGTCTTCTTGCTTGCGCCGCTCTTCTTCGGCGTGGCGCTTTTTCTCTTCTTCCTGTTTACGCTTCTGTTCTTCGGCGCTGCGCTTTCTTTCCTGTTCCTTACGCTCGTCTTCCTCGGCTTGCCGTTTGCGCTCAAGCTCTTCGCGCTTGGCCTTTTCTTCGGCGAGCGCTTTCTCTTCAGCCAGCTTGCGCTGCTTTTCTTTTTCCAGTGCGATATCCGGGTCAGGGGTGGCCGACTTGGGCGCAGGCTCCGGTGCAGGCGCCTTCGGTAAAGGCTTGCTCGGCAGCGGCTTGGACTCGGGCGGCGGGCTGACGGGCTGCTTCGGTACCGGCGCGGGCTTGGGCGGCTCAGGTAGCGGTTGTGGTGGTGCTGGTACAGGCTTCGGTGGTTCGAGTATAGGCTTCGGTGGTTCGGGCAAGGGCGCGGGCGGCGCTGCCTGTTTTGCCTGCGCGCTCCAGATCTCTGCCTCGACCGTCACCGGTATCGTGTTCTGCCATGACACACCTATCCACAGGAAGCTCAGCAGCACGGCGTGCACCAGCATTGCCAGCGCAAACGAGGTCCAGCGGCCGGGTTCTTCCGGGATTTCGTTGCGGTTGAAGCGGACTTTCAAGGCAGGCTCAGCGGGCGGAAAGGCCCACGCGGGCGATACCAGTCTTGTTGGCCAGTGCGATCGTCTGCACGACCTCGTCGTATTTGATGTCCTTGTCGGCCGAGATCATCAGCGGCAGCTCAGGATGCCTGCGCTTGAGTGCCGCGAGCTGTTCGCCGAGTTGCTGGCGATTCTTTGCCTTGACGAACTGGCGACCATGAACTCCCACTCTGGCGCGGCCGTCCTCGGTCAGTTCGATCTCGAGGTACTCGGTTGGCGGCTGGGTCGATTGCCCTGCCTTGGGCAGCTTGATCTCGGTCGGCGGGATCATCGGCGCAACCACCATGAAGATCACCAGCAGCACAAGCATCACGTCGATGTAAGGAACGACGTTGATCTCTGCCTTCAGTTTGCGGCCTTTGCCGCCGCGCATGGTGGAGAGCTGCGCCATCAGCGCGCCTGCCGCTGAAGAATATTCGAGAATTCCTCGATGAAGGTCTCGAAGCGGATTGCGAGGCGATCGATGTCGTGCGAGTAGCGGTTATACGCCACCACCGCCGGTATCGCAGCGAACAGGCCGATCGCTGTGGCGACCAGTGCCTCGGCAATACCCGGAGCCACTGCAGCCAGCGTTGCCTGCTGCACGTTCGCCAGTCCACGGAAGGAGTTCATGATGCCCCACACGGTGCCGAACAGGCCAACATACGGTGAGACCGAACCGACCGAGGCGAGGAAGGCCAGATGCGATTCCAGGGCATCCATTTCGCGCTGGTAGGCGGCGCGCATCGCACGGCGCGTGCCGTCGAGCAGCGAGCTGGTATCGATTTCTTTGCCGCTGAAGGACAGGCGTGCCTTGCGGTATTCCTCCATGCCGGCATCGAAGATGCGCTCGAGTGCGCCGTTGCGAATGCCGCGGCGGCGGTTGGCCACCAGTTCCTCATGCAGCGTGTTCAGGTTCGCGCCCGACCAGAAAGTCGTCAGGAAATCTGCTGTCTGTCGCGTTGCGCTGCGGATCGTGAACATCTTGCGAAAAATGTAAGTCCAGCTCATCGCTGACACCAGCACCAGCAGGGCCATCACCAGCTTGACAATCAGCGATGCGTTGGAAATCAGGTGGAAGAGCGACAGGTTCTCGTTGACGGGCATGGCTTTGTAAGTAGATTTGGTGTGTGGCCGCGTGCGATTGTACAAACCCGAGGACGGACGGGAAACTAAAAGCTGACAGCTATTTGTTGAAGTTTTGTTTCATGCTGTTACGAATCCGGGTGAGCACCTCGTCCGGTATCGACGCTGGCCGCAGACCTAGTGTATCGACGCAGCCGACGCGAATGCTGCCGCTGCACAGCAGCCTCGGCGCTTCGCCGTTCGTGAGCCAAGCCGCCTGCATGAAATTCACTGACGCACGCCCCAGCTTTTCCACGGTTACCGTGATCTCGAGGCGATCGTCCAGTTTCGCCGGCGCATGGTAATCCATGGCCGTGCTTTTGACCACAAAGATACGTTGCGCCTGCGTCGCGAGCGCTTGTTGCCCGATACCGGCGGCGCGCAGCCATTCGGTGCGCGCGCGTTCGAAAAATTTCAGGTAATTCGCATAGAACACGATTCCGCCGGCGTCGGTGTCCTCGTAGTAAACGCGCACTGGCCAGCGAAAAACAATGTTCATGTGTTGCGTTTGACGTTGAACGGGGAGAAGCCCTGGCAGGTCGGCATCATCTCGATGTGGTTGATGTTGACATGGGCCGGCAAGGTCGCGGCCCAGTAGACCGCTTCGGCAATGTCTTCGGAAGTCAGCGACTGAATGCCCTGGTAGACCTTGGCAGCCGCTGCGTCATCCCCCTTGAAGCGCACGTTGGAGAACTCGGTACCACCAGCCATGCCCGGAGCAATATTGGTCGCCTTGACGCCGGTGCCAACGATGTCGGCCCTCAGGTTCAGCGTGAATTGCTCAACGAAAGCCTTGGTCGCGCCATAGACATTGCCGCCGGGGTAGGGGTAGCTGCCGGCGACCGAGCCGATGTTGATCACATGTCCGCTGCCGCGGGCGACCATGCGCGGCAGTAGGGCGCGGGTCATCCAGACCAGACCTTGGCAATTGGTCGCGATCATCGTTTCCCAGTCGCTCAGGTGCGCCTCGTGCGCTGGCTCGAGTCCGAGCGCCAGCCCGGCATTGTTGACCAGCACGTCGATGGCCTGCCAGTCGGCCGGCAGTATCGCGAGCATTTGCTCGATCGAATCCTTGCGGGTCACATCCAGCGCCACCGGCAGCAGCGCCGGGCCGAGTTCGGTGGCCAGCGCGGCCAGCCGATCGGTACGGCGTGCGGCGGCGATGACCCGGTGGCCTTCCCGGACGAACTTGCGGGCAATGCCCGCGCCAAAGCCTGAACTGGCGCCAGTGACGAGTACGATCATGCGAGGAGTCCTGTAAGAGCGGGAATGGGGTTAAAAACCCGCGCATTTTAGCCGAAACCCGGTTGATTTCCGCTGGCCAACCTTGCTGAAAATCGGCCTGTCCACTAGAATTTCGGGTCATTTCGTCTCGCGTAACTGGCGCAAAACCGGCATCAGCCGGCAAGGTGGAGTTCCACCGGGGAGCGCGGGATCTTTGCTTTCCGCCGTACGCCTGGGCAGCCGACAAGGGGGTTCTCCGTGAGCCTCCGACTCGTCCGAGAGGCTGCCGCCCGTCTGTACCGCACCGTCGGCAGCCACCCGCTTGAACCAACGCTTTTGCACCGATTGGAGCTACCTGATGTTTTCCAGCCAACACACGATTGCCCATGTCGACCCGGAACTGTGGTCGGCGATCCAGAAAGAGAACCAGCGCCAGCAGGATCATATCGAGCTGATTGCTTCCGAAAATTATGCGTCGCCGGCCGTCATGGAGGCGCAGGGATCGCAGCTCACCAACAAATATGCGGAGGGCTATCCGGGCAAGCGCTATTACGGCGGTTGCGAATTCGTTGACATGGCCGAACAGCTGGCGATCGATCGTCTCAAGGCGCTGTATGGCGCCAACTTCGCCAATGTGCAGGCCAATTCCGGCTCGCAGGCCAACCAGGCGGTGCTGCTGGCTTTCCTGAAGCCGGGCGACACCATCATGGGTATGTCGCTGGCCGAGGGCGGTCACCTGACGCACGGCATGGCGCTGAACATGTCGGGCAAGTGGTTCAACGTCGTGTCGTACGGCCTGAACGCCAAGGAAGAGATCGACTATGACCAGATGGAGCGTCTCGCGCACGAGAAGAAGCCGAAACTGATCATCGCCGGCGCGTCGGCGTATGCACTGAAAATCGACTGGGAACGCTTCGCGAAGGTGGCCAAGGCGGTCGGTGCGATTTTCATGGTCGACATGGCGCACTACTCCGGCCTGATCGCCGGCGGTGTGTACCCGAACCCGATGCCGTTCGCCGATGTGGTCACGTCAACTACGCACAAGAGCCTGCGTGGCCCGCGTGGCGGCATCATCCTGATGAACGACGAAGAGATCTCGAAGAAAATCAACAGCGCCATCTTCCCGGGGTTGCAGGGTGGTCCGCTGATGCATGTGATCGCTGCCAAGGCAGTCGCGTTCAAGGAAGCGCTGTCACCGGAGTTCAAGGCCTACCAGCAGCAGGTGGTGAAGAATGCCGATGCGCTGGCCAAAGCGCTGGCGGCGCGCGGCCTGCGCATCGTGTCCGGCCGCACGGAATCGCATGTGATGCTGGTGGATCTGCGTCCGAAGAAGCTGACCGGCAAGGAAGCCGAAGCGATCCTCGGTTCGGCTCACATCACCTGTAACAAGAACGGTATTCCGAACGACCCGGAAAAGCCGATGGTGACCTCCGGTATCCGTCTCGGTTCGCCGGCGATGACGACGCGCGGCTTCAAGGAAGCGGAGGCTACACAGGTCGGCCACCTGATCGCTGATGTGCTGGACAATCCGCACGACGCGGCCACCATCGAGCGCGTGAAGGCAGAAGTCCGCAAGCTGACCGACGCATTCCCGGTCTACCCGCGTTGATCCACCGAACGGCGCGCATCATGATCCCTGCAGGAGACCGCTGACGATGCGCTGCCCGTTCTGCCATAGCGAAGACACGCAGGTGCTCGATACGCGTGCGTCGGAGGAGGGTGACAGCATCCGCCGGCGGCGCCGTTGCAACGCCTGCGACAAGCGCTTCACCACCTACGAGCGGGTCGAGCTTGCGATGCCGGTCATCGTCAAGAAAAACGGCAGCCGTACCGAGTTCGAGCCGGCCAAGCTGCGCGCCAGCCTGATGCTGGCGCTGCGCAAGCGGCCGGTATCGGCCGATGCGGTGGATGCAGCGATACAGCGTATCGAAGAGAAACTGCGCTCGTCCGGCGAGCGCGAGATCATGTCCGGACAGATCGGCGAGCTGGTGATGCGCGAACTGCGCCGTCTCGACAAGATTGCCTACATCCGATTTGCTTCCGTCTATCGCAGCTTCGAAGATGTCTCTGAGTTCCGTGACGCGATCGACGAGATCGATGTCGAATCGGCGTCTTCCGCGTCTCGCAAGACCGGGCGCGGCTGAATCGGCCCGACCCGTTGTCCTCAAGCCGCCCACCCCTCGGTGGGCGCCGAACGGCGTACTTCTTGCTGACTGAGTCACACCATCAGAAGGTGTGAGTTTTCTTTTGCACGGTGCAGTTACCAATGCATCGAATGACCGCCCGCTTGTTTTTTCTCATGAATTGTTAGCTCGACTTTTAACGATGCGCAGTGCATCGGCAAATTGCGGCGAGCATGCCCTCCAGTCAGTTGGAGGCGTCTATGCGAACGAAACGGTGTGGCTTTGCGCTCAGTGAGACAATGATCTCTCTGGCGCTCGTGGCAGTGTTAGGCATGCTCGTCGTGAGTTCGAGCGGCGCGAACGCCGTCGTGAGCGCGCAGTCGGCCGCCCGGGTTCATGCGGCGAGGCTTGCGCTCGAATTGTCCGACTGGGCGTATCGCGGCGGACTGCGGGCGTTCGGTATGGCGGCCGATCAGGCATTCGTTGAGGTGTCATCGTCAGTTGCCTGCCATGCTGGTGAATGCGACGCGGAGCAGGGCGCGCGACATTATGTTTTCCGATGGCAGGCCCGCTTGCGGCACGCCATTCCCGGCGTGCGCGCTGTGCTTTGCAGTGACCATGCTCCTGCCAGCGACTCAGCCACCTCGGACTGGACCTGCGATCCGGCTGGCAAGCAGGCCGTACTGAAGCTGGGCTGGCCGTCCCATCCGGCCGATAGCGGTTTCCGGCCCACGCTGGTGGTTGCACTTGGGTCAGCGGATTGAGGCGTCGATTGATGTGCCGAATGATGCGTCGAAAAGTATGTTGCGAGACACGTCGAATGAGGCCCCGCCAGTCGGGCGCCAGTCTGTTGGCGCTAATGATTGCGTCGGGAATTTCGTTGGTCATTGCGTTGATGGCCATGCACGTCGTCGCGTTATCGAGCACCGGCTATCTGCGGACCGAGCAGGACGCCTTGCTGCAAGACCAGGCGGCCTGGGTGCTCGACGTGTTCCGTGTGGCGATACAGCAGGCAGGCTATGTGGATGCCAGCCAGTCGATGCCAGCGCAGCCGGCGCGTCCCGATGCAGGTGCTTTGACAGGGTTCGACGATGTCATCGTGCCGGTCAGCACGCCTGGATTCAACGGCGTGCACCGGGGTGGCATCGGCGGCAGCGATGCATTGGCCGTGCGATTTGCCGGAGACTCAAAAGGATGGGTCCGCAATTGCGCCGGTCTGCCCGTGAAGTCCTCAATCACTGCGGCGGATGATCGCGGCTGGAGCATCTTCCATGTCGCGACCGACCGGCAAGGCGAGCCGGAGTTGCGCTGCAAGTATCGCGGCGAATCTGGCTGGACCTCTCAGGCGATCGCCAGCGGTATCGAATCGTTTCAGCTGCTGTACGGACTCGATCTCGATGATGACGGCTTGCCGAATGACTTTGTCAGTGCAGCGCGGCTGCAAGCGCTTGATGTGGCAGCGGACAAAGGAGCAGACAACCTCTGGACCCGTGTGGTCGCGGTGCATGTCGCACTGCTTTTGCGATCGCCGCAAAGGGTTCGGGTGCCGCTGCCGGACGCCATCGAGCTGTTCGGCAATGACTATGCGCGCTTGCACGGCAACGAGGATCCCGGGTCCACTCTGACGGTCAGTCAGCTGCGATCGGATCGTTTGTACCGGCAGAGCGACGCGGTGATTTTCCTTGGTAACAGCCTGCGGCCCTCGAAATGAGCCTGATACCTTCCCTGTTTGCCCTGTGTGCAACGTTGTTGCTGATGGCGGCATCAAGTCGTTCGGTACAAGACACCGGCTTGATCATGTCGCAGCAGGCCGAGCGGCTGCTCGCCATGCAGCGGGCCCAGCTGCGGCTGGTGCAGGCTGCCGAGATGCTGGCCGATCCAAACGCCGAATTCGGTGCGATGTCGGAGATTGAAGATGGTGAGTACGGTCGCTGGGCCAGCATGATCGAAACCTTGCCGATCGCCACCGATGCGGAATTACCAGACCTGCCGTTGACGCTGCAGCGCGTTACGGTTACGGACGATGGCCGTGGCGCGCGCGTGAGACTGCAGGCGGACTTTGCCGTCGACGGTTGCGAAAGCGCCCATGACGAGGCTTGCGTGCCGCGCGTGCGGCGCATCGCGTGGCGGCAACTGTCTCCCGACTGATACAGAGACGCCTGTCCATGCGTGCTCTGGCCAGCCACCAGCGCTTCCGGCTCTCGCATCCTTGCAGTGGTAGGTCGGCTTGCAGCCGACTTTTGTCCTGTAGCGGCGCCGGGCTGCTCGAATCGCTGGTCGTGGTGGCGATCATCACGCTGCTGGTTTCGCAGGTCTTGCCGGGCTTTCGCGCACTGTTCGACCGCGTTCGCGTCAATACCGCGGCGGCCGACTTTCGTGCCGGGTTGAGCGTCGCCCGCACTGCGGCAATTCGGCGCGGGCAGCGGGTCGACTTGCTACCTGCCAGTCCCGCCGGGTGGCATACCGGCTGGCGAGTGGTGATCGATTTGAACAATAATCAGCGTATCGACGCTGGTGAGCCGGTACTGCGCAGCGGACCGGTGATACCGTCGGGCGTGGCGGTCGATGCGACGCTGACTGACCAGACGCGCATCTATCTGGCGTTCGATCCGAGCGGCCGGCCACGCAGCGCCCAGAGTGCGAATGCGCCGCAATTTGGCTCACTGCTATTCCGGTCAGGTGGCGAGCGCCGCAAGCTCGTGATTGGCTTTCTGGGACGCGCGCGGCTCTGTGATCCCGATCGCGACGGAGCGGCTTGTTAAAATGCACCCTCTCTTTCTGATGATTCCCGTGAAAATCACCAACGATATCGACGGCATGCGCGCCGCGCTTTCTCAGGCTGCGCTTGGCCTGTACATCACTACGCCAAATCCGCGCGTGGGTTGCGTGATCGTGCGCGATGGTGAGGTGATTGCCGAGGGGCACACGCAGCCGGCGGGTTTTGCGCACGCCGAGGCACATGCGTTGCAGCATGCGGCGGCCAGGGGCGTAGATGTGCGCGGTGCGACTGCCTATGTGACGCTCGAGCCCTGCAGTCATCACGGACGCACACCGCCGTGCGCAGACGCGCTGATCGCCGCCGGTGTTGCCCGGGTGGTCGTGGCGATTGAAGATCCGAATCCGCTGGTGGCCGGGCAGGGGCTCGCGCGCCTGCAGGCGGCGGGTATGTCCGTTGAGGTCGGCGTGCTGGCGCAGCCTGCGCGCGAGATCAATGCGGGCTTCCTGTGCCGCATGCGCACCGGCCGGCCCTGGGTGCGGATGAAGGTCGCTGCCAGTCTCGACGGTGGCACTGCGTTGCAGAACGGGCAGAGCCAGTGGATCACCTCATCCGCCGCGCGTGATGACGGCCATGCGTGGCGTGCGCGTGCCTGTGCGATCCTGACTGGGATCGGCACCGTGCAGCAGGACGATCCGCAGCTGAACGTGCGCGCGGTTGACACACCGCGGCAGCCGCGCCGCATCGTCGTCGACAGCCGGCTGGAGATCAGGCCGGATGCGCGGGTGCTGCAGGGTGGCAGTAGCTGGATCGTCGCGGCGATCGATGACGAACAACGAATTGCGCCGCTGCGCGCGGCTGGTCATGAGGTCATCGTGCTGCCGAACGAGAGTGGCAAGGTCGACCTGGGTGCCCTGATGCAGGAGCTGGGCCGGCGGCAGATCAACGAGCTGCATGTCGAGGCCGGCTTCAAGCTCAACGGTTCTCTGCTGCGCGCCGGTGTGGTTGACGAGCTGCTGATGTACTTCGCGCCCAGCCTGCTCGGACCGGCACAAGGCATTGCGCGCCTGCCGGTGCTGGAGAGCCTGTCGGACCGGCTGGCGCTGCGATTTCATGAGGTGCAACAAATCGGTCCCGACCTGCGGGTGCGCGCGCTACTGAACGATTTTTAGCCTGCTGTATTTCGTCTTTTCAAAGCCGTCTTTATTTTCGGAGTCCCATGTTTACTGGCATCGTCGCGGCCGTCGGCCGCATCACCTCGATTACACCGCTCGGCTCAGATCCTGATGCCGGCGTACGTCTTCACATTCATGCCGGCGCGCTGCCGTTAGCCGATGTGGCGCTTGGTGACTCCATTGCCATCAATGGCGCCTGCATGACCGTCATACAAAAGACCGCCGACAGCTTCACCGTCGAGGTGTCGCGCGAGAGCTTGAACCGCACCGTCGGCCTGGATGCCGAAGGCGAGGTCAACCTCGAAAAGGCGCTGACACTGGCCGAGCGACTCGGCGGTCACCTGGTATCTGGCCATGTCGACGGGCTCGGCCTGGTCACGCATTTCGCGCCGGTCGGCGAGTCGTGGAAGCTCGACATCCTGACGCCGCCAGAGCTGGCGAAGTATTTTGCGTACAAGGGCTCGGTGGTCGTGAATGGCGTATCGCTGACGGTGAACAGTGTCGTCGATGCCGCTGATGGCTGCACCCTGTCGATCAACCTGATACCCCACACGATTGCAGCCACCACGCTGAAGCATCTGGCACGCGGCGCGCGGGTCAATCTCGAGGTAGACCTGATCGCTCGTTATGTCGAGCGTATGCTGTCGACTGCCATAACGGCAACCACGGTGCCGGCATCCATCGCGGTCCCGGTTCGCTGATGACTGACGTGGCAGGTTGCGGCGGCTCGCGGCCATGGACGGGCGACGGCGGTCGTCACGCCGAAATCCTTTAAAATATCGGGCCTTTCCGGAATCTCCCCCCATGTCACTTTCAAGCACAAAAGAGATCATTGCCGAGCTGCGCGCCGGCCGCATGGTCATCCTGGTCGATGAAGAAGACCGCGAGAACGAGGGCGACCTCGTGCTGGCGGCTGAGTTCGTGACGCCCGAGGCGATCAACTTCATGGCCCGTTTCGGCCGCGGCCTGATCTGTCTGACGCTCACCGAAGAGCGATGCGACCAGCTGAACCTGCCAATGATGACGGGTCGCAACGGCACATCGTTCGGTACCAACTTCACGGTGTCGATCGAGGCTGCTGAGGGCGTCACCACTGGTATTTCGGCGGCTGACCGTGCGTGTACCATCCAGGCGGCAGTAGCGCGCAATGCGCAACCGTCCGATCTGGTGCAGCCCGGACACATCTTCCCGCTGCGCGCGCAGAAGGGGGGCGTGCTGATGCGAGCTGGTCACACCGAGGCAGGCTGCGACCTCGCCGAGTTGGCCGGACTGACACCGGCCGCAGTGATCTGCGAGATCCTGAAAGAAGACGGCACGATGGCGCGCTTGCCCGATCTGCTTGAGTTCGCGCGTGAGCATGGCCTGAAGATCGGCACGATCGCCGATCTGATTCATTACCGCAGCCAGACCGAGAGCATCGTCGAGCGCGTCGGCGACCTGGAGATGCAGACGCCGTACGGCAGCTTTCGTGCGATCGCGTTCCGCGACAAGCCGAGCAGCGGCGCTCACCTGGCGCTGGTACACGGCGAGATCGCACCGGACCTCGAGACCCTGGTGCGCGTGCATCAGCCGGTCTCGATCCTTGACCTGCTGGAAACGCGGACGACCACGCATTCCTGGAACATGGCTGCGGCAATGACGGCGATCAAGAAATCGCCGCGCGGCGTGATTGTGCTGCTGAACTGCGAAGAATCATCTGAGCAGATGTTCGCGCAGTTCAGTGCGCTGGGTGCCGCGCAGCCGTCGACGCCCGCGCGCGCGGCACGTATGGATCTGCGTACCTACGGCATTGGCGCGCAGATCTTGCGCGAACTTGGCGTGGGCAAAATGAAATTGCTGGCCAATCCGAGGAAGATGCCCTCAATGACCGGCTTTAACCTGGAAGTAGTTGGCCATCAGGCCAGCCCCGAAAACTGACGCAGGAGGCGTTATGACCGTAGGAACTTACGAACCCGATTTCGACGGCAGCGGACTGCGTATCGGCATTGTGCAGGCACGATTCAACGAAGATGTCTGTCACGGACTGGCTGCAGCTTGTCTTGCCGAACTTAAGCACATGGGCGTGGATGATCAGGACGTGCTGCTGGTGACGGTGCCGGGAGCGCTCGAGATTCCGTTGGCGCTGCAGAAAATGGCTGAGTCCGGCCAGTTTGACGCGCTGATCGCGCTCGGCGCGGTGATCCGTGGCGAGACCTACCACTTTGAGCTGGTGTCCAACGAATCCGGTGCTGGCATCACGCGGATTGGTCTGGACTTCGGTATTCCGATCGCGAATGCGGTATTGACCACCGAAAACGACGAACAAGCTGAGGTGCGCATGGCTGCCAAGGGCACCGATGCCGCCCGCGTGGCGGTCGAAATGGCCAACCTTGTAACCGCACTGGATGAACTGGCCGACGAGGCCGACGAAGATTAAGGCAGCCCTATGAGCAGCAAATCCCAGCACGCCAATCCGAGCAAGAGCCGCACGCCGCGTCATCGCGCGCGCGAATTCGCCCTGCAAGGCCTGTATCAATGGCTGATGAGCAATGAAGACGCCGGCGTGATCGATGCGCACATCCGCAATGCGCATGGTTTTGACAAGGCCGACCGCGAGCATTTCGACGCACTACTACACGGCACGATCCGCGATGCGGCCGGCCTGCGCGCCGACATCGTCCCCTTCATCGACCGCTCGATCGAGCAGCTGTCGCCGATCGAGCATGCGGCGATGCTGATCGGCGCTTATGAGCTCAAGCATCACATCGAAATTCCTTACCGGGTCGTCATCAATGAGGCGGTTGAGCTGACCAAATCATTTGGCGGTATCGACGGTCACAAATACGTCAACGGCGTCCTCGACAAACTGGCAGCGCAATTGCGCGCGACCGAGGTCGGGGCAGGGCGCTGACGGCGGGGTGAGGCGATGGATTTTTCGCTCGCGCAGCGTCTCGATGAGATTGCGCCCTTCCATGTGATGGAGGTGATCAAGCGCGCGGCCGAGCTGGAGAGGGCCGGGCGCTCGGTCATTTACATGTGTATCGGCGAGCCGGATTTTCCGCCGGCGCAGCCCGTGCTTGATGCCGCCGCCCGCGCACTGGCCGATGGCGCGGCAATGCGCTATACCGCGGCACTGGGTCTGGCCGAGCTGCGCGAAGCGATTTCTGCGCACTACCTGAACGCCTTCGGTGTGGATGTGCCGGCCGAGCGCATCGTTGTCACCGCCGGCGCGTCAGCGGCACTGCTGCTGGCGTGTGCGGCGCTGGTCGAGCGCGACGCCGAGGTGCTGATGCCTGATCCCAGCTATCCGTGCAACCGGCATTTCATCGCGGCCTTCAATGGCCAGGCGAAGCTTATCCCCAGTGGGCCGGCCGAACGTTTCCAACTGTCAGCGGCGGCGGTCGATGCACACTGGGGGCAAAACACGCGCGGTGTATTGCTGGCCTCGCCATCCAATCCGACCGGCACCTCCATCACGCGCGCCGAACTGGCACGCACACTGGACGTCGTACGCTGTCGCAAGGGCTTTGCGCTGGTCGACGAGATTTATCAGGGCCTGTCCTATGACGCACAGCCCTATACCGCGCTGGAGCTCGGCGATGACCTGATCGTCATCAACAGCTTTTCGAAGTATTTCAATATGACGGGCTGGCGTCTGGGCTGGCTGGTGGTACCGCCGGCGATGTTGCCGGCGATTGAGAAGCTAGCGCAGAACTTCTTTATCTGCGCGTCCAGCCTCGCGCAGCATGCGGCGCTGGCCTGTTTCACGCCGCAGGCGCTTGCGGTGGCCGAGGAGAGAAGACAGGAATTCCAGCGCCGGCGCGACTATCTGGTGCCCGAGCTGCTGAAACTCGGCTTTACTATCCCCGTGCAGCCGGACGGCGCGTTTTATGTGTATGCGGACTGCAGCGGCCTGTCCGACGATGCGGACCAGCTCACTCGCGACATCCTCGACCGGACCGGCGTGGTACTCACGCCCGGCATGGATTTCGGTGTCGTCGGTGCGAAGCGCTTCATCCGCGTGTCGTATGCGACCTCGATGGAGAACCTGCAGGAGGCGATACGCCGCTTGCGGGATTATTTCGCGGCGAGATGACCGTGGAGTGCAAACCAAACATCGCAAGCAAGCGCCAGTAAGCGCAAGCTCAGCAAACTGCTGCAGAACCCCTGCTTTGACGGAAGCAGGGGTTTTTTCTTTTCAGGCGACCCGCCGTTACGCGCATCGGTGTCGCTGGACGCAGACGGCGCGGCGGCACTGACAGCGCGGCGGACGTTGATCCGCGCGTTGAACGCTAAAAACCAGACAGTTCTGAGTCCGTGAGAACGCGGGCCCGACACGTTCGCAACATTTTGCCGGCTACCCCGGAACAGCTATTTCAGGCCCGTGATTGCGGTTGCCAATTTCTCTTCCGATGAATTCAGGCATTGAAGAATTGTGCAGCTTTCGTCGCTTGACGAGATGAATGCGGCATCGGCGGGCAGGCTCCCGTTCATACCTGTTCCGGTTGTTCGATGCGACGGTTTGTCTTGTCCTGCGCCGTTTTGCTGTGAGCCTTCCTCACCGTCCCTCTGCAGGAGCGGTCGTGTCGAAGGCATTTCCCCCGATTGCTTTCGCCCCCCGACGCAGGAGCACCGACATGAATCCGCTTTGCTATCGCCTGGTGTTCAACCGCACGCGCGGCATGCTGATGGCCGTGGCTGAGACCACGCTCAGCCACGGTGCGACCGGCAGCGTTCTCCGGCTGTTTGCCGGCGTGCCCAGCATGCCCGGTATACCGGGCATGGGCTTGTTCATCGTCACCGTGGCCAGCGCACTGTTGCCGGCCCTGGCCAGCGCGCGGCGGCCAGCGAACGACTGCGGCAATGCCGGGATGACGCCTGCCGCCAGCAGGCCCGGGAGGAGATCACACGTCTCGACACGCTCGACCAGTGGCGCGACCAGCAGATGGCTGATGC
>JACCDQ011840487.1_pt1 | contig 33546 bp, 31 predicted proteins | sample 7446031 | NCBI WGS metagenome assembly JACCDQ01 (sample SAMN15323442, study PRJNA562643) | freshwater metagenome | isolation source: river surface water | place: USA:Blue River Watershed | collected 2017-08-17 | reverse complement strand
TGCATGTTCAGAAGACCTGGGAAACCTTACTGAATACACCACTGGAGCTGGACGACATCGTGCTGGCTGAGATGCTGTGGGCCGCGAGCAAAGCGATGATTTCCGGGCTCGCCATATTGCTCGTGCTGTTCGTACTGGGTATCGGCCTGCATCCGACCACGTTGCTGGTGCCGCCGTTATTGTTTTTGATCGGGATGACCTTCGCATCGATTGCACTGATCATGAACGCCATCGCCAAGGCCTACGATTTCTTCACCTATTACTTCACGCTGGTGCTCACGCCGATGATCTTCGTCTCCGGCGTGTACTACCCGAGCGCCCAGCTGCCGGCCTGGCTGCAGACGATCGCGGGCTATCTCCCGCTCAGCGCAGCCGTAGCACTTGTGCGACCATTGCTGCTGGGCCGACTGCCAGAGAGCCCACTCCAGAACATCCTGATCCTGCTGCTATCTTGTCTCACGGCCTTCTATGTTGCGACCGTGCTCACGCGCAGGCGCCTGTTGACCTGAAGGGACTGACGTGACCGACGAATCCATCTGGCTGGCGATGACGAACCTGCCTGACCTCACTAGCGCCCAAACCATCGCGCGCGCCCTCGTCGAGGCGAAGCTGGCTGCCTGCGTCAATATCCTTCCGGCGGTGCAATCGGTCTATCGCTGGCAGGGCGAGGTCGGGGAGGCCACCGAGGTCACCTTGCTGATCAAGACCACACAGAGACAGTATCCCCGGCTGCAGCAAGCGATCGTCGCTGCGCATCCTTACGACGTGCCTGAGGTGATCGGCTGGCCGCTGGCCGCCGGGCATCCGCCGTATCTGCACTGGGTCGCCGCCGAAACTCAATCCGACTCTCATGCGTAATCTGCTCATCCGTATTTTCGTCCTTTGTGCCGCCGCGTTCTTGCCGCTGCATACCGCGCTGGCTGCCGATGACTTTCTGCCGCCTGAACAAGCATTTGCGTTCAGTGCGCGAATGGCGGACTCGTCGACCATCGAAGTTCGCTATCGAGTCGCCGACGGCTATTACCTTTACCGCGACAAATTCGCGTTTGCGGCCGATGGCGCATCGCTGGGGAGCGCCGAAGTCCCGCGCGGCAAGGTGAAGTTCGATCCGAATTTTGAAAAAGATGTCGAAACCATGCGGGGCGATCTGCTGATTCGCGTGCCCGTACAGGCCGGCACCGCATTCACGCTGAAGGTCACCAGCCAGGGCTGCTCCGATAAAGGTCTCTGCTATCCGCCGATGACGTCCGAGGTTCGCTTGTCGGCAGGAGCAGGCAGCGTTGCCACGCTGGCAGAGCGCCTGACGGTCGCGCCGGTCGCCAGCACGCCGGCGTCCACGGACAGCAGCGCGGCAGCGCCGAGCGATATGGGTCGCATCGAGGCCTCGCTTGCCAGCGGACGGCTGGTACTTATTCTCCCGTTGTTCCTGCTGCTCGGCCTGGGGCTGTCGTTCACGCCCTGCGTGCTTCCGATGGTGCCTATCCTGTCGTTCATCATTGCCGGCGAAGGAACGCAGACCAACCGCCGGCGTGCGTTTGCGCTGTCTGTCAGCTACTCATTGGGCATGGCCGTGGTGTACACCACATTGGGCATTGCCGCCGGTCTGGTTGGCGAAGGCCTGTCGGCTGCGCTTCAGAGCCCGCTCATCCTGGGGAGCTTCGCGCTGCTGATGACGGCGATGGCGCTGTCAATGTTCGATGTCTATCAGTTGCAGATGCCGGCATCGATGCAGCTCGCACTGACTCGCCTGTCCGAGCGACAGAGTGCCGGAAAATTTGCGGGCGTATTTGCGATGGGCGCCATTTCGGCACTGATCGTCGGGCCTTGCGTCGCCGCGCCGCTGGCCGGTGCGCTCGTCTATATCAGCCAGACGCGCGACGTATTTATTGGCGGCAGCGCGCTGTTTGCGATGGCGGCGGGCATGAGCGTTCCGCTACTGCTGGTCGGACTGTCGGCCGGTTCGCTCCTGCCGCGCGCTGGCGCGTGGATGCAATCGGTCAAGATCTTCTTCGGCGTACTCATGCTGGCGCTGGCACTGTGGATGGTGGCATCGCTGATCCCGGCGTGGCTGCTGATGTTGGGTTGGGGCGTGCTGGGTGCCGGCTACGGCGTGTTCCTGTTACGGATGAAGTCGCTGGGTTGGCGCGCACGTGTTCTTGGTGTGGCATTCATGCTGCTTGCATCAATCCAGCTGGTGGGCGTTGCCAGCGGCGGCCGCGATCCGTGGTCGCCGGTGGCGCACTTGTTCGGCAAAGTCCATGCGAAGACAGCGTTCGCGCGCATCGGCAGCAATGCCGAACTTGACGCAGCGCTGGCGCAAGCCGACGGTCGCCGTGTGATGCTCGACTTCTATGCTGACTGGTGCGTGTCGTGTATCGAAATGGAAAAATTCACGTTCGTTGACGCGAAGATCAAACCTGAACTCGATCAGCTGCTATTACTGCAAGCAGATGTGACGGCAAACAATGAAGAGCACAAGGCACTGTTAAAGCGCTTTGGGCTGTTCGGTCCGCCCGGCATCATCTTCTTTGGTGCAGACGGTCGCGAGATTCCTGGCTCCCGCGTCATCGGATTTCAGTCGGCTGACGCTTTCTTGCAATCGCTGCAGAGAACGAAGTAATCTTCGCCGGGTTCAGCGCATATCAACATCGGCTATTAGCAAAGAGCGAGATTGTCTTTGTCCTGTGCAGGAGCCGCCGATATATTGGCAGCCTCGTCGCATGATTTCCGCACGGAGGCTGACAACATGGCATTGCATCTCGGTGATACCGCACCCAACTTCGAACAAGACTCGTCCATTGGCAACATTCGCTTTTACGACTGGGCCGGCGATGCATGGGTGGTGCTGTTTTCACATCCGGCCGATTTCACGCCGGTCTGCACGACCGAGCTGGGGCTGACCGCCAAACTCAAGCCGGAATTTGACCGGCGCAATGTGAAAGCAATCGCTCTGTCAGTCGATCCTGCTGACAAGCATGAGAGCTGGATACGTGACATTGAGGAAACCCAGAATACGGTGGTCGGCTTTCCCATCATTGCCGATGCTGATCGCAAAGTCTCAGCGTTGTACGACATGATTCATCCGAATCAGTCAGATACCGCGACCGTGCGCTCGCTGTTCATCATCGACCCGAAGAAAAAAATACGGCTGATGCTCACGTATCCGATGAGTACCGGCCGTAACTTTGATGAGGTGTTGCGCGTCATTGATGCGTTGCAGCTCACGGATGGCTACTCGGTCGCCACACCCGGTAACTGGAAGGAAGGTGACGACGTGATCATTCCGCTCTCTGTGCAAGATGAGGCGCTGATCCGTCAGAAATACCCGAAGGGTTATCGCGCGCCAAAACCTTATCTGCGCATTACGCCGCAGCCGAACCGATAGCATCAGGCATCGTCAGGCTGCTTTTTTGCAGGCAGAACTGCGGCACTTGCCGAGCCAGTCGGGAGCGACGGAAGCTCAGGCATACCACTCGGCGGAATGGGCAAGACGCCGGCTTTGGTGGTCATGTTTGTCGCTCCGCCGATATGTTGGTCAATTGGCGTCGAGACTCTGCGATCAACAGGTGCGCGAGTGGATGTCGATCTCGGTTTGGCCGCTTGCTGCACCTGCAGATTGGCATCAACGCGTATGACCGTCCCATCTTTTAGCCCCTTTGAAAAAAAACTGTCCACTTGGCCAAAGGGCATAGTTGGCATTGCAAAATTTTTTTCCCAAATGGATTCGATTTGCCCGGCTGCCTTCTGTGCGACAGACCTCCGTCGCTGTGCCGGTTTGGAAGAAGGTTCTTCCGGCAGTTTGGAACGGTTTTGCAATGCAATCTCTCTAGCTATCCCGAGAGTGCGTTTTTTGTTTTCGTAGATCAACTCCCGTATATGTTTAAACGCTTTTTCAATGGCGTTATCGTCGTTTCCCTGTGCGCTCAGAAATTTTTTTAGTCGTTGACCCGTTGCTGCTGATGAATCTGCCAAGCCTTTTTCTTGCAAATTTTTCAGCACACTGGCGCTTTCTGGACGAAAAAACAGTACCACCTTCCGCGTTGATCCATCAGCCATCTCGATATTAGTTTTTTTGCTGGCAAGTACCTCGCTAGCGCTTAACTGAATATTAGGGTGTTGATGAGGCTCCAGCTGAATTGCGAATTTTGGTCCAGATCGATCCATTTTCTCGCCTCACAATGTGTCAATTTTATTTCAATGAATTTTAAGGGGCTAAAAAATGAATTACGTCCATGAATGCTTTGTTGGCGGCATCGGCAATTCATTTCCTTTGTACTAATTTTTAGGGGCAGCTGGTAGCGGAGGTGGGGTTTTCTGCAATGCGCCGCGGTCGATCAGTGGCTTGCCTATTACGTCTTCGAACAAGTTGGCCGACAGATGTGTCGCTACCTTCTTTGGCGACGCCTCGCGGCTCTTGGATTTGACTGCGGTGGTCGTGGCTTCAGGTGGCTGTTTACGCAGATCTTGAGTTGGCTCTGGGGGATTCATGCTGGTGCCGCCAAATTCATCGGCCTGGATGCGCATCATCATATGCCTCAGCTCTTTGGCTCTTCTTAATTCCGCCGAATCGTCCTTGAGCGAAATGAGGGGCAACACGCAATCGATTTGTTTACCGGGCGTTCCAATGCTCTTTAGAAGATCCTTGACGTGCCGAATCGTTTTTTCATTGGTGTTGAATTTTCCGTCCGCTTGCCACTGCCTGATGTTATCGAGATTTTCCGCGCGCACACGGGAGAAGATCACCACGCGCTCTGAGTGACCTTTCTCCGTCTTTTGCTTGACCGTCCTGCTGACGAGCACGTCGCTGCTTGTTTCCACCGTCGTGATCAGCGGTTTTTTTCCCAAGGCTGCATGAGTTTCGAAAACATATCGCGTTGAATTGGGGCCCATGACTTGTCTCTTGTGTTGAAAAACAACATTTATTTTTATTTTTGTGTCGATTTAAAAAAAAAGTTCGTCAGGCACGCCCAAGTGCCTGACGAACTGTCAATTAGATGCTTGAAAAAATTTCGCGGTTTACCGCCGGCCGCTATATGGTGTATTTAAAAGCGCGCTAGATTTCGTGCGATCTCCCGCGCAAAGTAGGTCAGCACGCCATTGGCCCCCGCCCGCTTGAATGCCAGCATCGACTCCATCATCGTTTTGTCGTGGTCAAGCCAGCCGTTCTGCGCGGCGGCCTTGATCATCGCGTATTCGCCGCTGACCTGATACGCAAAGGTCGGCACCCGGAATTCGTCTTTCACGCGGCGCACGATATCGAGGTAAGGCATGCCCGGCTTGACCATCACCATGTCTGCGCCTTCGGCGATATCCAGCGCCACTTCACGCAGCGCTTCGTCGCTGTTGGCCGGATCCATCTGATAGGTCTCTTTACTGCCCTTGCCCAGGTTCGCCGCTGAGCCGACCGCGTCACGGAACGGGCCATAAAAGGCTGACGCGTATTTTGCCGAATAGGCCATGATGCGCGTGTGGATGTACCCGTGCGCCTCAAGGGCTGCGCGGATCGCGCCGATGCGGCCGTCCATCATGTCGGACGGTGCCACAATGTCTACGCCCGCTTCAGCCTGCGCCAGTGCCTGCTTTACCAGCAGCGCGGTGGTCTCGTCGTTCAGTACATAGCCGTCGTCGTTAAGCACGCCGTCCTGCCCGTGGCTGGTGTAAGGGTCGAGCGCGACATCTGTCAGGATCCCAAGTTCCGGGCAACGTGACTTCAGTGCCCGCACCGCGCGCGGTACCAACCCCTGCGGATTGGCCGCCTCCACCCCGTCGGGCGTTTTCAGCGACGGGTCAATGACCGGGAACAGCGCCATCACCGGAATACCAAGCGCCACGCATTCGTCGGCGATCGGCAGCAGCAGGTCGACCGACACGCGCTCTACGCCCGGCATCGACGGCACCGATTCGCGGCGGTTCTCGCCGTCGAGAATGAATACCGGGTAGATCAGATCGGCCGCCGTGATCACGTTCTCGCGCATCATCGCGCGCGAAAAAGTGTCCTTGCGCATGCGGCGCATACGGGTGGCAGGAAAGCGTGGCTGGGCATCAGTCGTCATGGTCTTTTCGCAGTCTCAACAGGTGGTAACACGATGGAATACGGTGCGGCGCGCACACAGCCAGGCGAGCCGACCCTGGACGGGACAAATCGCTGAAACTTTTGTCCCGCCTCCGGCTCAGACCAGTGGGTGATTTCTCACCTCCCGCTTCTCCTCCCTGAGCGGGGCTGCCTCGCCGCTGTGCGAGCCGGCGTTGAACCCTGGAGACAATCCCCTTTCTCCAGGGTTTTTTTATGCTTGTTCGGCAGCGGCCGGATCGTTCGCGCCGTCGTTGTCCAGGCCGAGCAGCGCGCGGATCGTGCCATCCGCCTCTTCCAGGCCTGTGCGCTTGAGCGCCGAAAACAGCTGCACCGAGAATGGCAGAGGCTGGCCCGCCTCGTCAACATAGCTGGCCAGGATGGTCTTGGCGAGGCGCATCGCATCGACCTGTTCGCTGCGGTTCAACTTGTCCGCCTTGCTGAGCAGGCAGTGAATAGGCTTGCCGGTCGGCGCGAACCATTCGAGCATTTCCACGTCCAGCTCGGTGAACGGGCGGCGCGCATCCATGATCAGCACCAAGGCCACCAGCTGGTCGCGTGCCTGCACATAACGGCCAAGCAGCTGCTGCCAATGATCCTTTGCCGATCCGGACACCTCGGCATAACCATAGCCGGGCAGATCAACCAGAAAGGCGCGGATCTCCTCAGTGCGGGTTGCATCCTTGCGATGCTGTCCGACATGGGAGCCGCCGATCGAGAAAAAATTAATGTGCTGCGTACGTCCCGGCGTCTTGGATGCGAATGCCAGCTTCTTTTGATTGCATAGCAAATTGATAGCAGTCGACTTGCCTGCATTCGAGCGGCCGGCGAAGGCAATCTCGGGCAATTTATATTTTGGCAAATCCTGCAGCCGGTTGACGGTAGTGAAAAAGCGGGCTTGCCAGAGTGAGGACATGGGCTAAAAGTGTGGAGGCCAGCGGGAAAGGCGGAGAACAGGCTCGCCATTGTAGTACAATGCTGGGCTGTATTTAGGCGTAAACCAAACCAATAATTCCCGGGTGTTTGAATGAATCGTGCTCTTCCGTCGTTCGTGAAATTCGTCTCCATCGCGTTGCTGGCAACTTCCGGCATCGCCTTCGCGGCTGAAGAAAAAGCTGCGGCTGCGGCCGATCCGGCCAAGGGCTCCGAGCTGTACGCCAATGGCGATGCCGCACGAGGCATCATGGCCTGTGTCGCCTGTCACGGCGCTGCTGGCAACTCGACCATCACGCAGAATCCGAAGCTGGCCGGCCAACATGCCGCCTATCTGCAAAAGCAGCTGCACGAATTCCAGGGTCCGACGCGTAACAACGCCGTGATGACCGCGATCGCAAAATCGATGTCGGAAGATGACATCCGTAATGTCGTCGCCTATGTCGCCACGCAAAAGCCGGCACCGGGCGCGGCGAAGAACAAGGACACCGTGGAGTGGGGCAAGAAGATCTATCGCGGCGGTATCGCCGAGAAGAACGTGCCGGCCTGCGCTGGCTGCCACAGCCCGAACGGCGCTGGCATCCCGGCACAGTATCCGCGCCTGGCGGGCCAGCATCAGGATTACACCGTGGCGCAGCTGACCAATTTCCGCACTGGCGCGCGCGCGAATTCTGCTCAAATGACCACGATCGGCAAGCGCATGTCGGACGACGAAATGAAAGCCGTCGCTGACTACATCGCCGGCCTGAAGTGATCATCCGTTCCGTTCGCTAAAACATAACGACAAGCGACGACGGCGATGAATCAAGGGGGGTGGCCGGGGGCCGCCCCTTTTTGTTTGCAGTACAGCATCCCATGAAACCCCGACAAGAGACAGAGCAGATGAGCACCGGTACGCAAGGCATACAGATGGAGTCCCGCAGCCGCTTGATGGCGGACCTGGTCGAACTGGTGTCGTCGATGCGCTTCGCGATCAGCCTCTTGACCGTGATCGCGATCGCATCCGTTATCGGCACCGTCGTGCTGCAGAATGAGCCGCTGCCGAATTACGTAAACCAGTTCGGGCCGTTCTGGTTCGAAGTGTTCGCAAGGCTGTCCGTCTACACGGTGTACTCGGCCTGGTGGTTCCTGTTGATCATGGGCTTCCTGGTCGTCTCGACCTCGCTGTGCATCGTGCGCAACGCGCCGAAAATGCTGCGCGACATGAAGAGCTGGCGCGACAACGTGCGCGAGCAGTCGCTGCGCAATTTCCATCATCACGTCGAGTGGACGGCGGGCGGTAATACTACCGAGCTCGCCCGGGAATCGGCGCGCCGCGTCAGCGCTGCCGGTTACCAGGTGAAGCTGGTCGACAAGGACGGTGCGACCTTGCTGACGGCGAAGCAGGGCGCTGCCAATAAGCTCGGCTATATCTTCGCGCATGCGGCGATCGTGATCATCTGCGTTGGCGGCCTGCTCGACTCGAACCTGCCAATCCGTGTGCAGCAATGGCTGTATAACAAGGAGCCTTTCAGCGGCGGCGGCGTGATCGCACAGATCCCGGAAAAGCACCGGCTCGGCGTCGGTAATCCTACGTTCCGCGGCAATACCTATGTGCCGGAGGGCGCAAGCAGCAATACGGCGATCATTCCGTCCGGACAAGGCGTGCTGATCCAGGAGCTGCCCTTTACGCTCGAGCTGAAAAAATTCATTATCGATTTCTACCCGACCGGCATGCCCAAGCTGTTTGCCAGCGATGTGATCGTCACCGATCACGAGACGGGCAAGAGCTTCCCGGCAACCATCAAGGTCAATGAGCCGCTGATCTACAAGGGCATGGCGGTGTATCAGTCCAGCTTCGAGGACGGCGGCAGCCATCTGAAGCTGCAGGGCTATCCGATGCAAGGCCCGGGCAATCAGACCTTTGCCGTCGAGGGCGAGGTCGGCCGCACAACGCCGCTGATGGGCAGCGGCGGCAGCCAGTACACGATTGAATGGTCGGGATTCCGCCCGTTCAACGTCGAGAATGTCGCCGGCAACGGGCAGGACGTGCGTGCGGTCAACCAGATGAAGACCCTGCAGGAGCGTCTCGACAAGCAGCTCGGTTCGGCCGCGAACCCGGGGAAGAACAAAGACCTGAAGAACGTCGGCCCGAGCGTTCAATACAAGCTGCGCGACAAAAACGGTCAGGCACGCGAATTCAACAACTACATGATCCCGGTGAAGGTCGATGGTAATGAAGTCTTCCTCGCTGGCGTACGAGAATCGCCGGCTGAAGGATTCCGCTATCTGCGCATTCCGGCCGACGACAAGGGCACGATCAATGAATGGATGAGGTTGCGTGCCGCGATCAACGATCCGGCGATGCGCGAGAAGGCTGCGCGCCGCTACGCCGCCAATGTGCCGCTGGGTGCCGGTGCCAGCCCTCAGCTGCGCGAGCAGCTGCAGGCGTCGGCCTTGCGCGGCATGACGGTCTTCGCCGGCAATGACGAGGCGGCCGGCTACATATCCATTGCTCGTTTCATCGGCAAGCTGCCCGAGGATCAGCAGGAAAAGACGGCGGACATTTTTATGAAGATCCTGAACGGCACCCTGTGGGAGCTGTGGCAGGTGGCGCGTGAAAAGGACGGGCTGCCGGCTATGCCGTTGAACGAGGCCAATGGCCGCTTTTTAAAGCTGGCCACCGATGCGATGGCCGATGCCTTCCTGTACGGCGCTCCGGTGTTCCTGCAGCTGAAAGGGTTTGACGAGGTGAAAGCCTCGGTATTCCAGGTCACCCGCTCCCCTGGCAAGAACGTGGTCTATCTCGGCTGCCTGCTGCTGGTACTGGGGGTCTTCTCGATGATCTATGTGCGCGAGCGCCGGCTGTGGATCTGGATCCGCCCGTCCGACGGTGGCGGTGCGCATGCGCTGATGGCCATGAGTTCCCAGCGCCGCAGTCTGGATTTTGATAAAGAATTCGAGAGGCTGAAGGCCGGCCTGACCGGTCGCTAGCCGCGGATTCACCCCGCTCTGGCGCCCGCCGGCAATGCCGCGTGCGCTGGACTATACTTCGCATCGCGTCTGCATGCAGCACGGCGCACGGAGACATATCATGGAACTGACACAGAACCCCGCCTACGACGAACCTCGCGGCCTGCTGAAAAGCCGCAGTGCGTTCGACTGGATCTTCGCCGCGATACTGCTGGCCGGAGCGCTTTTCTCGCTGAACCGCTACGGCGAGTTCATGGATATTTATGAAAAAGGCATCCTGCTGGCGGCTGTGCCGACCTTCGCCGGCCTTGGATGGTACTGGCGCTCGGCGCGCACGCTGATCCTCCTGATCGGGGCCTTGTCGCTGAGCGGCATCTATTTCTATGCCGGCAACCTCGACGCTGCGCAGACACGCTTCTTCCTGAAGTACATGCTGTCCAGCCAGTCAGCGATCTTGTGGATGAGCACGCTATTCTTCCTGTCGACCTTGTTCCATTGGGGCGGACTGGCGGCGCGCTCTGCGTTCGGCGGCGCGGTCGGCAGTAAGCTGTGCTGGGCTGCGGTCATGCTGGGCTTTACCGGCTTGATGGTGCGCTGGTACGAGTCCTACCTGCTGGGTGCCGACATCGGCCACATTCCGGTATCGAATTTGTATGAAGTCTTCGTGCTGTTCTGCCTGATCACCTCGTTGTTCCTGCTGTTCTACGAGCAGAAATACGAGACGCGCGCGGTCAGCCCGTTCGTGATGCTGGTGGTATCCGCGGCTGTCGGCTTCCTGCTCTGGTACATGACCAGCCGCGATGCCCATGAAATCCAGCCGCTGGTGCCGGCGCTGCAGAGCTGGTGGATGAAGATCCACGTGCCCGCGAATTTCATCGGCTACGGTACATTCGCGCTGGCCGCGATGGTCGGCGTTGCTTATCTGCTCAAAGCGAAAGGCCGGCTGGTCGATCGCCTGCCGCCACTCGAGGTGCTCGACGACATTATGTACAAGGCGATCGCCGTCGGTTTTGCGTTCTTTACTATCGCCACCATCCTCGGCGCGCTGTGGGCGGCCGAAGCCTGGGGAGGCTACTGGTCCTGGGACCCGAAAGAGACCTGGGCACTGATCGTCTGGCTGAACTACGCGGCTTGGCTGCACATGCGGCTGATGAAAGGCCTGCGCGGCCAGGTCGCCGCGTGGTGGGCTGTCGGTGGCCTGCTGGTGACGACTTTTGCGTTCCTCGGCGTGAACATGTTCTTGTCGGGGCTGCACTCTTACGGGGAACTGTGATCCAAACAGGCTGCTGCGGCAGCCTGTTTTTTTATGAACGGAGTCGACGATGCTGATCAGAATTCCACGCGCCACGGACCCGCTCCCATCGGAAATCACGCCGCCTGAGATCGCGGCGTCGCGTCGACTGTTCCTGCAGCAGCTTGGTGTCGGCGCGCTTGCCGGGGCCGGTCTGGCTGATTTTGCGCTGGCGAACGACGCAGGCCAACGGCCGCGCCTGGCCGCGCAGCGCAACACGAAGTACAGCCCGGCCGACAAACCGACCGCCTTTCGCGACGCGACCACCTACAACAATTTCTATGAATTCGGCCTCGACAAAGGCGATCCTTCGCTATACGCCGGCACGCTGAAGACGCAGCCATGGACGGTTCGCATCGACGGCGAAGTCAAGAAGCCGCTGACGCTCGATCTCGATGCGCTGCAAAAGCTGGCACCCTTGGAAGAGCGCCTGTATCGTCTGCGTTGCGTTGAAGGCTGGTCAATGGCGATCCCGTGGATCGGCTATTCATTGGCCGAGCTGATCCGCAAGGTCGAGCCGACCGGCAACGCAAAGTTCGTCGAATTCACGACCTTGTCGGATCGGGCACAGATGCCGGGCCTCTCCAGCCGCGTGCTGAACTGGCCGTATGTCGAGGGCTTGCGTATCGATGAGGCAAATCATCCGCTGACGCTGCTTACCGTCGGCATGTACGGGCAGCTGCTGCCCAATCAGAACGGCGCGCCGGTGCGCATCATCGTGCCGTGGAAATACGGATTCAAGTCGGCCAAGTCCATCGTGCGTATCCGCTTCACCGAGACGCAGCCAAAGACGGCGTGGAATGTGGTCGCACCGGACGAATACGGGTTCTACTCCAACGTGAATCCCGAGGTCGATCATCCGCGCTGGTCGCAAGCCACCGAGCGGCGCATCGGTGAGGACGGATTTTTCACCAAGAAGCGCAAGACGATGATGTTCAACGGCTACCCTGAAGTCGCGTCGCTGTATGCCGGCATGGACCTGAAAAAGCTTTACTGAGTCATGGCACCGACGGCCGCCCAGCTGCTGGGTCTGCGCGCAGGCGTCTTCCTGCTATCGCTGTTGCCGCTGGCGCGTACCGTCTGGCTGGGTATCGACGGACGTCTCGGCGCCAATCCTATCGAGACCATTACCCGCGCCAGCGGCGACTGGACGCTGTACTTCCTGTGTTTTACGCTGGCCGTCACGCCGCTGCGCCGGCTGACCGGGCAGACGTGGCTGCTGAAGCTGCGCCGCATGCTGGGTCTGTTCTGCTTCTTTTATGCCAGCCTGCACTTCCTCTGCTTTCTCTGGTTCGATCATTTCTTCGATCTTGCGGAGATGTGGAAGGATGTGAAAAAACGACCGTTCATTACCGTCGGCTTCAGCGCCTTCGTGCTGCTGATTCCGCTGGCAGCCACCAGCACCCATGCGATGCAGCGCCGGCTTGGCCGCCGCTGGGCGCAGCTGCACCGGCTGATCTATGGGATAGCGCTGCTCGCGCTCGTGCATTTCTGGTGGATGCGCGCAGGCAAAAACAACTTCGGCGAGCCGATCGTGTTTGCAGCGATCATTGCCGTGCTGCTCGGCCTGCGCGTACTGTTCCGCTGGAACGCTGCGCGCGCGACTGCGCGCAGCATGGCCGTGGAAGTCTCGTTGAAAGACCCCGGCGACCGCTAAACAGTGACGTGCGCCTGGGCCGAAGAGGCAACTAGTCGGCGACAGACCCGGGGATGGATTCAAGCGCGAACAAATCAGCCGGATTTTCACGCTGACGGATCACCGCGAATGTCGCACCATCGACCAGCACTTCGGCCGCGCGGCCGCGTGTGTTGTAGTTCGAGGCCATCGTCATACCGTACGCGCCGGCTGACATGATCGCCAGCAGATCGCCCGGCTCGAGCGTCAGCTCACGGCCGCGCGCGAGCCAGTCGCCCGATTCACAGACCGGGCCGACCACGTCATATTCCTTCGTCGCAGCCGCGCGCTGTCGTAGCGGCTGAACGCCGTGCCAGGCTTCGTACATGGCCGGCCTCATCAGGTCATTCATCGCGGCATCGACCACGGCAAAATTCTTCGTCGCCCCATGCTTCAGGTACTGCACTTCAGTGATCAGCACGCCGGCATTGCCAACGATAGAACGACCCGGTTCAAACATCACGCTGATTGGCTTGCCGCCATGGGCTTCGTTGCGCCAGCGGTCGATCCGCGCAAACAGCCGCGACAGATAATCTGCCACCGCAACCGGCTTTTCATCGTCATAGGTGATGCCGATGCCGCCGCCGATGTCGATGTGATGCAAGTCGATACCTTCCGCGTGCAGCTGGTCAGCCAGTTCGATCACTTTGTCCAGCGCTTCCAGCAGCGGCGCGTCATCGAGCAGCTGCGAGCCGATGTGGCAGTCGATGCCGGTCACGTCGATATTCGGCAGACCCGCGGCGACCCGGTAAGTCGGCAGCGCGTCTTCGAACGCGATGCCGAACTTGTTTTCTTTCAGGCCGGTCGAGATGTACGGGTGGGTCTTCGGATCCACGTCCGGATTGACCCGCAACGATACGCGGGCGCGCTTGCCAAGCATGCCAGCGACCTCGTTCAGCCGGTGCAATTCCGGGATCGACTCGACGTTAAAGCACAGAATGTCGTGCGACAGCGCCAGCCGCATTTCATCGCGCGACTTGCCCACGCCGGAGAAAATCACTTTGCGCGGATCGCCGCCGGCCGCGATCACCCTCAGCAGTTCGCCACCGGAGACAATGTCGAAACCCGAGCCGAGCTTGCCCAGCAGGTTCAGCACGGCGAGGTTGGAATTCGATTTCACCGAATAGCAGACCAGCGAGCCCTGATCGCCGCGGCCATGGGCGCGGCATGCATTCGCATAGGCAAGGAAGTTCTCGGTCAGCGCGGCGCGCGAGTACACATAGGTGGGCGTGCCGAAGGCTTCGGCGATCGTGGCGAGCGGCACGCCTTCAGCGTGCAGCGCGTCGCCGCGGTATTCAAAATGCGACATGATCAGGGCTTGCGGGATGAGGATGACTGGGCGGGTTGTACGTCAAATTCGCTGTCCTGGCTGGCCTTGGGTTGCGGCTGGTCAGGCAAGTGCAGCGGACCGGTCTGCCCGCAGGCCGTCAGGCCGAAGGCAGCGATCATCGCTAGAATGGCGAAAAAGGTGCGCATGGAGAATGTGGTTTCGCGGGCTGGACCGCGCCGCATGAGACAGAGGGCGCGCCGGATGACAATTTGTTCTGGAGTGTAGCATGACCGAAACTGAATTCCTGGCCGTCGCAGAAGCGGTGCTCAATGCCATCGAGGCCGCCTTCGAGCGCGCCGGCGAGGAGGCCGATGTCGACGTCGAGTGCAGCCGCAGCGGTAATGTGCTCGACATCGAGTTCGTCGACAATGGCAGCAAGATCATCGTTAATACGCAAGCGCCGATGCGCGAGATCTGGGTCGCTGCGCGCGCCGGCGGCTTTCATTACCGGCTCAATGACGGGTGCTGGCTCGATACCCGTGACGGCTCCGAGTTGTTCGCATCGCTGTCGCGGCTGGCCGGCCTGCAGGCCGGCACTGCGCTGCACATTGCGGCCTGATCAGAAAATCTCGCCCTTCGTCGCTTCCTGCGCCGCCGGCTTTTCTTCTTCGCGCGGGGGCGACGTGCCGATCGATCCGACGCCGCCCGACTCGACATACTCTGCGTAGGTCAGGTCGCCATTGTGGGTCGTGATGCCGGCCGGTGCCTCGCGCAAGGCGACCGGTAGTTTCGGCAGCGCCTTCTGCATGTAGCCGATCCAGATCGGCAGCGCCAGCCCGCCGCCGGTTTCACGGTTGCCGAGGTTCTTCGGTTTGTCGAAGCCTATCCACGCGACCGCCGTCAGCATCGGATGGTAGCCGGCGAACCAGGCGTCGATCGAGTCATTGGTGGTGCCCGTCTTGCCGGCGATATCGGTACGGTTCAGCGACAGCGCGCGCATCGCCGTGCCGTAGCGGACGACATCCTTCAGCATGCTGTCGACCAGATAGGCATTGCGGGGATCGATCACGCGCAATGCCTCATCGCCGGCCTTTTCCGGCGTGACCTGGAACAGTGTCTTGCCGTTGTTGTCGGTGATCTTTGCAATCAGGTGAGGATTTACCTTGTACCCGCCGTTGGCGAACACCGCATACGCGCCGGCCAGCTGCAGCGGCGTGACCGATCCGGCGCCGAGCGCCAGCGTCAGGTACGGCGGATTTTTGTCGGCATCGAAGCCAAAGCGCGTCACGTATTCCTGCGCATACTGCGGACCGATCTTGTCGAGGATGCGGATCGAGATCATGTTCTTTGACTTCGTCAGGCCGCGCCGCATCGTCATCGGACCTTCGTATTTGCCGTCGTAGTTCTTCGGCTCCCAGGCCTGGCTGCCGGTCTGCGACGCATCATAGGTCAGCGGCGCGTCATTGATGATTGTGCCTGGCGACAGGCCTTTCTCCAGCGATGCCGAGTAAATGAAAGGCTTGAACGATGAGCCGGGCTGCCGCCATGCCTGCGTTACGTGATTGAATTTATTGCGGTTGAAGTCGAAGCCGCCGATCAGTGAGCGAATCGCGCCGTCCTCCGAGCTGACCGACACGAACGCCGATTCAACTTCCGGCAATTGGATCACGGACCAGCCACTGCCTTCCTGCATCACGCGGATGATCGCGCCGCGGCGGATGCGGCGGTTGGCCGGTACCTTGTCCGTCAGCGCACTGGCGGCCGTGCCCAGCGCGGCATCGGCGATGTTCACTTCTTCGCCCGACGACAGTACGGCGCGCAGCGACTTCGGGCCGGTCGACAGCACCACGGCGGCTAGCAGGCCATCATTGTCCGGGTGTTCGGCGAGCTCAGATTCGATCGCCGCTTCCGCGTCGATGCGGTCCGCCGGGATGTCCATGTACGCTTCAGGGCCGCGGTACGGCTGGCGTCGTTCATAGTCGAGCACGCCGCGGCGCAGTGCCAGGTAAGCGGCGTCCTGATCGGCCTTGGTGATGGTCGTGAAGACATTCAGGCCGCGTGTGTAGGTGTCTTCCTTGAACTGGTCGTACACCATCTGACGCGCCATCTCGGACACATACTCGGCATGCACGCCGAAGTCGTTGCTGTCCATTTTGATCTTCAGCTTCTCGTTGCGTGCCTGCTCGTACTGCTCGCGTGTGATGTAGCCCAGCTCATGCATGCGCTGCAGGATGTACTGCTGGCGTACCTTCGCGCGTCTCGGATTGACGACCGGATTATTGGCCGACGGTGCCTTGGGCAGGCCGGCCAGCATTGCGGCCTCGGCAATGCTGATCTCGGAGAGCCGCTTGCCAAAATAGATCTGGGCTGCAGAGGCGAAACCATAGGCACGCTGACCCAGATAGATCTGGTTCATGTACAACTCGAGGATCTGATCCTTGGTCAGCGTCTTTTCGATCTTCCACGCCAGCAGGATCTCATACAGCTTGCGCTTGATGGTCTGCTCGCTGGACAAGAAAAAATTGCGCGCAACCTGCTGGGTGATCGTCGATGCACCCTGACGGCTGCCGCCGATCGAATTGTGAACAGCGGCGCGCAAGATGCCCCAGTAATCGACCCCATGGTGCTGATAAAAGCGATCGTCTTCGATCGCCAGCACCGCTTGCTTCATGACTGCCGGAATGTCCTTGTAGCGCACCAGGCTGCGGCGTTCTTCGCCGAATTCGCCGATCAACACATTGTCCGCAGAGAAGACGCGCAGCGGCATCTTCGGCTGATAGGTCGCGAGTGAATCGATATCCGGCAGATTCGGATACGCCATCATCAGCATGAAGCTCAACAACAGAAATCCGATCACCGCTAGGCCTGACAGCACACCGAAAATACTGAGGGCGATCTTCACAGGACGGGAAAATGTGCCGCCGCGCTTGCCATCATTGGCGCGGTCCGCAGAGGGGTGATTGTTCATTCAATGAGGAAGGGCCAGGCCCGTTGATTGATGGCACTCATTATAGCGGCAGCCTCCACCGCATCTTCGATGCGCGGGAATTATGACAATTGCTTACGAATTGCCGAAAAGGCAGGTCGGCGCGACTCGGCAAGTCAGGCCAAATCCCTGCGCAGGTGATCGTTGTCCGGACGATGTCGCCATGCGATCCGCAATTCAGTCGGCATTTGACAACGCTGTGCTGGCATTGCTTTACACCGCAGAAAAGCACTTGCTAGCATCCGCCGCTAGTTTCTACATTGATAACGCGAGGCGTGGCGGATGTTCTCTCTCCGACAGTGGTGGCGGCAGGCGCAGGTTCCGGTGCTGGGGGTCGACCTGGGCGCCGACGCGGTTCGCGTCATCGGGCTGTCCGGACGTGCGCCTGGCTGGCCGCCCCGGGTGTCGCACTATGGCTATCGCGCATTGCCGCGCGGCGCGATGCGCGATGGCGCCATCGCCATGCCCGACGAGGTCGCAGTAGCGCTGTGCGACGCCATCCGCGCCAGCGGCAGCCGCTTGCGCGATGTCGCGCTCGCACTGCCCGCCGGCGCCGCCATCAAGAAGACGCTGCCGCTGCCGGCCATGCTGAATGAGGATGACCTTGAGTATCAGGTCGAGGTCGAGGCGGGCGAGACGTTGCCGTTTCAGCGCAATGAGATTGCGATCGATTTTGCGGTCACGGGGCCGAGCGCTGAAGCGTCCGATTGTGTCGATGTTGTGTTGGTTGCAGCGCGCCGTGAGCGCATCGACGAGCGCGTCGCGCTGGCGCAGTCCGCCGGGCTGCGACCGTTGATCGTCGATATCGAATCGCATGCTTTGATGTCCGCCATCTCCCTGGCCGAAGCTGCGCGCGAAGCACAGCCGGCATCGGTGGTGGCTGCGCTCTGGCTGGAGCCCGAGCGCAGCCACTGTCTTTTCATGACCGGTGGCGTGCTGCTCTACGAACGCGAACTCGGGCTTGCCGCCGCTGGCGACGTGATCAGTGCCGAGCGCATCTGTCAGGAATTCGACCGCGCGTTGCAGCTGTTCCAGACTGCGACGGCGCATGGCGAGCCGCAGCGGATCTATTTACTGGGAGCCATGCCTGCGGCACTGCCTGCCGCGCTGCAGCAGCGCACTGGCATGCCGGTCGAGCAGCCTGACCCGCTGCAACAATGGTCACGCGCCCTCGGCAGCGCAGCCATCGCCGAGGGCGACTTGCCGTCGTCATCGCTGCTCGCCTGTGGCCTGGCCATGCGGAGCTTCGACTAATGGCTGGCTTTAATCTGCTGCCATGGCGGGATGCGCGCCGGCGTGAGCGCCGCCGTCAATTCATGAGCCTGCTATCGCTGACAGCGGTTCTGGCGCTCGCGGTGGTGCTGGCGATGTTCGTGATTCAGCAGCGCCAGCTGAGCCAGCAGCGTGAACGGCAGCAGATGCTGGCGACGGAAATCGAGCAACTGAATCGCCGGATCAGTGAAATACGCACGCTGCGTGAGCAAGTCGAGGGCCTGATGACTCGGCGCGAGGCCGTCGAACGACTGCAGCAGGCGCGAATAGCGCCGGTCCGTTTCCTTGATGAGCTGGTCAGCCATGTGCCTCAGGGCGTGATGCTGAAGTCTTTGCAGCAGGCTGGTCGCATCACCGTGTCAGGCTATGCGCAGTCTGGAGCGCGGGTGTCAGAATTGCTTCGTGCATTGTCAGGGCTGACGGCGGCGCATCAGCCTGAACTGGTTGAAATCAAGTCGGCGACACTCGGCCAGGGGCGCGATGCCAAGCGCGTCTTTGAGTTCAGCATCGCTATGGATGCTACCGGTTTTGCGCAGGTATCCCAATGACGGACGGCCTTCGTGATCGGCTCGATGCTTTGCAAGCGCAATTCAGCGGACTGCAAGGCAGGCATCCCGCGCAGTGGCCGCCCTTGCCGCGCGCACTGTGTGCGGTCGGTGTTGGTTTGCTGGTCGTGATCGCCGGCGGGTGGTTTGTCTGGCAGCCGCAATACGACGAGCTGGAAGCAGGGCGGCAGCGTGAAACGGCGCTGCGTGCCGAGTTCGAACAAAAGATCGCACAGGCACAGCACCTGGATGGCTTGCGTGCGCAGAAGGCAGCCGTTGAGGCCGAAGTCAATCTACTGGAGAAGCAACTGCCGGGGCAAGCAGAAATGGAAGCGCTGCTGTCCGAAATCAGCCGTGCCGGCGTGGCGCGCGGCCTGCAGTTTGAATTGTTCAAACCATCGCCGTTGCGATTCAACGAGCATTACGCCGAACTGCCTATCGAGATCAAGCTCAGCGGCGGCTTCCATTCGCTGGCTGGCTTCGTCAGCGACGTGGCCAACCTGCCGCGCATCGTGACGATCGACGGACTGTCGTTCGCGCTGCAGCCGCGTGACAATGCGCTGTCGTTTACGTGTGTTGCGCATGCCTATCGCTTTCTCGATCCGGCGGAGGCAGCCTTGCAGAGGCAGCAGGCGGCGGAACGTCGCAAGCAGGCAAAGAAATGACGCGGTGGTCCCTGTGTCTGATCGGCAGCCTGTGTCTCGCAGCATGCGGGACCGATGATGACGATCTGCGTGCGTGGATGGACGGCGCGCGTCGCAGACATCATGCCGTACCGGTAACGGTGAAGCCGGCCAAGGCCGCCGCGTTGTTGCGCTATGAGCCCGGTGCTCGCAGCGATCCGTTTTCGCAGGGCTTGCTGAGCGCTGCGGACGCCATGGCGCCGGTTGGCGGGTTACAGCCGGATCTGCAGCGCATGCGCGAGCCGCTGGAAGCTTATCCGCTGGCCAATCTGCGCCTGGTGGGCAGCATGCGACGCAAAGGCGACGTGATCGCACTAATCGAAGTTGACCAACATGTGTACTCGGTGCGGATTGGCAGCCATGTCGGTCAGGATTTCGGCAAAGTCATATCGATCGGCGACAGAACGATCGACATCGAGGAACTGGTCCCGGACAGTAATGGCAGCTGGATATCGCGCCGCGCACAACTTGCATTGCAGGAGACACGATGATGAAGGTTTGCCTGCGCTGGCTTCGGGCATTGCCGCTCGTATTAGGGCTGGTGGCCGCAGATGGACGTGCCGATCCGAATGCCGTGCGCACGATCGATGTGATCCGCGATGGCGGGCAGCAGGTACTGCGCGTCCAGCTGCGCCGCCCGCTGGCACAGGCACCGGCGGGTTTTGCGACGGTCACGCCGCCGCGCATTGTGATCGATTTGCCCGATACCGTGAATTCGACTGGCCAGCAGCGCCGCACGCTGGATGCCGGTGCGCTTCGGCATGTCGATATCATCCAGGCAGGTGCGCGCACCCGTCTCGTACTGAATCTGCAGCGCAGCCTGGGCTACAGCACGCGGTTGCGCAACTCAGAGCTACAGATTGTGCTGAGCGAAACCTCATCCGGCGCGTCGACGGCTGAGCAGGCGGCCGATACGGCCGCTGAGCGCAATGCCATCGTCGATATCGATTTTCGGCGCGGCGATGCCGGCGCCGGTCGCGTTGTCATCGATCTGTCGCGCGATCCGGCCGCCATTGACGTGCGCCGGCAAGGCAATGCGGTCGTCGTAGATTTCATGCGGACCCGCTTGCCCGAGGTGCTGCGGCGCCGCCTTGATGTGAAAGATTTCGGCACACCGGTTCGCACCATTGCGGCCGAGGCCAACGGCGAAATGGTCAGGCTCACCATCGAGCCGGAGGGGCAATGGGAGCAGGTCGCCTGGCAGACCGACCGTCGGCTCGTGGTTGAGGTACGCCCTCTGCGCATGGAGGATCGCAACAGCGGCCGTGGTTATCACGGTGAGCGGTTGTCGTTGAACTTTCAAAATATCGAAGTACGTACGCTGCTGCAGGTCATTGCCGATTTCACCGGCCTGAACGTCGTTGCAAGCGATAGCGTTGGCGGCAACCTGACTTTGCGCCTGAAAGATGTGCCGTGGGACCAGGCGCTGGACATCGTGATGCAGGCGCGTGGCCTGGACATGCGGCGCAACGGCAATGTGCTCTGGATTGCGCCGAAAGACGAGCTGTTGACCAAGGAGCGGCTGGAGCTTGAGCAGCGGGCGCAAATTTCGGAGCTCGAGCCCTTGATCACGGAGACCTTCCAGCTGAATTACCAGAAGGCCGAGGCGTTTCAAAAGGTCTTCGGGCTGGACGGCCAGCCCGGGCGCGGCAGCATTTTGTCTCGGCGCGGCAGCGCATCTGCTGAGCCGCGCAGCAATAAATTGTTCGTCACGGACACTGCAGCGCGGCTTGCCGAAGTTCGCCGGTTGATCCAGCTGACCGACGTGCCGCAGCGGCAGGTGATGATCGAGGCGCGCATCGTCGAAGCCGATGATAATTTTAATAAGAACCTGGGTGTGCGGCTGGGCTTCCTTGACCTGAACCAGGTACGCGGCGGTCAGTCCGGCGTCGGCTTGTCTGGCAACACGCGGCTCGCTGTCAGTGGCGGGTATCTCGGTGTGGGTGAGCAGACGCTACAGGCGAAAGAAACGGCCGGCAGCTTCATGCCGAATTCGCAGTTCGTTGATCTGCCTGCCGGCCGGATCGGCACGAACCCGGCAGCCAGCATCGGTATCTCGCTATTTTCGCCCGGCGCCAATCGCTTCCTGAACCTGGAGCTGTCGGCATTACAGGCCGATGGCCGCGGCAAGATCGTGTCCAGTCCGCGCGTGGTGACCGCGGATCAGCAGCCGGCCATCATCGAGCAAGGCGAAGAGATCCCCTTTCAGCAGGCCACGAGCAGCGGCGCGACCTCGGTCCAGTTCAAGAAGGCCAATCTGAAACTGGAAGTCACGCCGCAGATCACACCGGACGGCAACATCATCCTGACCGTCGATGTGGCGAAGGATTCGCGCGGCATTGCGGTCGGCACCAGTTACGCAATCGATACCAAGCATGTGAAGACGAATGTGCAGGTCGAGAACGGCGGTACCGTGGTCTTGGGAGGCATCTTCATGCAGGAAGAGCGCAGCAATGTCGTCAAGGTGCCGCTGTTGGGCGACTTGCCGCTGGTCGGCGTGCTGTTCCGTCAAAAGACCCAGCTGCGCAGCCAGCGTGAGCTGCTGATTTTCATTACGCCACGCATTGTTACCGATCTGACGGCCGGGAGGTCATTGCCGTCGCCCTGACCGACAAGGGCGCGAGGCGGATGGGATAAACTGTGGCCTTTCCGGGGAAAAATCCCCTGTACTGGCAACGATGTCCATACCGAATTCCAATATTTTCCTGGTCGGCCTGATGGGCTCCGGCAAGACCACGATAGGCCGGGCGCTCGCGAAGAAACTCAATCTGCGCTTTGTCGATGCAGACCATGAAATTGAGGCGCGCACCGGTGCGTCGATTCCGCTGATCTTCGAAATCGAAGGCGAAGCCAGCTTCCGTCAACGCGAGGCAGACGTCATCTGCGACCTGACCGGGCAGCAGGGCATTGTATTGGCCACCGGCGGCGGTGCGGTTCTGAACGAGCAGAGCCGCCGCTATTTGCATGAGCGCGGCATTGTGATCTACCTGCGCGCGTCGGTGAACAGCATCTTGCAGCGCACCAGCCACGACCGTAACCGGCCACTGCTGCAGACCGCCGACCCCAGGGCGAAGATCGAAGAGCTGTCGCGCCAGCGCGCGCCGCTGTATCAGGAAGTGGCGCACATCACCATCGAAACCGGCCGCCCCAACGTACAGTCGGTGCTGCAGAACATTCTGGTCCAGCTCGAACAATTCAACAACGCGGCCTCTGCGCCTGCCTCTACCTCTTCTGAATGAGCCTCAACATGAATCCGACGCCGTCCGTGTTTGCCGACCTTGCGGTCGATCTCGGTGAGCGCAGCTACCCGATCGTCATTGGCCGGCACCTGCTCGACAATGCGGACTTTGCCCGCCATGTACCGGGCAAGCGTGTAGCCATCGTCACCAATACGGTCGTGGCACCGCTCTACCTGGAGAGGCTGACCGCCATGTTGCAGGCAGCCGGCAAGCGGTGCATCGCCATCGTGCTGCCTGACGGCGAAGAAGAGAAGAACGTCGACAACCTGATGAGCATTTTTACCGCGCTGCTCGAGAACAAATGCGACCGCAAGACGACGTTGGTTGCGCTTGGTGGCGGCGTCATCGGCGACATGACCGGCTTTGCTGCCGCGACTTATATGCGCGGCGTGCCCTTCGTGCAGATTCCGACAACGCTGCTGGCGCAGGTCGATTCTTCGGTCGGCGGCAAGACAGCGATCAATCATCCGCTGGGCAAGAACATGATCGGTGCGTTTTATCAGCCACAGTCGGTGCTGGCGGACACGGCCACGTTGTCCACGCTGCCGGACCGCGAGCTGTCGGCTGGTCTGGCAGAAGTGATCAAGCATGGCGCGATCATCGATGCCGCATTTTTCCGTTGGCAGGAGGAGCACATGGGCCAGCTGCTGGCGCGTGACGATGCGGCGCTTGCGCATGCGATCCAGCGCTCCTGCGAGATCAAGGCAGAAGTCGTGCGTCAGGACGAGCGCGAAGGCGGGCTGCGCGCGATCCTGAATTTCGGCCACACTTTTGGCCATGCGATCGAAGCCGGCATGGGCTATGGCGAATGGCTGCATGGCGAGGCGGTCGGTTGCGGCATGGTGATGGCGGCCGACCTGTCGGTGCGCCTCGGTTATCTGGCGCCGGACGATCGCGACCGCATCGTTGCGCTGGTCAGGGCGGCGCGGTTGCCGACAGTCGCTCCGGATCTGGGCGAGGCGCGCTGGCTTGAGCTAATGGAAGTCGACAAGAAAAACGAGGGCGGACAGATCAAGTTCATTTTGCTCAAGCCGCTTGGTACCGCAACTATTACCGGCGTGCCGTCCGATCTGCTGAAAGCCACGCTGGCCGCCTGCACAAAAATATAAAAAGGAGAACCATGAGCGACCCTTTCGAAGCCCGCCTTGCCCCGTATGCAGCGCGTTCTGGCATGTCGACAGGGCGCTCATTCGCCGAGCCGCCGCCTGATACGCGCGGTGAGTTCCAGCGTGATCGCGACCGCATCATTCACTCCACCGCATTCCGCAGGCTGGAATACAAGACGCAGGTATTCGTCAATCATGAGGGCGACTTGTTTCGTACGAGGCTCACGCACAGTATCGAGGTCGCGCAGATTGCGCGCTCGCTGGCGCGCAGCCTGCAACTGAACGAAGACCTGGTCGAGGCGATATCGCTGGCGCATGATCTCGGGCACACGCCGTTCGGCCATGCCGGTCAGGATGCGCTGAATGCTTGCATGAAGGATTACGGCGGCTTCGAGCATAACCTGCAAAGCCTGCGCGTAGTCGATACGCTGGAACAGCGTTACGGCGCCTTTGACGGACTGAACCTGATGTTCGAGACGCGCGAGGGCATCCTCAAGCACTGCTCGCTGCCGAACGCGCAGCAGCTGGGCGATGTCGGGCGACGCTTTATCGAAAAAAGACAACCGAGTCTTGAGGCGCAACTGGCCAACCTCGCCGATGAGATCGCGTACAACAATCACGATATCGATGACGGCCTGCGTTCCGGCCTGCTGACGGTCGAGCAGCTGCAGGAAGTAACGCTGTATGAACGCCATGCAGCCGAAGTGCAGCGGCAGTTTCCGGGCATTGCCGGCCGCCGCGCTATCAATGAGACCGTGCGCCGCATGATCAATGCACTGGTGGTCGATCTGATTGCGACGTCGGGCGAGCGTATCGCGAAGGCCGGCGTGCAGTCGATCGACGAGGTGCGCCAGGCTCCGCCGCTGATCGCATTTTCTGATGCGATGCGTGCCGAGGCGCAAGAGCTTAAGCGCTTTCTGCGCAAGAACCTGTACCAGCACTATCAGGTCAACCGGATGACCAGCAAGGCTCGCCGTATCGTCACCGACCTGTTCGGCATTTTTCTCAGCAGCCCGCAGCTGCTGCCACCTGACTATCAGTCGGCCACGGGCGAGGTGCTTGAGCAGGCGCGTAAGGTGGCCGACTATATTGCCGGCATGACCGACCGCTATGCGATGCGTGAGTATCGCCGGCTGTTTGCAGTTGACGAGATCTGAGCTGCCGCTGATTCGTTTCAGCGGCAGCGAGGTCCTCGTCCGTCAGACGAGGTCGCGCAACGGGTGTGCGTAGGCCGGCCAGGCGCTGTCGAAGAAACCGTCCACCATCGCTGTGGTTACCTCGGCCAGCGTCGCCGGCTGCCATTTCGGAGAATGATCCTTGTCGATCGCGAGCGCACGCACGCCTTCGATGACTTCGCCATTCTCGAAGCAACGCCGTACCATCGTGCGCTCCATGCGCAAGCAGTCGGCAATGTTCATCGATGCCGCACGGCGGATCTGTTGCAGCGTCACGCACATCATCAACGGCGATCGCTTGTTCATGGTTGCCAGGGTTTTCTGCGCAAATTCGCTGTCGTCGGTCGCCAGTGAATTTTTAATGTCCGCCACCGAATCGAATGCAAAATGGCGGTCGATGGCTGCGCGCTGTGCCGCCAGCCGGCTTTGTGCCGGATCGGCTTGCGCTGCGAAGCGCGCTACAAAGGCCCGGATCGCCGCACGCGCATCCGCTGCGCCCGCGATGGCTTCCTGCAGCGCTGCCAGTTCGGCACCCGGCACGAAGGCATCCGCAAGATCGGCATGAATCGCATCGGCGGCGCCGATCACTTCGCCGGTGACTCCGAGATACGCACCTAACTGTCCCGGCGCACGTGACAAGAACCAGCCGCCGCCCACGTCGGGGAATAGCCCGATACCCGTCTCGGGCATGGCCATCTTGGTACGCTCAGTGACGATCCGTATGCGTGCCGATGGCCCTGCCTGTGCGATGCCCATGCCGCCGCCCATCACCACACCGTCCATCAGCGCAATATAGGGCTTGGGATAGGTGTGCACCAGATGGTTCAGCGCATATTCTTCGGTAAAAAAATCTTCGATCAGTGCTGCGCCGCCGGTCGCGCTCGCCGTGCCCTTCTGGTGAAAGAAACGGATGTCGCCGCCCGCGCAATAAGCGCGCTCGCTGCTGGCCTTCACCAGCACCGCCTGAATGCGTGCATCGTCGCGCCAGGCGCGCAGCGCTATGGTCATCGCGCGCACCATGTCCAGCGTCAGTGAGTTCAGGGCCGTCGGGCGATCCAGCGTGATGATGCCGGTCGTGCCGCGGATCTCAGTCTTGATAAGGTCGGTCATGCGAATGTCGCGAACAAGTTGATCGAAGCCGCTCAGTGTAGCGAGATTCGGTGATCCGTCGTTTGTGACGCGGGAAGATGGGTTTTGGCCGCAGAAAATCGCCGGGCAGTCAGAAGGGTGTGCGCAGCAAAAAGGGCGCTTGCGCGCCCTTAGTTGGTCAGGAAAAGAATCCGGAAAGTCAGGCGGCTTCCGCGCCGTCATAGCCGCGGATGCCCGCGTGCTGGTGATCCTGGATTCTGTCCTTGTGCTTTAGCACTTGTCGGTCGAGCTTGTCCATCAGCAGGTCGATCGCAGCATACATGTCTTGCGCCTCGCTCTCTACGTGCAGATCCTTGCCGCGCATGTGCAGGTTGATTTCCGCACGCTGCCGTTTTTCCTTCTCGGTGTTCGCGTCTACGGCGAGGATGACCGTCACATCGATGACGTTATCGAAATGGCGCTTGATGCGTTCGAGCTTCGTTTCCACATACTCCCGGAGGGCGGGAGTCAGTTCCAGATGATGACCGCTGATCTTCAGGTTCATACACAGTACTCCTTGCATTGCGTCGCTGGAGGATCCGGCTAGCACCGCCGGCAGGCAGGCCGGACGGAACGCAGCAACCGTTGAAAACTCTGGAAAGGCTCTGATCAGAGGGATTTGCGAAGGTTAACCGGGGGAATTTTCAGTGCCTCGCGATATTTGGCGACCGTGCGCCTCGCGACAACCATTCCCTGTTCAGCCAGCATCTCCGTGATCTTGCTATCGGAAAAAGGGTTTTTTGGGTCTTCAGCTCCTATCAGTTGTTTGATCAACGCACGTATTGCTGTAGAAGACGCCTCACCGCCAGCTTCAGTAGCCACATGGCTGCCAAAGAAGTATTTCAATTCAAACATGCCATGAGGTGTCAGCATGTACTTTTGCGTTGTTACACGAGAAATAGTGCTTTCGTGCAGTCCCAGTGTATCAGCAATTTCACGCAGGACAAGTGGCCGCATCGCCACCTCGCCATGCGAGAAAAAATTGCGCTGACGATCCACGATCGCCTGGGCGACCCGCAGGATGGTGTCGAAGCGCTGCCGCATGTTTTTGATCAGCCATTTCGCTTCCTGCAACTGGGAAGACAGCGAGCCGTCGCCTTTGTTCTGCTTCAGGATATTTGCATACATCGCATTCACCCGCAGCTTGGGCATGACGTCGCGGTTCAGTGTCACTTGCCAGCCAAGCTTCGAGCGCTTCACGATCACGTCCGGCACCACATAATCCGACGCGTCGCTGGCGAAGGCGGCGCCCGGATGCGGGTTGCAGCGACGGATTACTGCCTGCGCCTCGCGCAAGTCTTCATCGTCGCAGTCGAGGGCTTTTTTCAGCTTGTTGAACTCTCGCTGCGCAAATAGTTCAAGGTAGGTTTCCACCAGTGTCAGCGCCATCCGGCGCGTGACCAGCGGCACGTTCGCCATGCGCCGGATCTGGATTGACAGGCATTCCGATGCGTTGCGCGCGCCGACCCCGGTCGGGTCGAAGCTCTGCAGCAGCTTCAGCGCGACGGTCAGCTCTTCCGGCTCGATCCCGAGTTCTTCCGGCAGCCGCGCATAAATTGATTCCAGCGGTTCTTCCAGATAGCCGTTGTCGTCGAGCGCATCGATCAGCAGTTCGACCAATGCGCGGTCGCGCAGACTGCAACCGGTAAGGATCAGCTGTTCCTGCAGATATTCGCGCAGCGTCGATTCATGCGCTTCCAGTTGTGGCCGCGCGTTGTCATCTTCCGGGGCCTTGGCCGCGCGAGCGACATCGTCGAAGCTCCAGTCTGTATCCCCGCTGCTGCTGCCTTCGTCGCTACCGGGCGCGGCATCAAAATCGGTGCCTGTCTCGCCGGGGGCATCGCTCGCTGCGGACGAGGGTGCGGCTGCGGAGGGCGCCTCGCTGATGGCGCCGTCGCCCAGCAGGCGCACCGAGCGGTCGAGCGGATCGTCGATCCTTTCCAGTAGCGGATTCTCGATCAGCATCTGTTCCAGCTCCTGGTGCAGTTCCAGCGTCGACAGCTGCAGCAGCCGGATCGACTGCTGCAGTTGCGGCGTCAGGGCCAGGTGCTGCGAAACTCGGAGCTGTAGCGTCTGCTTCATCTGCGTCGCACTTACATGCGGAAGTGCTCGCCCAGGTAGACCCGGCGAACGGACTCGTTGCCGATGATTTCATCAGGGCTGCCCGAGGCCAGCACGGTGCCCTGGTTGATGATGTACGCGCGATCGCAAATGCCCAGGGTCTCGCGCACATTGTGGTCCGTGATCAGCACGCCGATGCCACGGTCTTTGAGGAAGCGCACGATGCGCTGGATCTCGATCACGGCGATCGGATCGACGCCCGCAAAAGGCTCATCGAGCAGGATGAAGCGCGGGCTGGTGGCCAGCGCGCGGGCGATCTCGACACGGCGCCGCTCGCCACCGGACAGCGCCAGCGACGGGCTGTCGCGCAGCTTTTCAATTTGCAGCTCGGCCAGCAGCAGGTCGAGCCGGCGCTCGATCTCATTGCGCGCGAGCGGCTTACCGTCTGTTTTCTGCAGTTCGAGCACTGCGCGGATATTGTCCTCGACCGACAGCTTGCGGAACACCGACGCTTCCTGCGGCAGGTAAGACAGGCCGCGTTCCGCGCGGCGATGGATAGGCAGGTCCGACAGGCGTTCGCCGTCAAGCAGGATCTCGCCGCCTTCAGAGGGCACCAGGCCAACGATCATGTAAAACGAGGTCGTCTTGCCGGCGCCGTTGGGGCCGAGCAGCCCGATCACTTCGCCGCTGGCGACATCGAGCGACACATCGTGCACGACCTGGCGTGCGCCATAGCTCTTTTGCAGATGGCGGACCTGCAGCGTACTGGCGGACTTACTTGTCATCGGCCGGCTTTTCCTGGATACGTGGCTGGATCACCGCACGGATGCGGCCGCCACCTTTGCCATCCGGGCTGGTCGAGCCCGATACGGTATAAAACTCGGTACGGCTATCGTAGGAGATCAGTTCGCCCTCGACTTCATCGGTGACGCGGTTACTGTCGAGCATCTTGACCTTGGCATGCTTGTACAGCTTGGCCACTTCGGTCTTGGTGTCGTACTCGATACGGTCGGCGGCATAGCCCTCGATCCACAAGTCTTTGCCGCCGTCGCGCTTCTGCCGGAATTTCGTTACGCCACCTGCCACTGCGTACATCGTTGCATACTGATTACCCGCAGCATCCTGTCGGATCAGCAGCTTCTCAGCGTGCATGATCAGCGTGCCGCGCGTCAGTACCACATTGCCGACGAAGGTGTTCACCTGCTTGGCCTCGTCATAGAACATCTGATTGGCTTCGACATTGGTGGGCTTTTCGCGGTCCGCTTTTTCCGCATACGCGCTTCCGCTGACGAGCCAGCCCAATGACATCAGAGCCAGCGCAACGAAGGTCGATCGGGCAGTATTGTTCATCTTGTCTCTCCGGCCTTATTGTGGTTTGAGGTAGGTCGCTTTGACCCGGCTTTGCAGCGTCAGCTGCCGTTTCTTGTTGTCAGCTTCCATGCCGACGCCTTCCAGCGTGGAGCTGCCAAGCTGTGCATGCACGGCCCGGTCAGTCTTCACGATATCCTGATCGGGCAGCACGAGCATGTACTCCGACTCGACGGTCAGTGCTTCGTTGCCGCGCGTTTGCGGGCGCTCGAGCCGGACATTGTCGATCAGGTGGAATTCGCTGTGGTCGCCGTTGATGCGCGCCCGGTCCGCGCTCAGCGCCATCGGTGCACGGCCGCGCGAATAGCTGTTCAGCCGCGGCCGGGAGATCAGGCTGTCGTCGCTGATCGGGTCATGCGCGAGCCGGTCCCCCTCGATCACATACTCGGCGCTGCCGTCGCGCGCCACTTTGACGTAGCGGAAGCCTTCGATCACATAGTCCGGTTCAGTGCGCTGGCCTGTGGCCGGCGCGTTGCTTTCGCCGCGCTGCGCTGCCTTGAGCATCCACAGGCTGCCGGCGGCCAACAGCAGCACCAGGCCCAGCGTCAGCAGGGCAGGAACGCGGCGGTGCAGCGAATAGTTCATGCAAGATACGGCGCCAGCGCCGTTTCATAGGTGCCCTGCGCGCGCAGGATAAAGTCGCAGACCTCGCGTGCCGCGCCCTGGCCGCCACGGGCCTCGCTGACGTAATGCGCACGAGCGCGCACTTCCGAATGTCCGTTCGGCACACTGGCCGCGAAGGCCACGCGGGTCATCACCGGCAGATCGATCACATCGTCGCCCATGAAGCCGCAGTCGGCCGGCGCTAATTGCAGCTCGGTCAGCATCTGGCCAAATGCGGCGAGCTTGTCATGTACCCCTTGCCGCAGTAAGGCAATGCCGAGGTCTGCCGCCCGTTTGGCGACGACCGGCGAGTTGCGCGCGCTGATGATTGCCGCCTTCACGCCCGATTGCTGCAGCAGCTTGATGCCATGGCCATCGAGCACATTGAAGGTCTTGAACAGTTCTCCGTCGGGGCCGTAACGCAGGCCGCCGTCAGTCAGCACACCGTCGACGTCGAAGATCATCAGCTTCACGCGGCGGGCCCGCTCGTCTGCAGGATGGCGTGCGCTGCTCATCAGATCACCTTGGCACGGGTGAGGTCATGAATGTGCAGTGCGCCGACCAGCTGCCCGCCGGTATCGGTCACGAGCACCTGGTTGATGCGGAATTCTTCCATCAGATCGACGGCCTCCACCGCCAGCTGATCGGGGCCGATCACGCGCGGGTTCGCATGCATGACGTCGCGAATGGTCGTGCCGGAAAAATTCCTGCCTTGTTCGATCAGACGGCGCAGGTCGCCATCGGTGAAAATGCCCAGTACACGAGAGTCGGCGTCGACAATCGCCGTCATTGCCATCCCTTTGCGGGTGATCTCGAGTAGCGCCTGCGTCAGCGGGATATCGGGCCCCACGGCAGGCACCGCATCGCCGGTGCGCATAATGTCGCGCACGTGGGTGAGCAGCCGGCGGCCAAGCGCGCCGCCCGGATGCGATCGCGCGAAATCTTCTTCACGAAAACCGCGCGCATCGAGTAGCGCGACTGCCAGTGCATCGCCCATCGCGAGCGTCGCGGTAGTGCTGGCCGTCGGTGCAAGGTTCAGCGGGCAGGCTTCTCGTTCGACGCCGATATCGAGATGGACATCGGCCAGCCGTGCCAGCGAAGAGTCGGGGCGGCCGGTCATGGAAATCAGCTTTGCACCCAGCCGTTTGATGACCGGCACAATGGCGAGCAGCTCTTCCGATTCGCCGGAATTCGAGATCGCAATCACTGCATCTGCCTCGGTCACCATGCCGAGGTCGCCATGGGCTGCCTCGCCGGGATGCACGAACATCGCCGGCGTGCCGGTCGACGCGAGCGTGGCGGCAATCTTGCGCGCGATATGTCCCGATTTGCCCATGCCGGACACGACCACCCGGCCGCTGCAGCCGAGCAGCAGTGCGGTCGCTTGTGCAAACGCATGACCGGACGCCGAAGACAGCCGGGCTTTCAGCGCGAGGATCGCTTCTGCCTCGATCTGCAGGGTCTGCTCGGCAAGTTGCATCGCGCGCGCAGCGGCGGCGTTGTCAAAATGCTGCGAGGAATTTTTCTCATGCGTTACACTCATGCGCAGAGTATAGCTGAATACGCAAAGCAAAAAACCTGCCAGTCGCAAGAAATCCTCGCTCATCCGGGCTGCCGGACTGCGCGGCAAAGCGCCCGGATCCGTCATCTTTCCATGCATTCCACCCTTGAAATTACGCTGATCCTGCTGGTCGCCGCGGTACTCGGTGTGGTGGCCTTCCGCATGCTGAAGCAACCGCCGATGCTGGGCTATCTGACCGTGGGCGTGCTGATCGGCCCGCACGCGCTCGGACTGGCATCGGAGAGCGCGGCGACCAATACGTTGTCGGAATTCGGTGTGGTATTCCTGATGTTCTCGATCGGTCTCGAGTTCTCTTTGCCGAAATTGAAATCGATGCGCCGCAACGTCTTCGGGCTGGGCATGGCGCAGGTCGTCGTCACGATCGCCGCGATCATGGCCGGCAGCGCCATGCTGGCCTGGCTGTTGCCGGGCTACTTCCTGCATAGCTGGAGCGCGTCGTTTGCGCTTGGCAGTGCGCTGACGATGTCATCGACGGCGATCGTGCTGAAGTTGCTCACCGAGCGTCTTGAGCTGGAGAGCGAGCACGGGCGGCGCATCACGGCGATCCTGCTGTTCCAGGACCTGGCAGTGGTGCCGCTGCTGATCCTGATTCCTGCGCTGGCGCGTCCGGGCGCCGACCTGTTCACCGACCTTGGGCTGGCCGCCGCCAAGGCGGTATTTGTGCTGGTGTTGCTGTTGTCGTTCGGCCAGGTGCTGCTGCGCCGCTGGTTTCGCATTGTCGTGCAGCGCCGCTCGCAGGAGCTGTTCATGCTGAACCTGCTGCTGGTCACGCTCGGCGCTGCATGGATCACCGAAATGGCCGGCCTGTCGCTGGCGCTGGGCGCATTCATCGCCGGTATGCTGATCTCCGAGACCGAGTTCAGGCTGCAGGTGGAGGAGGACATCAAGCCTTTCCGCGACGTGCTGCTCGGTCTGTTTTTTATCTCGGTCGGCATGATGCTCGACATGCGGCTGGTGTTCGGCAATCTGCCATTGGTGCTTGCGTTGCTGCTGGTGCCGCTGGCGCTGAAATTCGGCATCATCACATTGCTGGCGAGGATGTTCGGCACCTCCGCGGGCGTAGCCATACGCACGGGCCTCGCACTGGCGCAGGGTGGCGAATTCGGCTTCGTGCTGCTGAGCCAGGCCGGCGGCATGGGGCTGCTGGACGGCGGCATCACGCAGATGATCCTTGCGGCGATGGTGCTGTCGATGCTGGTCACGCCGCTGCTGATTGCGAACGCCGACCGCATCGTGCTGCGCCTGTCGCGCAATGAATGGATGCAGCAGTCGCTGGCCCTCACCAGCCTGGCCACGCGCACCATGGGTCAGGAGAAGCACGTCATCATTGCCGGATTCGGCCGCACCGGACAGAGCATCGCGCGCCTGCTCGAGGAAGAAAACATTTCCTATCACGCGCTCGACCTCGATCCGCAGCGTGTGCAGGAAGCACAGGCGGCCGGCGCAAAAGTCTCTTACGGCGACACATCGCGCCGCGAAAGCCTGATCGCCGCCGGCATACATCGCGCCGCCGCGCTGGTGGTGACTTATGCAGACACTCAGTCGGCGCTGCGGACCCTGCATTTCGCCAATGAACTGGCGCCGACGCTGCCGGCAATCGTGCGCAG
>JACCDQ012127809.1_pt1 | contig 33565 bp, 30 predicted proteins | sample 7446031 | NCBI WGS metagenome assembly JACCDQ01 (sample SAMN15323442, study PRJNA562643) | freshwater metagenome | isolation source: river surface water | place: USA:Blue River Watershed | collected 2017-08-17 | reverse complement strand
TCTGGCACATGGGCCGCTAATTTTTCGGGATAATTACGCCGCACATAAAGATAATTCCGCGTAAAGTGGGAATCAATACTAAACCGCGCATATTCCAAGCCTTTTGGGCCAATCCTTTCGATCACAACTCCCATTAATTTGGCCGCCCACATCGGTAACGTAACTGCTTTGTCATAGGCAGGAATACTTTGTTGCACCGCATTATGGCGATCTCCTTCTGAACCGACCGGTTGAGTGTTTAATTGATCTTTAATTAACTCCAACATTTCGCGGCCCGTCTCATTGCGGACAACGATCCATTGCCAACCGAAAGGTGCGCCCATATACCCGACAACCAGATCCGCTAAAGAATTCACATAATCGAAACAACTCATACAGGACGGCGCAAAAACATCCTTTAATTGATTGGTTTTTAAGCCGAAAAAGGGGACTAATTCCGTTGAACCATCTTCATGTTTAAAATGAACGCGAAAATCCTGCATAAATTCGTAATGAATGACAGTTTCCGGCGATCGGCTGGTGGTTTCCAAGAATTTCTTTAACCCTTCTCGCGACACATTATCTACACAGGGCGTTCCTAAAACATAAAGTTTTTCTAGGCCTAATTGCTTTTCTACCGCTCGTAATGCCTGAATTTGACACCCAACACCAATAACCAATAGCCGTTTCATTCCGGATTTTTCCACTTCTTCTAAAACCGAAAGATTGGGGGAAAGGGTCGGTTTATTCACTTTTGCCGCTAAGACTTCTTCCGGGGTTCGGGCGACGACAATTTTGGGCTGAAAGCGGTCTTCCGGTGTATTTTGCACACAGATCACCCCTTCTACTAACCCCTGATTTAACATTTCACAGGCCAATGTGCTAACAATGCCAGTCCATTGCGCTCCTGGAATTGGCTCTTTTTTTTGCGCGGCCATCATTTCTTGATGTACCCCAAAATACCAATCATCTTCTTGATTTAAATCCCGACTACGTCCATGGGTTTGGATTTCTAGTTCAGCAATTTGTTGATTTAAAAAAGCACAGGCTTCTTTCACATAATGAATGTAATAGGTATCACATAAACCACATTCACTACAGAGGTTTTTGGCGGGACGACGACTATTGGGGTTAAGGGCTTTGGCTTTTTGATGGGGAGCGGCGGCAGTCATGGATTTGTTTAACGGGTTAACAACAGAATGGATAGCAATTTTTCAATCTCAATGAATGATTTTTTGCCTACTGATTGCCACAGAATCAAATCTGTTCTGAAAGATTAATTATAAGCCCTGGGGGAGTAAAAGGGTAATGGTTTCCTGGGAAGCAATTTCTTTCGTGCCGATGGGTAAGACGGCTAGGGCATTCGCTTGGGCTAGATTAATTAAATTGCCGGAACTGTGACTACCGGGGGCGATCGCAAAGGTCAGGTCGCCGGTTGAAGAACACTGGACTCGTCCCCAGAGATAGGTTTCCCGTTGTCCGTCACTGGTTAATCGCGTTTGGGTTTGGGCTTTGACCCAGACCGGTGACCATGGGGCCGATAACCCCGACAATTTGGCGATCGCCGGCTGAACAAAACGCCAACAACTGACCAGAGCAGAAACGGGATTGCCCGGAATGCCAAAATACACACAGCCATTGGCAAATTTAGCGACGGTTAGGGGTTTACCCGGTTTCATGGCGACGCTACGGATAACGATTTCGCCCCCCAATTCAGCTAATAATTTTTCTACGTAGTCGTAGTCCCCCACCGATACGCCGCCCGTTGAGAGAACCAGATCCGCCGAGACGATCGCCTGCGCCATAGTGCTTTTTAAGCGATCGGGATCATCGGGAACAATGCCCAAGCTGACGGGAATGGCCCCCTGATTTTCCACAAAAGCGGCCAGGGCATACTGATTAGAATCCACAATTTTGGCCCCCGTCAGGGTTTGCTCCACCGCAATTAATTCATCCCCCGTCGAAAAAATAGCCACCTGGGGACGACGATACACCGAAACTTGACTCACCTGGGCAGTGGCCAGAACCGCTAATTCAGGAGCTTGTAAACGGATGCCGGCTTCCAGTAAGTTCTCCCCTTTTTGGCAGTATTCTCCCTGCGATCGCACAAAATGACCCTTTTGGGAAGGAGCAGACAAAATCAACACCTGATCGCCCTGGCATTGAGTCTGTTCCTGCATGATCACCGTATCGGCTCCCTGGGGTAACTTCGCCCCAGTAAAAATGCGGGCCGCTTGACCCTTTAAGAGAACCCGTTGCGGCTCCTGACCGGCGGGAATTTCTTCCGTGATCGTCAACCTATCCGGCTGATGGGGAGTCGCCTGAGCCACATCCTCCCATTGCACCGCGTAACCATCCATGGCGGAATTCGGCCAATAGGGAAAGTCCTGAACACTCACAACCGTTTGCCCTAGTACACGACGGTTTGCCTCCCGTAACGTCACAGTTTCAACGGTTTTTAACGGGTGGACGAGTTCCAAAATTCGGGCTTCAGCTTGGGAGACAGACAACATATCACTCAACAAATGGTAAGGAAGACTACCTTTTCGGCGTAGGATAGGATTAACTTGATTCTTTGCTTATTCTCAAAAAAACGGCTTCAAGATGGCTATTGCTTATATTATCGGTTTGGGACGCTCTGGCATGGCGGCGGCTAGGGTTTTAAAACGAGAAGGTTGGGAAGTGATTCTCAGCGATCGCGCCCAGAACGAGCAGTTACAGGCATTAGGTCAACCGTTACTTGCCGAAGGGATTAACCTGAAATTAGGGCATACTTTGACCTTAGAAGACGAAACATTACCCCAGTTAGTCGTCGTGAGTCCGGGGGTTCCCTGGGATTTACCAGTTTTACAACAAGCGCGGGAAAAAGGGATTGATGTCATCGGCGAATTGGAATTGGCCTGGCGATATTTAAAGGATACGCCCTGGGTCGGAATCACCGGCACCAATGGTAAAACCACGACCACCGCTTTAATTAATGCCATTTTTCAATCGGCTAAATTAAACGCCCCGGCCTGCGGCAATATTGGTTATGCGGCCTGTGAATTGGTCTTACAAAATCAGTCCTTTGATTGGATTATTGCCGAAATTAGTAGTTATCAAATTGAATCTTCCCGTGAATTAGCTCCCACCATTGGCGTTTGGACAACCTTTACTCCCGATCATCTGAGTCGCCATAAAACGTTAGAGAATTATTATCAAATTAAAGCCAGTTTATTAAAGCGATCAGAGTTCCAAATTGTGAATGGCGATGATCCCTATCTACGCAATCTGGGGTTAAACGCCTGGCCCGATGCCTACTGGACAAGTATCCGAGGGAAAGACCATTTACTAGGAGAGTTTAAAAAAGGCACTTTTATTGAGGATCATTGGGTCTCCGCCCTGGGCGAATTGATTTTACCCGTTAGTCTGTTTCCCATGCCAGGCTCCCATAATCAACAAAATTTATTAATGGCGATCGCCGCGGCCAAACTGGCCGGTATTGACAAAAAAGCAATTAGCCAGGCGTTATTAAGTTTTACGGGAGTTCCTCATCGCTTAGAAAAAATTTGTGTGGTGAACGGTGTGGAATGGATTAACGATAGTAAAGCCACCAATTATGACGCGGCTGAAGTCGGTTTAGCCTCCGTTCAAGCACCGGCCATTCTGATCGCGGGAGGAGAAGCCAAGGAAGGCAATGATCAAGGTTGGATCACTCAAATTCAAGCAAAAGCGGCCAAAGTTCTCTTAATTGGAGAAGCGGCTCCTCAGTTTGCCGAACGTTTCAAAGCAGTGGGTTATGACCAATATGAAATCGTCGAAACCATGGATCATGCCGTCAAACGAGGTTTAGCCTTAGCCCCTCAACTACAAGCTAAAGTAGTGTTATTATCCCCCGCCTGCGCCAGTTTTGATCAATACCAAAGTTTTGAACACCGGGGCGCTCATTTCCGCGAATTATGTTTAGCATTGCAGTCTGTTGTTCCGTAAAGAGGATATTTTTATGGCTCTTAACTCCCTTTATGAAACCGACTTTCATCTCTGGATTCAGCACACTATTAAGCACCTCAAGCATGGAGAGTTTAACGCCTTAGATATTAACAGCCTGATTGAAGAACTGGAGTCTATGGGTCGTAGCGACAAACGGGAAATTAAAACTCGTTTCATTGTGTTAATCATGCACCTACTAAAATGGAAATATCAATCCAAAAAACGTAGTAGAAGTTGGACGGCAACCATTAATGAACAACGTCGTCAAATTGAAGCGGTTCTTGAGGATAGTCCCAGTTTAATTCCCTACTTCCAGGATAATTTAAAAAATTGGTATCCCATCGCCTGCCGAGATGCGGCCAAGGAAACTAAACTGTCAGATCCGGCTTTTCCTCTCAATTGTCCTTTTTCCTGGGAACAAATCCTCGACCCTGACTATTTCCCAGATACTCTCGACGGATAAGACAATAAGAAATTCAGAAAATAATTACATCCTTTCTAGCAAGGGAATACCCAATAGGGATAATCCTAACGCCAACGTTCTCGCCGTTAAATCACAAAGGGTTAAGCGAGAAATTTTAACGTTATCTTCCGCTTTCAAAACGGGACAATTTTCATAGAATTGATTAAACTTTTTGCTCAGTTCATAGAGGTATTCACAAAGACGATTAGGTAATAAATGATTTTCCACTTCTTTAATGACTTCCGGAAATTGTAAAAGGGTTTTTGCCAATCCCTGCTCCGAAATTTCGGTTAATTGAATGGTGGCTTTTTCTCCCCATTGAGCCAGATCAATTCCGCCTTCACGACCAATACTTTTAATGCGAGCATAGGCATAAAGCATATAGGGGGCAGTGTTCCCCTGAAGGGCTAACATTTTGTCAAAACTAAAGACATAATCACTCGTCCGATTTTGACTGAGATCGGCATATTTGACCGCCGCAATCCCTACCGTTTGAGCAACATGGGCAATAAATTCTGTCGTTTCTGTGCGGTCTTCTTCCTGAATGCGTTGTTCTAAATCTCGACGGGCATGATTAACGGCTTCTTCTAACAAATCTTTAAGACGAATCGTTTCTCCCGATCGCGTTTTTAATTTTTTACCATCTTCACCTTTGACTAAACCAAAAGGAACATGAATTACTGTCACATTCTCTGGTAAAATTCCCGCTTTTTTGGCCACTTGAAAAACCTGGGCAAAATGATTCGCTTGACCCGCATCGGTGACATAGATAATTGTCTGGGCGCGATCGCTTTGAATCCGGTATTGTAACGCGGCTAAATCCGTTGTCGCGTAGTTATAACCTCCGTCTGATTTCTGCACAATTAAGGGTAAAGGATTCCCGTCTTTATTGGAAAATCCTTCGAGAAAAACACATTTGGCTCCCTGGTCTTCTTGCAATAAACCAACGGTTGTTAACTGTTCAATAATTTGCCCCAGAAAAGGATTATAAAACGATTCCCCCCGTTCCGTTAATTGAATATCTAAAATTTGATAAATGGTTTGAAATTCTCGACGGGATTGCTCACAGAGTAATTGCCAGGCTTTTAAACTGTCGGGATCGCCGGCTTGTAAACTCACCACTGCTTGACGGGAAATTTCTTTAAATCTATCATCCTGATCGAAACGTTGTTTCGCTTGTTTATAAAAGGCGACTAAATCTCCGAGGTCTAACACATCCGCTTGGGTCAAAGCATCAGGATAAACTTCTTTCAAATAGGTGATTAACATCCCAAATTGGGTTCCCCAATCTCCTACATGGTTTAAGCGGAGAACTTCATAACCTCGAAATTCTAATAAACGGGCGATCGCCTCCCCAATAATGGTGGAACGGAGATGACCAACGTGCATTTCTTTGGCAATATTAGGACTCGAAAAATCTACGATGACTTTTTCTGGTTGGGCAATTTTGGCCACACCTAACCGAGGATCGCTTTGTAATTGTTGAATTTGGTGGGCTAAATAGGAACTTTTAATGCGTAAATTAATAAATCCCGGCCCCGCAATTTCCAACGGTTCACAGATTTCTCTCACATCCACTGCCGCCACAATTTTTTCGGCGATCGCCCTGGGTTTTTCTCCTAATATTTTGGCCAAGGGTAATGCCCCATTGTATTGAAAATCGCCAAATTTGGGGTTACTGGCAGGGACAATGACGGGGGTGGGAATAGCGATATTATCCCCAACAACGGAGGCGATCGCGGTGGTAAAAAGGGTGTTTAATTGTTCGATAAGAGTAGTCATTATAAAAATTAATGAAAAAGCTATTGAGTAAAATGGCTGGAGATGGGTTAAATTTAAAACTGCGTTCTATTTTAAAATTAATACCGCTCATGAATTGAACGGCAAGACCAAAAATAACCCGGCCCGACGCTAAGTAATTGTTCTGTGGGCATAAACAACTCCCAATAAGCTAAATCTGAGTCCTCATAATTATCGCTTAAATCTGGTCTTAAGCTTAATTGGTAATTTCCAGTAAAATGAAGAATCAAACCTAAACTATGAGGAATAAATTCAACTTCGATTAAAGCTTGACCTTCTAAGCAATTGACTGTTTGCTTCATGGGGTTTAAATCGTGTTCTTGAAGGTCGTCGGATGACGGAAAAGGCACTAAAATCTGGTGATCTTGTTTTAATTGCCAAGGAGTTGCTCTAGCCCCTAACCGCCAACTTCCTTTGACAACATTCTGTAATTTGGCCGACTGACAGGAGAGCATTTCCCCTAATTCTAATCGTAATTCATCACCATAACTAAATTTAACGGTATGACAAGTCTCGCCGACCATTGGCTGAATGATGGCCAAAATAATGTTTTGCAAATCCTGGGGATTAATAGAGGGATAAGTCTTAACAATTGGAGTTGTCACCATAATCTTTATTCATTGAGAAATTCTTGTGCCTTTTTTACCAGTTCCTGCCAAGTAAAATCACCTCTGGCATTTAACGTTCCTCGATGTTGATCGGCTTTTTCTTGTTCTAAAAACTCTCCAAATTCTTCACGTTGAGAAGCAGAAAAATGAAACATCCGGGCGATCGCCTCAATTTGTTGAATATCCCGTTTTTTTCCCATTTGTTAACAGACAAAATTGGGAGATCGAGGAAGCGATCATCCCGCTAGAGATTTCCATTGGGATGTGGCATAACCAGACGTTAATCTTGAATATACTCAGTCCCTTGCAGTAACGCCAATTCTGCCCTAACCAATTCCCGTCCGAGATAAGCCGCGTGTTCTAACTTCGTGACCGGACAATCCTCTGGCATTTCTTCAAAGAGCTTAACACACATTTCCTTGGCTGTTTGAGCGGTGATCATCCTCGTGGGTTGGCGTACCACCGTCCCCTTACAGGGAATCACTTCCCCCGTTTCCGGATCAACGGCTAACCCCTGCTCATTAATCTCATTAGCATAATGTTTAACCCCTAAAACCTGGGCCTCTTGGTCAGCATAAATAATCCAATAGCCGCCCCGGTCTAAATCAATAAAACGATTCGAGAGACGGTGATCAATCTGTTGAATTTTTTCAGCTAAAGTCGTCACTTTTTCAGAGACAGTCATATTTTTCTAGTCTAATAAAATTTACGGGAAATTTACTCAAAAATCATCAAAATTCCGTTAGGGCATTAACGAGCCATTGTGATAACTCACCGTGCTATTGGCGATCGCCCCTGAATAGACACAACCTTTTTGGGCATCTAGGGTTAAAATTGCCCCCTCGCGGATCATTTGCGTAGCCTGTTTAAAACCGACAATTACAGGAACTCCTAAGCGAAGACCAATCACCGCCGCATGACTGGTGAGACTCGATTCCTCGGTAATAATGCCCGCCGCCTTCCGCATGACTTCCACAAAATCCGCACTGGTTGAGGGAACCACCAAAATATCCCCTGGGCTAAATTGGCTCACATCCCTAGGAGACAGCGCAATTCTGGCACAACCGGTTACTGAACCTTGGCCGATACCGACTCCCCGGCCTAACACCGCTTTCACCACTTCCACCTTAATTAAATCCGTTGAACCGGCCACCCCCTGGATCGTTCCGGCTGTCATCACCACCAGATCGCCATCTTTTAGGTACTGACTTTCCTGGGCCACATTAATAGCCGCCTGGAACGTTTGACTCGTCGAAGGTAAATCCAACACCAAAAGCGGTTTGACTCCCCAAACCAACTGTAATTGTCGGGACACATCCACATGGGGCGTTACCGCTAAAATCGGGGTTTTTGGGCGAAATTTGGAGACGTTGCGGGCCGTTGCTCCCGTTTTTGTCAAGGTCATAATCGCTGAGGCTTCCAGGGTTTCCGCGATACTGCTCACGGCGGCGGAGATGGCATTGGGAATCGAGGTTTTTAGTGCATCAGTATGTGATGTATTAATTTGTTCCTGTTCAATCCGTTCGGCAATAGTCGCCATCATGGCCACGGCCTCGACCGGAAATTTACCGATCGCCGTTTCATTGGAGAGCATTACCGCATCCGTGCCGTCCAAAATCGCATTAGCCACATCGGACACTTCCGCACGGGTGGGTCGGGGATTATTCACCATACTGTCGAGCATTTGCGTCGCCGTAATCACGGGAATCCCTAACTCATTGGCTTTACTGATTAAGCGTTTTTGCAGAATTGGCACATCTTCGGCGGGCAGTTCCACCCCTAAATCCCCCCTGGCGACCATCACCCCATCACATTTTTCTAAGACCGCCTGCATATCGGTAATTGCTTCATGCTTTTCAATTTTGGCAATGACCGGCACCGACTTCCCCGCACTGGCAATTAACCCCTTAATTTCGTCAATATCTTCCGGATTACGCACAAAACTGAGGGCAACCCAATCCACCCCTTGATCCAAACCAAACATTAAATCTTCTTTATCTTTTTCCGTCAGAGCTTTCACCGAAAGATAAACATTGGGAAAATTTACGCCTTTATTACTCGATAGATTGCCCCCAACGACCACCCGACAATGTAAATCTTGATTTTCCTTATCAATTTTTTCCACCCGCATTTCTAACTTGCCATCATCTAGCAGAATCCTTGCCCTTTCAGGAACTTCCTCCGCTAAATGTTCATAGCTAATGGAACTAATTTCCTGCGTACATTCCACCTTCCGACTAGTCAAAATGAAGGGATCACCCGGTTTCAATTCAATGGATTGGGTCGCATTGAGAAACTTGCCTACCCGAATTTTGGGCCCCTGTAAATCCTGTAAAATCCCTACCGGTTGATTCAATTCAAAGGCTGTTTGACGAATTAACCGAATACTTTTCTGGTGATAGTCGTGATCCCCATGGGAAAAATTTAAGCGGAATGTGGTCGCCCCCGCCTGGATTAGTTGTCGCAGAACTTCTTTGCTTTGGGTGGCAGGGCCAATCGTGGCTACAATTTTGGTACGACGGGGTAACGCAGAGAATTGCATGGCATCGAAATAAAGGGCGATCTTTCATGGTAGCGGTAAGCGGGACAGTTGGCTAGGGCTTATGGATGAGCCGCCAGAAATCCCTAAAACTTGTCGAGTAAATGTTCAATAAAAAAGGGAATCACTTTAAATTGATTTTGATAAAGTTGCGTTAACGTCACCGGATCTTCCGGGGGAATCATCGCGGATTGATATTGCATAACCAGTAACACATTCCAAATCACTAACCCTAGGGTAATAATGACGGCCCATTGATGACCCTGACGATTCGCAAACCATTGATAAAACTGTTGCCAAAAGTAGGCTAATCCCCAAACAAAAATTAAGGTGCAATTACTAAACATTCGCCCCCCGACACTGGCTCCTTGCCACCAACACCACCAGGCCGCGATGAAGTAAACCTGTAGGGCGAAGGCGGTTAAAAAACTGGTGCTAAGACGGGGCAACGAACGCCAAGCAAAGATTAAACCCAGAATACTCAGGAAGGTGATGGGATGCCAAGTAAACAGGCCACGGTGTCCTGAAAAAAGCACTTGCCATAAAGCGGGTTGTCCCCAATGAAAACTGCCGCCGTATCCCCTGGCTTGACCTTCTTCTAGGTAGGGAATTTTGGTGAGTCCCTGATATTGCCACAAATAGATCAAGATTTGAGGAATTTGCATTAATAAAGCGACCCCTAACACCATGGCGATCGCCGTTAAAAATTGGGGCTGTTTGAGTCGTTGCCAGGGAAAAGTGAAGGGTCGAGTCGGCTCTCCAGGAGTTTCTATTCCTAACCAACCGATTAACCCAGGCACACTGAAAAAAAGAATATCCTGGGGTCTGACCCAGGCCGCCAAGCCCAATGTCATGCCTAAAAAAAAGGCCCATTTTCGTTTCGTTAGCCAGGGCTGAGTAATGGTTATCCACAAAAATAAGGAAATTAAAAATGCGGATACCCCATGGGACATGGAAACTTCAACGCAGAGATAATAGGTCAACGGTGACGCAAACCAAATGCCCCCAACAGCGATCACCGAAGCAGTGGGACTCACATAACGATAGGCGACTTGATAGGCTAAAACGAGGGCGCAAATGCCTAAACTGAGACTGCCTAAACAGTAAAGTAACTCGTAGGGCCAGGTCATCCCATTCACTTCAACGGGAACCCCTAACTGAGCCAGCAATAGGGCTAATAAATGACCCAACAGGAAAAACGGCAATAAAACTACGCCCAGCCCCAACGTATATTTACTAAATTCCGGAATGGGGCCAGGTACCCGCGAAGCTCCCCCAAAATTCACCGCCGCCTGAGCATAATACTGATATTCATTATCTACCCGTAAATTGCCGTCAAATAACAGCGATCGCAGGGGGGTATAGTAACCCAAACCGTCGCCAAAAACCCCGAACCCCGTAATCGTAAATTTCAATAAAAAAACACCTAGGGTGAGAGCCACTCCTCCCCAAAACAGGCGTTGAATGGTTGCGGGTTTGAGTTCCCTCGCCAAAAATCCCATGCTTTTCTAAGCCGTTTGAAATTGACGTTGATAAACTTCGTCTTCTTTTTCTGTAATGAGTTTAATGTCAGAACGGGGGTAGGCCACACACAGCAAAGCGTAACCTTCTGCTTGTAACTCAGGGGAAACGCCCATGCCATCCGTTTGATCCACAGTCCCCTTGTTGGTTATTTGGGCGGCACAGGTCGTACAAACCCCAGCCCCACAGGACGTTGGTAGTTCTAATCCGGCCTCGAAAGCGGCGGCCAAAATAGTTTTATCTTCAGGAACCTGAAGGGTATAAAGCTGGTCTTGGTGGGTAATTTCTACCGTATAAACTTTGGACATATTTTAGATAACTATAGAGTTTTTAATTGACCGCTTTCTATCTTAGCAATCTTTGGCCCTTAACCAAAACGGCCACTGATATAATCACGGGTTGCTGTCTGTTGGGGATTTTGAAAAATATTTTCCGTGCGGTCATATTCTACTAAATAACCGACTTTTGCCCCTTTTTGGGTCGCTTCAGCATTAAAGAAAGCGGTATAGTCCGAAACCCGTGAAGCCTGTTGCATATTGTGAGTGACAATCACAATCGTATATTGGGTTTTTAATTCGTGAATTAACTCTTCCACCTTGAGGGTAGAAATCGGGTCAAGGGCCGAACAGGGTTCATCCATTAAGATCACCTGGGGTTGAATGGCGATCGCCCTAGCAATACAGAGGCGTTGTTGTTGACCGCCCGACAGTGCGAGACCACTTTGATGGAGTTTGTCTTTCACTTCATCCCAAAGAGCCGCTTTTTTGAGGGAGGATTCCACTAATTCATCTAAATCCCCTGAATATTTATTGAGTTTTGCCCCAAAGGTAATATTTTCGTAAATGGATTTGGGAAAAGGATTGGCTTTTTGGAAAACCATGCCGATGGTACTCCGCAGACTGACGGGATCGACCTGGGACGCATAAATATCTCGACCGCGAAAGGTGATTTTTCCTTCAATTCTCGCACTGCTCACCAGGTCATTCATGCGATTAAAACAACGGAGCATTGTGCTTTTGCCACACCCGGAAGGGCCAATAAAAGCAATGACCTGTTTTTCAGGAATATCCAAGGAAACCTCTTTAACTGCCAGATGGGAACCGTAAAAGACGTTAACATTGTGAGCGCGAAGTACCGCTTCTGTAATCGTTTCAGTGGCGACAGTCATAGAAATAATGAATAATTGATAGTGGATAATTGATAATTAGGAAATAGAAGAATTTAGGAGAATTGGTACTGGTAAGTCCCCCTTTTTAAGGGGAATTTAGGGGGATCAAGTTCAGAAAATCTCTTTTCTAAGAGGGCTTTAGGGGGATCAAAGTCAAAAAGTCTCTTTTTTTTAGGAGATTTCATTTTAGTAAGTAGTTGGTTGTAATTAAATAAAAGATAGATTCTGCCCTCGATCCCCCCTGCCCTAGCTTGATAAGGGGGTGTTTATAGGACGGGGAGATGTTATAAATTTTTAGACTCATCTACTTAAGTCTCTTTTTTTAGGGAAATTTAGGGAGATTCTTAGCCAAAACGACCACTCACATAATCCCTGGTTTCCTGTACCTGGGGATTGCCAAAAATAGTTTCAGTACGACCAAATTCTGCCAAATAACCCACTTTATTGCCTTTTTCTGTCGCCACCGCATTATAGAATGCCGTCATATCCGCTACCCTGGTCGCCTGTTGCATATTGTGGGTGACAATGACGATGGTATATTTTTCCTTCAATTCGTGCATTAATTCTTCCACTTTTAAAGTCGAAATAGGGTCAAGAGCCGAACAGGGTTCATCCATTAATAACACTTCGGGTTGGATGGCGATCGCCCTAGCAATACAGAGTCGCTGTTGTTGACCGCCCGATAACGAAAAACCACTGGCTTGTAATTTATCCTTCACTTCATCCCACAGGGCCGCCCGTCGTAAGGAAGTTTCCACTAACTCGGCTAGATCGCCCTGAAAACCATTGACCCTCGCGCCGTAGGCCACATTATCAAAAATGGTCTTAGGAAAAGGATTCGGTTTTTGAAACACCATACCAATTTGTTTACGGACTTGCACGGGATCAATCTCTGGGGCATATAAATCCTGATGGTGATAGGTCACTTTACCCGTTAACCGAAAGCCATGGACTAAATCATTTAAGCGATTTAAGGAACGCAGAATTGTACTTTTGCCACAACCAGAGGGGCCAATAAAAGCCGTAATTTGATTTTTGGGGATCGCCAGAGATACATCCCGAACCGCTCGATACTTACCGTAATAAATATCTACATTTTGTAGGATTAAGACCTGGGGACTACTAAGGTAGTCATTGTCGTTGTCATAGCTCATAAATGCTCCGAAAAAAATTGAACGATTACTTTTAGTTTACGCCTTCCCCTTCCTTCTCCAGGGGAATTTTTGTTTAAGAAATGCGGGGGTTATCCATACAGCTTACGTCGTGTGGCTAAACGGGCAATGATGCTGGTGCTTAAAATCATCACGACTAACAAGAGGGAACAGGCCCAAGCTAACTGCTGTTGGGGTTTAAAGGGTACGGTGGCAAAGTTATACACCAACACCGAAAGGGTGGCGATCGGTTCTTTTAACCCTTTGGGCCAGAAGTTGGAATAGAGTGCGGTAAAGATTAAAGGGGCTGTTTCCCCCGCCGCCCTGGCGATCGCCAAAGTGACCCCCGTTAAAATCGAAGGAATCGCCGCCGGTAAGACCACAAATAACACCGTCTGATAGTTATAGGCTCCCACACCGAGGGCCGCCCAGCGTATCTCCTGGGGAACAATTTGCAGAGCTTCATCCGTTGTCCGAATAATTGTCGGTAACATCAGCACGGCTAAGGAGACCCCCCCCGCGATCGCCGAAAAACCGAGAACCCCCGTTGACACCAGAATACCATAGGCAAAAATCCCCGAAATAATCGAAGGCACACCGCTCAAAATATTGGTGGCAAATCTGACTGCCTGGGCAATCTGGTTATCTTTACTAAATTCCGAGAGATAAACCGCCGCTAATACACCAATGGGAACAGCAATCAAGGTTGCTATACCGACTACAATTAACGTCCCGATAATCGCGTTACCTGCGCCGCCGCCGGCTAATCCGGGTGGTGGTGGCAATTTGGTAAATAAATTTAGGTTTAAATTATTGACCCCCTGCACCGTCACATAAATTAAGACAGCAAACAGGGGAATCACCGTAATCATCATACAGGCCGTCGCCAGTCCCGTCATGGCCTGCCCAAACAGGTTACGCAGACTCGTTTTATTTTTTTTCAGATTGACCGTATTCATAAAAAGACTTAGGGAAGTAGGGGGAATAGAGGGATCAAGTCCTTAACCCAGGGCGTTAGTTATATTTAGCTTTGACTTTATTGACAATCAGTTGGGCCAAGATATTCACCACGAGCGTTAAGACCATTAAGACAAAACCGGCATACATCAAGGCCGACACCTGTAACCCCGATGCTTCAGCAAATTGGTTGGCTAACAACGAGGCGATCGTATTGGCCGGATCTAGCAGGGACAAACTTAATTTATTCGAGTTACCAATAATCATCGTCACGGCCATGGTTTCCCCCATCGCTCGTCCCAGGGCCAACATAATGCCCCCAACAATCCCCGAAAAGGCCGCCGGCACTAAGACCCGAAAAATCGTTTCCCAACGGGTTGCCCCTAATCCCAAGGAAGCCTGGCGTAATTCAGGGGGTAAAGAATCCAAAGAATCACGGGCGATCGCCGTAATAATCGGCAAAATCATAATGGCTAAAACAATAGCGGCGGGTAACATCCCCGGACCGGCAGGTTTGCTACTAAATAAGGGCAACCAACCGAAGGTGCTATTCAACCAAAAGCCTAGGGGTTTAATCAAGGGAATTAACACAAAAATCCCCCATAACCCATAAACCACACTGGGGATCGCCGCTAACAATTCCACTAAAAAAACAAATACCGTGCGGACATTGAGGGGAATAAAATCTTCACTGAGAAAAATAGCCGTTCCTAACCCCAAGGGGACTGCAATTAACAGCGACAGGAACGCACTAACCAACGTGCCGTAAATAACCGGTAAGGCTCCATAAACATCGCTAACGGGGTTCCATTCACTACTGAATAAAAAACCCACCCCCGATTGGCGCATAGCGGGAAGCGATTGCCAAAGAATGACCAGGGTAATCAACACCAGAATCAAGCCAATGCCCAGGGCAAAAACCAGGGTTAAGCCCCGAAAGAGTTTTTCGAGGAATTTTTCGGCCTCGGAGCGAGACTTGAGGGGAGCAGACGTTGATAAATCAGAAGAAGCCATACCGTAAACACAGAAAAGGAATAAGGCGGGAGAAGTCGAAACCCCTCCCGTTTAAGAAAACCTACTTAACCGTAATCGTAAAATCAGGGCTAATTTGATCCGCGACCTTAGCCACTTGTTCGACGACATTCGCGGGTAACGGCACATAACCCAGGGCCGCACTCTGTTTTTGACCATCGGTTAACCCATACTGAATCATTGCTTCCATTGCCTTGGCCTTTTCCTGATCATCGTATTTTTCATAAGCCAAGATCCAAGTATAAGTAACAATGGGATAGGCTTGTTCCCCCTCCGGATTGACAATAAACGCCCGCAAATTATCCGGAAGCGTCACCCCCGCCAGGGTCGCCGCCGCACTCTCATCGCTGGGAGCCACAAACTGACCCGCTTTATTCTGGAGAGTGGCCATGGTCAGATTATTATTTTTCGCATAACCATATTCCACATAGCCGATCGCCCCTTCATTTTGTTGAATTGAGGCCGTTACGCCTTCGTTCCCCTTACCGCCAATAAATTTGCCTGTTTTTGGCCATTGCACACTTTTGCCGGAACCGATCGCCTTTTTCCAGTCGGGACTCACCGCCTCTAGGTATTTGGTAAAAACCCCTGTGGTACCACTGCCATCGGAACGGTGAACAACGGTAATAGGACTATCGGGCAATTTCAGATCCGGATTATCCGCCACTAATTTGGGGTCATTCCATTTGGTGATTTTCCCCATAAAAATATCTACCTGATTAGCTTGGGAGAGCTTGAGACCCTCTACCCCAGGTAAGTTATAGGCCAGGACGATACTACCCGCCGTCATCGGTAACATCAATACCCCGGATTTAACCTTGGCGATCTCCTCATCCTTCATGGCCACATCACTGGCCCCAAAATCCACCGTTTTCTGGACAAATTGCTCAACCCCGGCCCCACTCCCGACCGATTGATAATTGACCTGGAGTTTAGGCACGACCTCATTCAGTTTCACAAACCAATTTTGATATAACGGTGCGGGAAAAGTGGCTCCTGCCCCCGTCAAAGAGACGGTATTTTTGAGATCCACATTAATTGCTGATGCTTGTCCGCCTTGATTGGTTGTTTCCCCACCTCCAGGTGTTGCCGTATTTTCTGTTTGACCGCCACAGGCCGCTAAACTCAAGGCTAAGGTAAGCAAAGAAACAGAAGTCAATAGCTGGCGCGGTAGCTTCTGTGTAGAAAAGAGATTCAACATAAAAAATTTTTGGGTGTTGGCAAACCGTTACAAAGACTACAATTTTGAGCAACACCTATAACATATAGCAGTGTTGGGTAAAGAAAAGATTAAGAAAGAAGGCATTTCTCCCTGCTTGACTTCTCCTTGCCACATTAACCCTACAGAGGTATAGAGGTTCAATCCTTTAAATATCTAAGCGTTGATAAATTTGTTCTAAATGTTTGCAGTGATCCTGGGGATTAAAACAATCATCTAGCTCTGCATCAGAAAGTAAGGCTTTGACTTGTTGATCCTGACGAATTAAGGCTTCAAAATTTCCCCCCTCTTGATTCCACGCTTGATGAGCGAAACCTTGCACCACTCGGTAGGCTTCTTCTCGGCTCATCCCTTTGGCGACGAGGGCTAGGAGAACTTTTTGACTGAAGATGACCCCCCCATAAATATTCATATTACGCTTCATATTTTCGGGATAAACTAATAGATTCTGCACTAAATCTGTCATTTCCTTCAACATAAAATGGGTCAAAATACAACTATCAGGAAAGGCAACCCGCTCAACGGAACTATGGGAAATATCTCGTTCATGCCACAGGGCGACATTTTCTAAACCGGCGATCGCATTTCCCCGTAAAAGACGAGCCATCCCGGTCAAGCGTTCGGAACGGATGGGATTGCGTTTGTGGGGCATGGCGGAAGACCCTTTTTGTCCCTTGGCAAAATATTCTTCTACTTCCAAAACGTCACTGCGTTGTAAATTCCGAATTTCGACCGCAAATCGCTCTAAAGAGGCTCCCAACAGAGCTAATTGCATCAAGTATTCAGCATGGCGATCGCGGGAAACCACCTGAGTTGAAGCAGTGTCGGGTTCTAACCCCAATTTTTGACAGGCCAAGGCTTCCACCTTGGGATCAATATTGGCGTAGGTACCGACGGCTCCCGAAATTTTGCCCACCGCAATGCTTTGTCGTAATTTCACCAGGCGATCGCGGTTGCGGAGAACTTCGGCCAACCATCCCGCCAACTTAAAGCCAAAGGTAATCGGTTCGGCGTGAATACCATGGGAACGGCCTACCATAACCGTATAACGATGTTGTTGGGCCTGATACCGGAGAGCCTGAACTAAGGACTCTAGCTGTTCCAGAATCAGATCTAAGCTGGCCACTAATTGCAGAGCCAAGGCCGTGTCTAATACATCGGAGCTAGTTAGTCCAAGATGGATATAGCGTCCTGCATCCCCGACATACTCATTAACATTGGTTAAAAAGGCAATCACATCGTGACGAACTTCTGCTTCGATCGCCAAGACCCGTTGGGGATCAAAATTGGCTTTTTGCTTGATTTCTTCGACCGCTTCCTGGGGAATATACCCTAACTCTGCCTGGGCTTCACAGACCGCAATTTCCACTGCTAACCAGGTTTGAAACCGATAGGCATCTGTCCAAAGATTTCCCATCGCAGGTAGGGTATAACGTTCAATCACGGAGTCGCTCCTAACAATACCGAAAACAAGGTTTTAAGTCCCCTAGGGTTTGGAGACTTTCCTTGTCATCGTACCATGTAAAGCCCAGGCTTCCTGCTGGGTTAACCTGGGTAACGGGCAGGCCTAGACCGAGGCCGGCACTGCTAAGGGCAAAGGACAACTGACGTTGGTTCCCCCTAACCCACAATAACCATTGGGATTTTTGGCTAAGTATTGTTGGTGGTAGTCTTCCGCGTAATAGAACTCCGGCGCATCCAAAATTTCCGTAGTAATTTCCCCGTAACCGGCCTGTTTGAGGGCCTGTTGATAGGCTTGTTTGGAGGCTTCTGCCAGGCTTTTTTGCTCAGGTGTATAGGTATAAATGCCCGAACGGTATTGGGTTCCCACATCATTACCCTGACGCATTCCCTGGGTCGGATTATGGCTTTCCCAAAAGACTTTTAAGAGGGTTTCATAGCTGACTTGCTGGGGATCAAAAACCACAAAAACCACTTCGTTATGGCCGGTCATGCCGGTGCAAACTTCCTGGTAGGTCGGATTCGGGGTGTAACCGGCCGCATAGCCAACGGCGGTGGTATAAACCCCTGGAATTTGCCAGAATTTGCGTTCGGCTCCCCAAAAACAACCTAAGCCAAACATCGCCGATTGTAATCCTGCCGGAAAGGGGGCTTTCAGGGCATGGCCATTCACAAAATGATTGGCCGGGACTCGCATAGGGGTTGAACGACCGAGTAAAGCTTCAGAGGCGCTCGGCATTGCCACTTTTTTATTGAATCCATTGAATCCAAAAATGCCCATGGTAATTATCGTAATGATTAACGAGAAAAAGTAACGGTTTGTTAATTGTTACTATAAACGGCTTCGGCAAAAACGGCTTTTGACTGGCAAAGCCCGGTTTCGTCGGATAAAAGCCAAGGGGAAAGGGGCCTAAGGCTTAACCCGTTGGAGTTTTTGCTGTATGCCTTGGTAAGCAGTGATGTTGTTTTGTTGTTGATAGAGTTGGGCGGCTTTTTGCCAATCCTGTCGCGCTTTTTGGGGTTTACCTTGTTTTTTCCACAGTTCCCCTCGCTCTTGATAGGCTTCAGCGAATTGGGTATTGTATTGAATCGCTAGGGTATAGTCGGCGATCGCCCCGTTATCATCCTGTAATTTTGCTTTAGCAAAACCCCGATTAAAGTAGGCTTCGGCATAGGTCGGATACTGCTGAATTAATGCGGAAAAAATGGCGATCGCCCCCACATAATCCCCTTGGATGCCTCTGTCCATCCCCTCAATTAATCGCTCATCGTCTTGAAAATCCGCCGGCACAGCCCAGACCGGTGGCTCTAAAGTAGCCACACTGAAGGCTAACCCCCACCCAAGCAGGAGGGCCAGAGATTTCCACCAAACGCTGTTGCCCATAACCTTTTTCGGCGATCGCCTTGATCTGCTCCATAATACTATTACCCAAAAAAATTCCCCTGAAAAAGAGGGGAACTGGGTTGGCAATCTAAACTAACCGTTGGAGCCTAGGGCAACCACTCTAAAACCATCTCTTCCTTGGTGTTGGTATGACGGGAAGGGGTTTCACGGTTAAATTTCATGTGAATGGAACGGGTTTGTACACCATCCGCCGCTACCGCCATGATCGGATAATCAATCAGACCATCCTGGAAGGACATCTGGAAGCGGAAGGTGCCATCGGGACTCAGTTGGATCGGACGACCGCCAATGGTGACTGTCGCATCGGGTTCTGTTGCCCCATAGACAATTAATTCGGCATCGGCCACTAACCAGAACTGACGGGGACGAATGGGAGCTTCCGAGGCAAACCCAATCCCTGAAGCGGTTAACGCACCGGCTCCGGATAAGGTCAAACCCGATAATCCTGACGCGGTGGGAACAGCCCACATCCCGACCCCAGAGGGGAAGACGTAGGAACTCAGGGTTTCCTCGTGCATTAACGAGCCGGGGACGTGTTGCATAGAACCAAAGAGCGAACCGGCCATCCGTTGGGCTTCTGCCGATTGGGCCATGTCAAACACTTGATCATAAATGGCACTGGGCGCACCGACGGGACGTTTGCTGGGGGGAACCAGGGTGTAAATGGTTTTGCCCTTGAGGTCTTCATCCCAATTCACCGTAACGAACACATCCTCTACCCAATCCGAGGGATAAACGGGAGGAATATGAATGGGAGCCGATCGCGCCAGAATGAGCCAACGCCCATCAAAGGTACGATAACCAATATCTAGAGCATAATCGCGATCGCTGACGGGAATGGGCAAATACCACTCACGGGCTAACTCATCACAATAATACTCTTGAACACTGTGGGGACTTTGATAATTGAGGTCAAGATCCGTCACATCGTAGAGGCGTAGGGCCAGTTGCTGTCCCCCCTGACGACGTAAATCCTCTTTCCGTTCATTGGGAATATCCCAGTAAGCGTAAGACCATTGGGGATCACGGGGGAGTAGAACAATACGGCTTTCCCCATATCCCCCAGGGAAATCACCTAGCCCTTCATCTACGGAGCTTAAGGGGCCACCAATTTTGTCATCTTGACCTAGTTCAAATTTGGATGCTTCCACAGTTTGTTCCTCTCGATAGTCGGTAATTTGGGGTAAAGGGGTTTGATTAAAAGTTGGGCTCTGCATCGCCTGGGAAATTGCCTCCATTAGCTGGGACTTTCTCATACGGCTATAGCGGGAAATATTGTACTCACTAGCAATCCGCCGCAGTTGTCGCAGCGTCATATCATCTAGCGGTGGATGTTCCTGGGACATGGGTTAACTCTCCAATCATTGAAAACTCCTAATACCAGTGAAGATTGAGTTAAACGAGCTTAAAAGCTGGCAAACCTCGACTGTCTTTTAACTGTCTTTTGTTATGGGAGTTAGGGGAACCCGGTTAGCGGGGATCGTTTGCTTAACTTTATGTAACAAAACTTCCTGGAGAAAAGCAAGGGGGATAGCCTAGTTTTTCAAGCTTTTCAACGGTTGACTAGGACTCTGAGCATTTTTACGTCAAGATTTCCTGACATAATTTTCCGCCAGGGATCAAGAGGCGATCGCCCAAACACGAAAAAAAAAGCTACCCCGGCAACCTCTCAACGTCAAAAAAAATCCCCCAGATGGGGGACAAGCACAATACTCAAAGATGGACGAAGGGCATTACAGACCCAAGGCGGCTTTTAAATCTGCGACCTTATCCGTTTTTTCCCAGGGCAGGTCTAAATCATTGCGGCCAAAATGCCCGTAGGCCGCCACATCCTGGAAGAAACGTCCGCCTCGTTCCCCTGGTAATCCCCGGAGATTAAAGGTTTGGATAATCCCCGCCGGTCGGAGTTCAAACAGTTCTTGCACCACCTTCAAGAGTTTGTCTTCATCCACCTTGCCAGTGCCGAAGGTTTCGAGCATGACACTCACGGGACGAGCCACCCCGATCGCATAACTCACCTGAACTTCGCACTTGTCCGCTAAACCGGCGGCTACAATATTTTTCGCCACATACCGAGCCGCGTAGGCCGCTGAACGATCTACTTTTGTCGGATCTTTGCCAGAGAAGGCTCCCCCCCCATGGCGAGAATAGCCACCGTAGGTATCCACAATAATTTTACGACCGGTTAAACCGGCATCCCCCTGGGGGCCACCGATCACAAATTTACCGGTTGGGTTAACCAGGTAACGAGTGTTGTCATTGGGTTTGAGGGTAATATCGGCAAAAACGGGTAAGACCACCGCATCCCAAAGATCCGCTTTAATTTTTGCCTGGACTTCGGCATTATCCGTCACCGAGCCAATGGTTTCATCGTGCTGGGTAGAAATTAAAATCGTATCAATGGCAACAGGCTTACCGTCTTCGTAGGCAATGGAAACCTGGGTTTTACCGTCGGGACGGAGGTAGGGCAATTTACCGGATTTGCGAGCAGTGGCTAAACTGAGGGCAACCCGGTGGGCCAGGCTAATGGGCAACGGCATTAACTCCGGGGTTTCGTTACAGGCAAAACCAAACATTAACCCCTGATCCCCAGCCCCAATTTGATCCAATTCATCATCACTAAGAGCGTGACGTTGTTCCTGGGCCTTGGTGACTCCCTGGGAAATATCGGGGGACTGTTCATCTAAAGCGACTAGCACCGCGCAACTGTTGGCCGAGAAGCCATTATCTGCATTGGTATAGCCAATTTCTGCAATTTTTTTGCGGGCTAAATCCACGAAGTTAATGTGGGCTTGGGTCGTAATTTCCCCCGTGATTAAGACTAGCCCGGTGTTAACGACAGTTTCTGCCGCTACCCGACTCGCCGGATCGTGGGTCAGCAGGGTATCTAGGATGGTGTCGGAAATCTGGTCACAAATTTTGTCGGGATGGCCCTCAGTGACCGATTCTGAGGTGAATAAGTACTGTTTAGACAAAGTTAGAGAATCCTCTTTACGGTAAGAAACTAGGGGCAGGTTAAATTAACCCCTCATCATACACGGGATAGTGGCGAGTGGCGAAACTAAACGGTTGTTGTCGTAACAGTTGGGTTAGTTCACCAGGGGCGATCGCCGGACTAAAGAAATGGCCCTGAACATAATCACAATGCTGGCCCGCTAAAAAATCTACCTGGGCGGCGGTTTCGACCCCTTCGGCAATGACCTTTAATTTGAGTTCATGGGCCATGGCAATAATCGCTTTGACGAGAATACTATCTTCAGGATGATCCGGTAACTCTGTAATAAAAGAACGGTCTATTTTTAGCATACTAAACTTAAATTTGCGAAGATAGCTCAGAGAAGAATAACCCGTACCAAAATCGTCAATAGAGAGACAAATCCCCAGATGTTGCAATTGCTGTAAAACCTTTAGGGTATCCGAGTTATGCTCCATTAATAACTGTTCGGTAATTTCCATGGCTAGGCAATGGGGAGAAATTTGGTTAATGTCCAGGGCCTCTTGCACATTATCTAAAAAATAACTATCTTTTAACTGGCGAGGGGAGACATTAATTGCTAGACAAAATTCCTGGGAAGCAAGGTTGTTATCCAATTCTTCTAATATTACTTGCCATTGATGGAGTTGAGTAAAGGCTTCTCGAATAATCCATTCTCCTAATTCCACAATTAACCCTGTTTCTTCCGCTAAGGGAATAAATTGTTGAGGAGGAATCTCCCCTAGGGTTGGACTTTGCCAACGAATTAAACTTTCTGCACCAATAATCCTGCCGCTTGCTAGATGAATAAGCGGTTGATAGACTAAAGAAAATTCCCCATTAATCATGGCCCTGCGGAGATTATATTCCAGTTGTAAACGATTTTGGGCCGTGGTATTCATTGCCATTGTAAAAAACTTAAAGGTATTTCTACCATCAGCTTTGGCCGCATACATAGCCGTATCCGCATTTTTTAATAAGTGGCTATTCTGGTTTCCATCTTCGGGATAAATTGCAATTCCAATACTGGCATTAACAAAGACTTCATGGGAATCTAATTGGAAGGGATGACGCAAGAGACTTAAAATTCGCCGAGCAACGGCCGCAACTTCTAATGAGGTTTTAATTTTGGGTAAAATTACCAGAAATTCATCACCTCCTAAGCGGGCTACCGTATCGGTTTTTCGTAAACAGGATTGTAAACGTTGACCCGTTTCCCGTAGGAGTTGATCTCCTTGATCATGACCAAAAGTATCATTAATGGCTTTAAATCTATCCAGGTCAAGAAACATCACCGCAATTTTATATTGATGGCGATAGGCATTTTCTAACGCCTGATTGAGGCGATCCATGGCCAGCGTCCGGTTCGGCAAATGGGTAACTGGGTCAAAATGAGCTTGTAAATAAAGCTGTTCTTCCTGTTGTTTGCGGAGGGTAATATCTTCTTTAACGGCAACGAAATGGGTAATCACCCCCTGGCTATTAAAAATGGGGGAAATAGATGCTTTTTCCCAGTAGAGTTCTCCATTTTTTCTGCGGTTATGAAATTCGCCATGCCAGGTTTTACCACTGGTAATGGTTGCCCAGAGATATTGATATTCTTCGGAGGAGGTTTCTCCGGATTTTAAGACCCTGGGGTTTTGGCCGATCACTTCGCTTAAGCTATAACCGGAGATGGCTTCAAACTGAGGATTGGCGTAGTGAATGTTTCCCCGGTGATCGGTAATGACAATGGAGACAGGACTTTGGTCACAGGCTTGGGATAAAATTTTTAATTGTTCTTCGGTGTTTTTTTGATCGGTAATATTTTTGGGTAATAATAAAATGGCTTTCTGTTGGTTAAAGGTGATGAATTTACTGGAAAGTAAAATATGTTGGATTTCTTGTTGATGATTGAGGAAAAGGACTTCTTGGTTTTGTAAAATTTGATGGGCTTGGGTCATTTCTAGAATCTGTTTTCGTTGTTGGAAGTCAGCCCAAAAGTTGAGTTCAAGATCGACTTTACCTAGAATATGAGAGATGGGATAACCAATTAATTCGCCAAAACTGGGATTGGCTTCGAGAATATGAAAGTTTTTCAGGTCAAGAATGACGATGGGATCAGGGCTACAGTGAAATGCGGTCATAAACATTTCTTCTGAGCTTTTTAAGGCCAGAGCTATTTCCTGATGTTTCTGGACAAAGGCTTGGAGATGTTGATTTTTTTGCTCTAGGGTTTGGGTCAGTTGATAAATTTTAAGATGTAATTCAATGCGTACGATGACTTCATCTAGGTGAAAGTCTTTGGGAATAAAATCCACTGCTCCAAGCTGAAATCCTTTGACTTTGTCTTCTAAGTTGCTTAGGGCAGATAGAAAAATAATGGGAATTTTATCGGTTAAATGGGAGGCTTTTAAACGGCGACACACTTCAAAGCCATCTACCTCCGGCATCATCACGTCTAACAATATGAGGTCAGGGAGAATTTCCAGGGCTTTTTGCTCGGCGAGGGCTGGGGTCGTGCAAGTATGGGTTTCCCAGGGGCATTTTTGCAGGCGATCGCGAAGAACTTTAACCTGGGCCAAACTATCATCAATGATTAAGATAACAGGGGCTTTGGTGTTCTCCATGGGGGAATCTGGGGGGGGACTTCAAGGACATTTGGGGATTTTCTAGAAGTTTAGGGAGGGAAATCGCACCCAAACGCAAGAAAATCTTATGTTTTTAGATTACCCAATTCGATCAACGCACAGAAATTTGCTTAATTTTTCTTGAAGATTGGGTTAGGGATGTGTCAGGAATGTCCCTAGACCCAGGGCGATCGCGGCTCCGAGGGTGGTATTGATGACGTTCACCCATTCATTAGTTAACCAGGTTAAACGCGCTTGTAGGGTCGCACCAATCACGCTTTCTAGGTTGGTGGCCAAAAACGCGGCGATCGCACAGATAGCGATCCCCCAGGGGGTAATCATGCCCAATCCCCAGGCCAGTACGGCAAGGATTACAGAGGCGACCATACCCGCCAGCGTCCCTTCTAAACTGACGGCTCCTTCGGTTCCCCTGGGGACAGGTTGCAAGGTGGTAATTAAAAACGTGCTTTTGCCGTAGGCTTTACCAATTTCACTGGCGAAGGTGTCGGATAATTTCGTGCTAAAACTGGCGACATATCCCAAAACAATTAGGGGATACCAACGAGGGTCAAGGATCACGGTTAATAAGGCACAAAGGGTTGCGGTAGCGGCCGATCCCCAAACATTTTCTGGCCCCCGTTGTCCCGATCGCTTTTCGGCAATCCCGGCGGCGGATTTTTGGGCAAAACCGATGCGAGTCACCCCCGATCCCAACAGGAAATAGGCCATCACCACCAGATAACCCGACAGTCCCAGACAACCCCACAGAATGACCCCTAATACCCAGGCGTGCAGACAACCCCAGGGGGTTAATAATTTTTTGGGTAATATCCAGGCGATCGCCAACAATCCACTATTCACCAGCAGAGCCAAGACCCAGGGATCAGCAAGAAAAGATAAAGACTCAGTCATAAAAACCCCTGATTAATTCACACGAAACGCCCGGAGATGGGGAAGAAATGGCTGTAAAAAATTGAGAAACATATTCTCTTGACGCGACTGTAGCCAAAGCTGGCCCTCTCCCCAAAAGCGACAGAGGCGACCCTTACCGCCCCACATATTCAAGCGATTTTTTTCGGCAGATAGTCCCTCATTTTCGACCACCTCGTAATTTAAACCATCTTCAAAGGCCACGACATAATCCGGATTAAACCACATTTCTTCGGAAACCGAAATAGCCGCAATACCACCATAACAACTAAACCAGAGGTCTCCCTGACCCATTAAATGTAATAACACATCCGAATCATCATTATAAAAGCCCTGCATTCCCTCAAAACGAGCATCAATTTGTACCGTAGGCTTACAGGCTAAAAAAGAGACAGATTTAAGAAAAATGCCCCGATTATCTTTGAGATAATAGTGCAAAATATCCCCCGGTAAACTGGGTGAAAGGGTTAATTTCCCGCTATGGCCATCCACGGTAAATTGATTTAAGGCTAGGGGTTCCCGCCCCAGGGTCTTGGCTAGGGTTTGTAATAAACCCCCTTCTAACCGAGTTAAGAGAGTGACATTATGCTCTAAATTACACAGTAAGGAAGCCTCCACTAAAACTGTTTTACGGGGCAAGAGTTCTAGGGTCAGCAAGGCAAAAAAAGGATGATTGTCAATGACAAAATCAATATCATGATCCTCTAGGATTTCCGGTTTATTATCCCGCTTTTCTTTAACGTTTCTAAATAAATTTTCTTCAAAATTATCTTCCATAACATTACCGACTGAGACGTGAGAGATGGAGTGTAAAAGAGTAGGAGATCGCCGGAAAAGAGCAAGCCTGTTGATGACTCCCAGTTCCCGACGACCCCTTTAGGTCAATCTCAAACCGAAAAACCTAGGCAACTTGACGAATCCGATAATGGGTTTCCGGCGCGGGATAGCCAGCTTCCCCACAAACCTCCCGAATCGCTTTATTGGTGTCAAAATAGACTTGCCAATAATCATCATTGTGGCAGTAGGGACGCACCGCTAATACTGGCCCCGCTAAGGTAAATTCCAGAATATCAACTTCTGGTGCAGGTTCCGTTTCTACATTGGCAATGGTCGCTAATCGTTCCTTTAATCGGGCGATCGCATCATTGTGATCCACAGAATTATCCAGTTGAGCCACCAATTCTACCCGGCGGTAGGGATTCGCCGAGAAATTCTGAATGTTATCCGCAAAAATTTTATTATTCCCCACAATATTTTTAACATTATCGAGGGAATTAATACTGGTGACAAATAACCCAATTTCTTCCACCGTTCCCGTGACCCCACCAGCGGAGATAAAATCCCCCACACTAAAAGGACGAAAGAGGATTAAGAAAACCCCTGCGGCAAAATTCGCTAATAGCCCACTCCAGGCGGCCCCGACCGCAATACCTGCCGCCGCTAATAATGCCGCAAAAGAGGTCGTTTCAATCCCAAAAAAGCCCAGCAGGGCAACCACTAAAATAATTTTGAGAATAACACCGAGAACATTAACTACATAAGTCGCAATGGTTTGCTCCATCAGTTGTCGTTTCATGGCTTTGGCCAAGAGACCAATCCCAAATTTGATGACCCAATTCCCCACAAACCAGAGAATAATGGCCCCGATTAATTTCAACCCAAAACTACTGAGGGTCTGGATAACGGTGGCCGCAAAGGGACTCACTTGATTAACATCTACAACGGTTTCCATCGGTTAACTCCTTTAAATTATTCTGAATACAAAAGAGATGGTCGTTATCAAACTGTTGGCTTTTAACCAACCATCCCGCATTATGGCGACTCTGGATGATGGATCTCCCAAGAATATTGTCTGGGGAGTCCCTCAACAACTATTCGCTAAGATCCGTTTCAGGGGCTGGTTCCCGTTCCGTTTGCTCAAGGAACGTACTATAGACATAACCTGCGGCATAGGCTCCGAGAATCGGGGCAATCCAAAAGAGAGGTAATTGCATAATCAACGCCGGATTACCACAGAGTAAGGCGACCCCCGTACTGCGAGCCGGGTTAACCGAGGTATTGGTAATGGGAATGCTAATTAAATGGATGAGGGTCAAGCATAAACCGATGGGAACCGGGGCAAAACCCGCAGGGGCGCGTTTATCGGTAGAACCGAGAATGACCAGCAGAAAGATAAAGGTCAACACGATTTCCGTAACGGCGGCGGCCAGAAAACTGTAACCGTTGGGAGAATGTTCACCAAAACCATTGGTGGCTAGGGGATTAGAACCGGCTAATTCAAAACCGTCTTTCCCCTGGGCCACTAAGAGAATGACGATCGCTGCCACAATGGCTCCGACCACCTGGGCCCCGATGTAACCGGGAAGTTTTGCAGTTCCGAAGCGTTTACCCGCGAACAAACCAATGGAAACGGCGGGGTTAAAATGACCACCCGATATATGCCCAAAGGCGTAGGCACCAGTCAACACCGTTAAACCAAAGGCGAGGGAAACCCCCAGATAACCCAAACCAAAAACGTTGAAGTTACCACCGCCAGGAACGCCAATAAAAGCGGCAAAGACCGCACTACCGCAACCGCCCAGCACGAGCCAGAAAGTGCCTAAGAATTCGGCAATGTATTCTTTTTTCATCAGGATTGATTAATGACTCCTCAACAAAATGGCCTTAAATTTACCAAAAAAAACGTCAAAAACCTAGTTACCGACAACACTTGTCACAAAAGTTAGGATTTGCTGGCAATATCAACCGCAGTAAAAATTCCGTCTTGAAGAGATAAGTCTCTAGTCATTTTGCATGACGGTTGCTTACTAGGTTCTCTGCTTTGTAGGCTCTCTTTTATCTGGAAAAGTTCCCCCAGAGTCTGTTCCCCAACAACCGAGATGACTGACCCCGCCCCAACCCGATAAAATGAAGGTTTCTTAAGTTGTCTGCTTAAACGCCCCTATGACCTTGCCCATGGATCCCCTTTCCCCACCCGCGATCGCCACCAGTAAAGACCCCCACCGAGATTATCGCGGCTTGGATCGGGATAAGTTAACCCCCATGTTTCAGCACTATACGGAGGTCAAGGAACAAAATCCGGGGGCGTTATTGCTCTATCGAGTGGGAGACTTTTTCGAGTGCTTTTTTCAGGATGCGGTGATCATTGCGCGGGAATTGGAGTTAGTGCTCACCAGTAAGGATGGCGGCAAGGAGATCGGGCGGGTGGCCATGACCGGGGTTCCCCACCATGCCCTAGAACGCTATGCGCGGCAGTTGGTGGAAAAGGGCTATGCCGTGGCCATTTGCGATCAGGTGGAAGATGCGGAAATCGCCCAGGCAGAAAAACGGATGGTGGAGCGTCAGGTTACAAAATTACTCACTCCTGGTACTCTCACCGATGACAGTATGCTCAATGCCCGTCGTAATAATTTTCTGGCAGCGATCGCCCTAGCCGGCGACCATTGGGGGTTAAGCTACGCGGATATTTCGACAGGAGAGTTTTTTTGTACGCAATCTATGGGATTAGATACCCTGGCGGTGGAATTATTACGTCTGCAACCGTCCGAAGTATTGGTTCCAACCCATACCCCCGATGTCAAACAAATCCTTAGACCGGGGGAAAAATCTGACCATTTACCCGATAACTTGCCGGATAGTTTTTGTTATTCCCTGCGATCGCCGACCCCGTTTTCTTTGTTGGAAGCCAAACAACGCATTTTAGAAACCTTTCGCGTCAGGTCTTTAGAAGGTTTTGGCTGTGAAGACTTTCCCTTAGCAGTCAGGGCCGCCGGTGGTTTATTGGAATATATTGAAGACACCCAAAAAGCCAATTTAGTTCCCATTCAACCCCTTAAAACCTACCAATTAACGGATTTTTTAATCCTCGATCATCAAACCCGTCGCAACTTAGAAATCAATCAAACTGTGCGGGATGGCAGTTTTCACGGTTCATTATTATGGGCCTTAGACCGTACCTGTACCGCCATGGGAGGACGAGCCTTAAGACGATGGTTATTGCAACCCTTATTAGAGGTAAAAGGCATTCGAGCCAGACAAAAAACCCTGCAAGAATTAGTAGAAAATCCCCCCCTCCGGCAAGATTTACGACAACTCTTAAAAAGCATCTACGATTTAGAACGATTAACCGGGCGTATTGGAGCCGGCAGTGCCAACGCCAGGGATTTATTAGCCCTCGCTGAATCTTTGATTCGTCTAACGGATTTAGCCTATCTTGCCAGTCAGGGAACCTCCCCCTACCTCAAAGCCTTGCATACCATTCCCCCCGAATTAGAGGAATTAGGTCGTTATGTGGTCGCCCATATTGTAGAAAGCCCCCCTCTACAAATTAAAGAAGGTGGGGTGATTCGTTCCGGCATTAATACCGCCTTAGATGAAATGCGTCGGAATCTGGAAGATGACCAACAATGGTTAACCAATTTAGAAGTGACGGAGCGACAAAAAACGGGAATTACTAACTTAAAAGTGGGCTATAATAAAACCTTTGGCTATTATTTAAGTCTGCCCCGCAGTAAATCAGAACAAGCCCCGGAAAATTACATTCGCAAACAAACCCTGGTCAACGAAGAACGCTATATTACTCCAGAATTAAAAGAGCGAGAAACCCGTATTTTAACGGCTCAGGATGATCTCAACAATTTAGAGTATGAAATCTTTACAGAGGTGCGGAGTAAAGTGGCTGAAAAAGCCCAACCCATTCGAGAAATTGCTAAGGCTGTAGCCGCTTTAGATGTCCTATCCGGGTTAGCAGAGGTAGCTGTTTACCAAGGATATTGTTGTCCCGAAATGGTGGAAGGGCGATTACTCAGTATTACGGCAGGATGTCATCCGGTTGTTGAGCAATCCCTGGGAGCCGGTTTCTTTGTGCCGAATTCAACCCTATTAGGCCATGCTGAGACGGAAAAACATCCGGATTTAATTATTTTGACGGGCCCCAATGCCAGTGGTAAAAGTTGTTATTTGCGCCAAGTGGGCTTAATTCAATTAATGGCTCAGGTCGGCAGTTTTGTCCCCGCTAAATCCGCAAAATTAGGCATTTGCGATCGCATTTTTACACGGGTGGGAGCAGTGGATGATCTCGCAACGGGGCAATCTACCTTTATGGTGGAAATGAATGAAACGGCGAATATTTTAAATCATGCCACTCCTCAATCCCTGGTATTACTGGATGAAATTGGCCGGGGAACAGCTACCTTTGACGGGTTATCTATTGCCTGGGCAGTCGCAGAATACCTGGCGATCGTGGTGCAATCGCGCACTATCTTTGCCACCCATTACCATGAATTAAATGAATTAGCTTCAATCCTAGATAATGTGGCCAACTATCAAGTGACGGTGCAAGAATTACCCAATCAAATTATCTTTTTACATCAAGTTCAACCAGGGGGAGCCGATAAATCCTACGGCATTGAAGCAGGGCGTTTAGCTGGCCTACCGAGTTCCGTTATTCAACGAGCAAAACAGGTCATGGGACAAATTGAGAAACACAGTAAAATTGCTTTGGGTCTGCGTCAGGGGATTCCCAAAAAGTCCGTTTCCCGCAATCCCCAAAAAGTATCTAAAGACGTTGAACAATTAGATATTTTTGCCGATTAACCCCTGTCTAAGCCTCCTTCTTTCCAGACCCGACGGACACAAAACTTCAAAATCTAAGCTTAATTCAGGGGCAACCGATTATTTCAGGGCATCTAACACCTTCTGGTTGACAATCCCTTTCTCTGTGGCGAGAAACTGGAAAAATTTTCTGAGGGCCACTCTCAAGTCATTATCGGTAGCCGAGGCCCATAATACTTTGCGTTTATACCAACTTCTGAAGTGACTGTTGACCATTCCTTTGGTAATTTCCTCAATCTGTTGGACATCGGTATAGCCGCAAATAAAGTCAATAAATAAGCTGACGGTATTAGTGTGTTTTCTGACGGTGGATTTGGTATATTTTTCCGATAAAAAGTGACTAAATTCTACATTCATTTGTTCTAGGTGATCCCGAAAAGGAGCGCGTTCTTTTTCGGCTTCTTCCATGGCTTGAAAATACGCTTCGAGCTGATCGCCAGGAATTACGACTTTGCCTGTAAATACTTTTGCCATCGTTTTAACCTTGAGGAATGGGTTTGCAAAAAAAGACGGTTTGCGGTTTAATTCGCACGGTATCGTTATTATATCAAATTTCAAAAAAAAATTATCCAGTAAAAATGTCCTGTAAATTACGGAGCATCATTAGCGTTTCCCTTGTTAGCCGTTTCTAGCCATTTTTTGCCCATTTCTATCGGAATCCCCAGGGGAGGACACAGGAGTTTAACTAATTCGATACCGCCTGCGATTAATATACTGCGTAAGCGAGAATTTGTTTTGATTTCCTGGTTAACTTGCTCAACAAAAATTTGTTTTTCTGCTTCGGTTTGAGTCGGATAGGTTAGGGAAAGTTGAGTTAGCAGTTGTTGGATTTCTTGAGCGGCTTCGGTTAAATTTTGGGTTGGAGCGTAGTTATGTTGAACGTTTTTTTGATCGCCTTGGACAGTCTCGGCAAAATTGCCAATAGTGGCTCCTCGCAAATCATATTTTGGGGTTTCTGTCATGGTTTTTGGGGAATTGATTTGATTAACTAAAAGTATCGCATCCATGATTTGAAAAGTGACTTTTAGATCACTCTCTGATTCTAATGCTTGGCAAAGAACGGGAATAACTTTTTCACTGCCTAATTTGGCGAGGGACTGGGCGGCTTTGGCGCGAATCAGTGGATTGGTATCGGTCAACAGGCGTTGGGTGAGAGTTTGGATAATCAGATTCAGGGATTCTGTGCTGAGAGGCATCTTAGTTTAAGGCATAGCGATAACCAATTTTTCCGAGGGCATCAACGGCACTCAAACGGACTTCATCATCGGGATCGGAGCAGGCTTGGGAAAGTTCGACAAGGGTTGCTTCTGTGCCAATTTCTCCTAGGGCGATCGCGGCTACGGTTCTGACTTTTGGATTTTGATCGGTGAGGGATTGAATGAGATAAGGGAGAACTTTTTCTGTACCGATTTGTCCGAGGGCGGTGGCGGTGGCGATACGAATGGTTGGTTCGGTATCTGCTAGGAAGGGCGCAAGATGGGGAATTGCGGATTCTTGGCCGATTTGTCCAAGGGAGTGGATGATGGTTCGTTGAGTTTCTAGGTCGGTTTCATTAAGTAAGTGATTGATTAGGGTTTCGACTGCGATGCGATCGCCGATTTTGCCGAGGGATTCTGCGGCTTTGGCACGAATTTGGGGGAGATCGTCGTCTAGTTTATGGGAGAGGGTATGGAATATTAGTTGAGTGGGGTTAAGTTGTTGAATCATGGTTTTTGTTGTTAATTTGTGTGTTGATTATTTTGAACATTATGAGTTAAATTGCCGATATTTGTTTCTCTGATGTGGTCGGCGATCGCCTTTTTTCAATCGTTTAAGGGGTTAATGTCTTGCCAAAATTGATGATTAAGCATGGCTTCGAGGTCTGAATTAAAGGGCCAGTATTCGGGAAAGTTGACTTGAGTATATTCGGCTTTGACGGTTTTTAGGGCAATTTTCCAGGCTTGCTCAAAGGTGATTTCCCATTTGCTTTTGAGGCTAGGAACTTGAACGAGTAAGACTTCTAGTTTTTTGCGTTGGGTGCGAATGGTTCTTTCCCAACCGTTATAGTCGTAGGGAATATCAACATAAATTCGTTTTAGCAGATGTTCTAATAGGGTAGTTAAGCGATTGAGAAGTTCTTTTTTTTGCGAAATTCCCAAGGATTCTACCTCCTCAATTAAGTTGTCTA
>JACCDQ010583346.1_pt1 | contig 33579 bp, 35 predicted proteins | sample 7446031 | NCBI WGS metagenome assembly JACCDQ01 (sample SAMN15323442, study PRJNA562643) | freshwater metagenome | isolation source: river surface water | place: USA:Blue River Watershed | collected 2017-08-17 | reverse complement strand
TATTGCCAATTGATTCATAACCTGAAACAGATTTCCATAATAATCCGCCATTAATATTAAACCTAAGAACCATCGGTCTAGTCAAATCAAAACCACCTTGCACATTTCCTGTTTTTTCATCTCCGACTGCAATAAAATCCCCATCATTAAGTTGCCTAATATTATATAAATGCCCTCCATTACTTGAATTGAAATTTTTTTGCTGAAGCATATTCCCTAATGAGTCAAGGAAGCAAACAAAGGAAGTACTGTTAAAACTTTTTTCACCGACCACTATTATTTTTTTTGTAACGGGGTCTTGAATTGCCTTAAATACATATTCCCTCTGACTTGATAAATCATGTGACTTTTTCCATTGTATATTTCCGAGTGAATCTGTTTTCAAAATAAATGTTTTGTCATTGCCATTTTGAACTTCAAGTCCACAAATAATAAAACCACCGTCAAAAGAAGGAGAAACTGACCTTGTTTGCAATATTGAATCCAGTGAAACAAAATTGTACCGTTTTGTCCAGATAGTATCACCTTGGGAATTTAATTTAACCAAGTAACTGTAGATGGATTCTGTCACTAAATTTCGAACACCATAAGTCGAGTAATAAAATCCATCAATTTCTTGGATGAAATCATGATTTGACCAACCTGCTAACATATTATCCTCAGGTGACACTTGGTGTCTTTTGTACCAAAGTAAATTCCCAAAATAATCGTGCCCTGAGACGGTGTATGCAAAATATCCTTGCGGGTTCCCTACCGAATCAGCAGATATACCTGCTACCATGTAGCCATAACTCGTATTTGCAACACCATAACTCTGAGATTTTATATTCGGTGGAAAATGATAGGTTTGAACGAATCGCTCTGGAGCCTGGGCGAAACCATAAACTGACAATAGGGTAAATAAAAGAATTGAAAGAATTGTTTTCATTATGTTGTTGATTTACAACCAAATTAATCTTTTTTTTTTAAAACAACTTCCACTCAAAGATTTTTTTCAAGGGCTTTGCAACTCCTTTTGATAATAATTTTCATTAGTCGACGTTAGTGGAAGGGACCGTGCAAAAGTGTTACTAAGAAAACACAGTAAACCTGTCTAAACTAAACCTAACCCTATGAAACCAATTCTATTGATCATCTTAACATGTGTAAGCCTGAGTGCACTTGCTCAAAAGCATTACGTTGGTTTGAAAGGTGGCCTGAGCTCGACAAATATTTTATCCAGTAATTTTTTCACTGAATCAGATGCTAAATTGGGCCTAAACGCTGGACTTACTTATGACTTTTTCTTTAAAGACCATCTAACATTTGGAGCTGAGCTCATGTATAATCAGCGTGGCTTCAAGGACTATCTTATCATTTTTGACGAACTTGGTCTGCCGACTGGCGAAAGTTTTACCACTCAATTTTCCTATGATTATGTCTCGGTTCCATTAAAAATTGGAGTGCATTCAGGTAACAGACTCTCGGGTTTTGCAAATATTGGGATCATCCCATCCTATCTTGTTCAGGCCAAAACTGTAGTCCCTGCTTTTGATGCAAATGGAAAGCTATTAGGCAACGACATTAGCGACGTCAGTGACCGTGTTTCTAAATTTGATTTTGCTGGTCTACTAGAAATTGGCGGTGCTTTTCAAGTGAATAGCTCCTTTCAAATTTTTACAGCCTTAGCTCATCAAAGAAGCCTGACAACAATTACCAACGCCAACTATTTTGCCAATTCAACAATGAAGCACCGCGCAACCTGGTTCAGTGTTGGTGTGAGATGTGGTTTGGGGAATTAAGGGGTTACGCTGCGCGTGCTCTCCTCCCTTCGGTCGTCAGGTCGAACCCTGGGGTTCTCATCTCAATAGATCTAAACAAAAAAAGCAACCGAATTGGTTGCTTTTTTTTTCTTGAGCGGAGAGTGAGGATTATGAACCTAACTCTGAAAGTCGCATGTATATTGAGTTTTATACTTTGTAATGTCGATGTGGTCACCAGTTTGCAACCCAGTTATAAAGCAGGGAGCAATTCTCTATATCTGAATGACAAATCAGCACACCAAAAATACAGAAAAAATCAACGGAGATTTACCATGATTTAGAAATATTATTTTGCTGGGTTTTGCATATACGCAACTAGAAATGATTCTAATTTTTTACCAAACTGTTCTATTCTAAATTAGAAATGTTTCTAGTCCAAAAATCAAAATACTAGTTTTCGCAGATTTTGAATTTCCGCTTTTCTTAAAATCAGATTGATCAAGGCAATTGGCAATGGGTATATATATACCATTGCCATATTGCCCTATATGATTTTATGCCGAGCTGAAGTCAAATATAAACTGACTAAACTGTAAATTGACAAGTATGAACAAAACTCTTACCTCAACTTTAGAGCAACTGCAAAGCGCAAGAGTACGAGTGCTTTCATTTTCGATGAGGAAACAAATTAATTTATTTGACTTTGAATCTGGACCCGAAATCAGTTTCAATGGTTTTAAATCCATTTCGGCTTATCAAGAAAAATTGGATGAATGGTATCATCAGTGCAAATTAGAACTTGAAGATGCTATTACCCAGGAAAGCCACACGCCTATCGTCTTGAAAAAGAATCTAGACCTGGCTAGATTTGAAATCAAAAATTTTAAAAATCGATTTTTCCCAAAGGAGAACGAAATCATATTATTCAATCGTGTCAAATTGATTAAAACACCTAGAATTGAAATGCCATCAGATATTTCTTTGAAAAAAAAATAACTGATTATTTCAAAATTCAAGAACATTTTATTGATCTCTTAGATCATTTATACTCCCATCGTATTCTGTTTATTGACAAATACAATTCAATCAAAGAACCTCAAGTTACCGTTGTTCCAGACTCCCTTCCAACTCAAAAGGAACTCTCGTCATTTCTGAATGGACAACTCAGTTTGTTTCCTGCGAAGAGCGGATTTACGAATCTGAAATGGAATAGGGATAAAATTGAATTCATTGAGCTATTTATTAGTGTACATGAAAGCAAAGCTGTAGTTGGCGCCAATGATAAACCGGTTACCAAAAAGGATTACATGGCCCTGCTGATGTGGTTTTTTAATATTCAAATTGCCCATTGGCATGGGTCATTGAGTTATGGAAAAGATCGTAAGGTGAAACGGGAAAGTGAATATTTAAAAGAGTTAGTGGCTACCTACAACCGGATTGCAAACAAGGGAATTTAAAAAACTTCATTTAAGTTAAATTTAAGTATGGTAAACGTGTGAGCGCGTCTGAATAATCTTGCCCTGAAATAAAATTTTTAGTGCATGAATACAGAAAACGAATACACTGAGGAGTTTTGGAAAGAGCAGATCTCTTTATTGAGAACCCAACTACAAAATTTAGAAAATTCAGTTGCTCAATTACTCGATCAAAACAATTTGATTCCAGAAAGGGATAAATACCTGGATATAACCAGTGCTTGTCATTTTCTTGGGATTGGCAGAAATACAATTTATGCTTTGATGCGAGAAGGCAAGATTAGTTATACCATACTTGGTAGGCAGCGCCGCATGCTAATTTCAGAATTGAAACGGTATGCCAAAGCTAATTTGATTCATTCTAAAAAATCATTGGTATGAATCAGGCAGCGCTGTCATCAATCAACAAGGAAAGCATTTTGTTGGTCACCAATAAGGGCCTAGATGTTTTCAAATACTTTATGGGTAACCGCTTTTCAAAAGTGGGTAAATCCTTTAAAAGTCCTTTTTACAACGACAATAAGGCCTCTTGCTACATTTACCTGGATAAGAAATCCAATCTCTACAAATTCAAAGACTTTGGTGATGCAGAATACAGCGGAGATTGTTTCTTTTTTGTCGGTAAAATTTTTGGTTATAGCTGCGAAGACCGCACAGATTTTTTAAAAATCTTAGAAATCATCGATACAGAACTCAGTTTAGGTCTTAGTGAGCAATCGCTTAAAATTCAAAACCTCCTGGGCAAACATCAGGGAACAATTAATGTGGCCTCCAAAGTTAAATCTATTCATGATGGTTTTGAGACTGCCAAGAACAAACTACCCATTCAGTACAAGGAGTTTTCTCTTAAAGAACTTGAGTTTTGGAACAAATACGGGATCAAAGTAGAGGTGCTCCAGAAATACAATGTGCATTCAATTGAAAGCTACAATGGTATAAGCAAAGAAGGTCGGGAATTCTTACTTACGAGTAGTCCGGAACAACCTATTTTTGGCTATCAAGGACGTAGGTTTACAAAGCTCTACCGCCCATTTTCGAAACTCAGATTTCTTTATACAGGTGAAATCACGGAGAATTATGTTTTCGGCTTTGAGCAACTTCCTGTAAGAGGAGACATTCTGTTTATTACTGGAGGTGAAAAAGATGTGTTGAGTTTGGCAGCTCATGGCTTGAATGCCATTTGTCTGAATAGCGAAACGGCACATATTCCGAAGAACTTACTGCGCGGGCTCAACTACCGTTTCAAGCATATCACCCTACTTTACGATGTTGATGATACAGGTAAAACATCAATGGAGAGACTGTGTAAAGAATACAAAAACTACAAAGTCAAGAGTCTTCTCTTACCCCTATCTGGCACCAAACAGGAGAAGGACGTTTCAGACTTTTTCAAACTCAAACATTCTGCTGAGGACCTCATGATGCTTTTTATGGAAATGCTTGATTCTATGTATGAAGACACGCTTTCGGTGATGAGAAGTTGTGAAATTGATTTTAAAAATCCACCAAAGGCTCCCGAACCACTAATTACAATCAATGATGTCACGATCGGAACTCCGGGAAACTTACTTTGCATAGCTGGTTCTGAAGGAAGTGGTAAAACCAATTTTCTAGGGGGCATGCTCTCAGGTGCTTTAAAACCTGAAAACACAGTAGTAGACACCTTAGGTACTTTTGTACAATCTAATGAAGGAAACAAAGCAATTCTGCTCTATGACACTGAGCAATCTGAATTTCAGTTGTACAAAAACATTTCTTATATCATTGACCGTTCCAAAAGAGAAAAGCCACCACATTGGTTCAAAGCTTTTGGATTGGTGGGAATTTCAAGAAATGAACGCATGAACCTCATTCTTGAATCTATGGACCGTTTGTATTACGAGCACGGCGGAATTCACATGGTGGTTATTGATGGTATTGCCGATTTGCTCAATGGTGTCAATGACGAAGAAAGCTCCGTAAAGCTCATTGAAGAATTGTTTAGAATGGCAGCAATTTACAACACGTGTATTCTTTGTGTTGTTCACATGGCACCTTCTGGCATGAAGCTTAGAGGTCACCTCGGATCAGAAGTACAAAGAAAAGCAGCCGGTATTCTTCTTGTCGAAAAAGAAGCAAAAAGCAATTGCAGTGTTGTCAAGGCGCTGAAAGTCCGAGATGGATCACCCCTAGATGTACCGCTCATTCAATTTGGCTGGAATAAAGAACAGGGCCGACATGTTTACCTTGGAAACAAAAGCAAAGAAGAATCAGAATCTCGAAAAATCAACGAACTCACCGAAGTTGCCAAAGAAATTTTCACTTCCAAAGCCAACTTAAGCTATACAGAACTACTTGCCGCAGTCATGGAAGCCCTAGATATCAAAGATCGGATGGCCCGAAACTACATCAAGTTCATGAAAGACAACGGAATCATCGAAAAATCCAACGGAATTACCGTGGAATACTCACTTCCTACCGGATTTTCCTAAAAACTTCCAAAATATTACCCCAATATTACCAGTTCAACCCCCATTTTCTGGTAAGAATCCCTCGGTTTTGCTGGGGGATTTGGGGTTAATCGAATTATACCATAGTTATTCCAAAACCTATCATTTGTTACAATTTAAAAAGTTCTAATGTTATCTCTAAAAGGTTCTAGTTCTGTAATTAAACTTGTTATTATTTCAAATTAATTTTTACATCATATGAGCCATTATTTTTATAGTCATCCCTAATATCGATTGCTTTATCAAGATAAAAGTTGTAAAATTCTGTGTTGAAATCACTCCATTTAACTGTTTTAATAAATGAAGGCTCCTCACTAATATGAATTTTTGTGCCGTTACACTCTCGAATTTGCTCTTCACAGATATTGAACATATTTACACGGAGTATCCAAAATAATTGATTTGTAAAATGGGTAACCGAATTACAATTAGGATTTGAGCGATAATACCAATCATAAGTATTATTTTCATCAGGCAAAATGATACCAAGAACGGCATTCATTTGTTTTGAATTCCCCTCTGTGGGAACAACACGCAAAGAATAAGAAACCTCCCAAGGAATCCATTGTTCATTTTCTTCTTCATCCGTTGTTTTCATTCCTTTTGAAATAAGAACAATTGTGATACTCGATTGCTTGATTCTTTTTTTTAATTCCGTTTCAATTTTTTCATTTGAGAAATCATCTAGACTTTCTCCATCCTTTTCGCCCAAATTAACATTGTCTTTACCAATTAGATCCTGTAAAACATTTACATAATCCCTTGCTCGGGTATCTCTGGTAATAAATTGCTCAACTCCATTCACTTCTTCAAAATAAGAATCTTTAATCTTTGCGACTTTTTCATCTCCATACTTGTATGATATAAATACTTTTCTTCCCATAATTTATATTTTATCGATTAAAAACTTTTGTAATAATGACTTATATCCAAAATCCCTTTCTAAACGTATGTTTTTTAATTCCTCCGGAAAAATTGAATCATAGACAATTTTAGTTGCGCCACCAGTACTAGCAATTGGAAGAATTAGAGCTTTAGGATGGTATTCAGAGAACATATTATATTCAACTTCAATTCCGTCCATTCCACCAATAAAGACAGCTGCACTGAATTTATTTTCAGAGAACAATCTTTTCCTCATTTGTTGAATACTTGAATGTACATCGCCTATTTTTTCAGTAAATGTGATGTTTTCAAAATTTTTGTTATCCGGAGGAAAGACATCTTTGAAGAATTCGGACTGATATAAATGGACGTGTCGTTGTATTTCGCTTTTTAATTCTGACTCAAGTTTTTTGTCTTGTAAATCCTTTGAAAGAAAATTCCAATCAGGTTGCTCCCTTAATTTCAATAATGTCATTTTTTCCATAACGTTGTAAATCAAGGGAGTTATTGAAGGGTGACCACCCCAAATTAGCCTATGCTTATCGAGAACAGTTGTAGTTAACGAAATAACCGCATCCCTTATGGCAATAACATCAGCAGTATCAAAATACTTTGGATGCCGTTCTTTTATCGGAATACTTGCTGATAAAAATATGTTATTTAATTTTCTGTTAACCATTTTTCAAATTCTTTTGAGCCAATTGTTTTAACATCGAGTTGACGGTTTAACCACTTCAAATGATCTAACCATTTATTTCTAATTCTCAAATCATCATAAATTACATGAACTTTAACATGATCAGAGTCACTAATTTCTCTTTTGATTTTTTCTGATTGTTCACAATCAATTGATTGTGGAATTCCAACAGCAGGAACAAAGATGTTCTTTTTTCGACAACCCAAATCCTCAGTTATTACCCTTTCATATTGAAGTACTAAATTTCGGCCAACCTTGTTACCAATGTTCAAAAATTCAGTAATTATACTATCCTGTCTTGATGCTAAATTTCTTGCTCGTACCGATTCAACTAAACAAACCAACTCATCAACAAAATCAGCCTTTAACCGAGACATAAATGGGTTATCATTTAACCAATTATTAAAATTTGCAGGTTCTAATTGTACAGGGAATGAAATATCTGCAAAATCTTCCGGTTTATGACCGGGCCAGATCAATTGTACTACACCTATCCTTTTTGTACTAGCTTCTGCAATCTCCTTTTTACACCATTTACTTTCTAGAAATTTTGAGGTATTTAAAAGGACAACCACATCACTATCCGCCATTCTATGCCAAAGTTCTTCTTGAAATGGTTCTCCCTGTTTTATAGAGTGAGTATCTAAGAACACGTCGAAATTCTTACGCTCTAAAGCTTCATATAGCTGAATAGCAATAGAGGAAGATTGGTCTCGTCGGTAACTTACAAAAACCTTTCTCGTAGATCTAAGTTTGCCAAAAGATTCCAAGATTAAAGAAACTATTTTTTCGTTTTCGTTTGGCGAATATTTTAACCCATTTTGATTTTTGAGTATCTCCGGAATTTCCTTAGAAAATGAATCTTTAAATATTGGGAGAATAGCAACACCTTCTTTTTTCAAATCTTCTATTTCCTTCAGATTTTTGAAGCTTCCACCATCACCCCCAAAATAAACTGCATATGCAGGTTGATTACCCAAATACTCATTGAATCCTACTTCTAAAATAATTTTGAATGCCTCATCCAATAATTTGAGTTCTCGGATTTTAGCAAACAATAAATCAGTTAACTGACACACTCTTTCATCGACTGAACCCAGGAATATTATTTGATACTTGAATTTCATTAAAAGTTAATTTTCATTTCATTTTCAGCAGTTTATTTGATGGATTTTGTGAGTTTTATTTCATTATTCATTTTAATTTGGAGTTTCTTTAAACATTAATTGAATACATTCTTCAAATTCACTCCCTTCGATACTTAAATTGTCTTGTTTTATAAGAAGGTCGGTAACTTGATTCCTCGTTTTTTTTCTTGTCTTTTTACTTAGGTTTAAAATCTCTTTTTTAAGAGATCTAACACTATCAGAAATCATTTTATTTTTTATACAATTGTGAAATTCTTGATAATCGACTGGTGTTTCACTATCCAAAAATTTTTCTTTTACTCCAGCTAAATATTTTTTTAACTCATTCAGATTTAACAAGTACTTTCCTTCTTCAGTTAATCGATAGGCGCCAGCAGGTTCTATTTCAGAATAGACAATAAGAATAGATTTCAATTCCCCTCCAATTTCTAAAAGATTATCAAAAACAGAACTCTCAAGTAATTCTGAGCTAGCATTGGAAATTTCACTTTCTATTTCTAATCGCAAATGTTCCGGTATTTCCTTATTTGTTAATTTCTCAATCAACTTTAATACTTCTTTTGAATTTCGATTTTGATCCATTTTTACTAATTCAAATCTTATATTTAGAAGACTGTAAAGTACTGTGTTAATTATTCTTCGGCGTTCACCACGGAATCTATTTATTTGACTCAATTCTTCTAAAATCCAAGTCAGTAACGCCCCTACTATAACGCCAATAATTGTCCAAAACGCCTCTGTGTTCATTATATATGTTTTTAATTTCAACATTAAATTTCATACTTAATTAATCCTAAAACAACCTTTTACGGCCCAAAAACCACCCTACAATCCAAAAACTAGAAACGATTCTATTTTATTCGAGATCGTTCTATTTTTTAAAGTTTAATTTACTCGAGTCAATTTTCCTACATCAATTACCCAGTCGAGTATTCTGGCTGTCGAAATAATATTTTTCCATTCACCACTCAAAATAGCAGTTTAGAAACGCTTTGTTTTTTAATCTAATTTGCCCGCGTGAAACCTTGTGAAAAACGCCCTAACTAATTGTTTATCATAACAATAAATTCATGATATCTAATTTTCTAGAGCATTTAACGACGTTTCAAACGGAATTATGATTGTGAACAAAAGATGCAAGTCCAACCAACTTAAGGTTAAAAAAAATAGGGCATTTTAAATTTCACTTTGGTAACCAGGAGAAAAATTTGACTCGAACACTCCTCAACTCAAAGTAGAGCAAAACAAAAATTTTTAAACATGAAAAAACAATTATTAATTCTAAGCTTTTTAGGCTGTGGTTTTGCTTTTGGGCAGAATCAATCTTTTCTTGGTGTTGCGCCAACATTACCAGCCGGTCCAGAAATATTTAGGTTTTTACCTGGATACATTACACAAGATCAATCCTTAACTGGATTTGGATTTGGACCTGCAGATAGATGGTTAAGTTTTGGTGAAGTTAATACACCTTCACAAACCTTATATGGTAATCGATTTCAATTTAATGAGCGCGCTTTGATTACAGGTTATTCAACATTAACGCCTAATAATCCAAGGATTGAATGGGTGCATAATGGTGGTTCAACTGCTGGTAATTTACAATTCAGAGTTGCGAATAGTTTTACAAGTACCGGAAGTTTAATAGTTGCTCAAATGACCCCCCAAGGAAATACTTATTTCGGAAAATATGTGCCGGGGTTATTTTCAAGTCTTGACCCTAGAGTTGGGATATCTTTTGATAGTAATAATGGTCTAGACGTGGTTACTACAACCCAGTTAGCATCTAATATAGACCCAGTCGGTGTAAATGTTTTAGTCGATTATTCTGGCAACTCTGGTTTGGGAATTTCTTCCTATGCATTCGGAGGAAATAATAGTATTGGTGTATTTGGAAAGGCTGGAGGATTCGAAAGTTCAATTGGAGTTTATGGCAGGGCATCTTCCAGCAGTCCTTTTGGCGCTGGTGTATTTGGGGATTTGCCTATTACCGGAAGTCTTTCACAATTCGCTGGATACTTCAATGGGGATGTTTACCTGAATACACTAATTCTTCCTTCTGATATAAAATTGAAAGAGAATGTTAAAGAAGAAGCAAATGTGCTCGATAAAATCGCTTTGTTAAATCCTGTAACTTACAACTATAAAGAAGTTGACGGAATGAATTTAAGTAGAGGAGAACAACATGGATTTATTTCTCAGGAATTAGCTGAAGTTTTCCCAGAATTAACTCGAGACATCACAAGACCGATTTATGATGAAAATGGAAAAATCACCTCTGAAATTTCTTTCAAAGCAATAAATTACGTGGGTTTAATTTCTCTTTTAACTGAATCAATTCAAGAGTTAAATAAGGAGTTAACTCAAATTAGTCAAGATTTTAACGAATACAAAGCAAACGATGCTGTTAGAGGACAAATACTCCAAAACACAACTTTGGTTAATGGTTATTCAATCGAACAAAATGTTCCAAACCCTTTCTCTGATAGAACGTCAATTCGATTCCAATTGTCACCGGGAGTAGAATCAGCAACACTTTCTATATTTAATTTAAATGGTGCCTTTGTCAGAGATTATCCGCTAAATGGTAATTCAGGTGAGGTAGAAATTCTTGCTTCTGAAATTGGAAAAGGCATGTATATTTACAGCCTTAATCAAAATGGACAAGAGATAATTTCAAAGCGAATGATAATTAAATAATTGGTCAATTAAAAAGCACCACTTCATTATCTGTTGTGGTGCTTTTTTGTATTTACAATTTCATATAGATTCAATCAAAAATAAACTTTCCATTATTTTATTTGTTAATTTGTTGAAAATGAGTTTGCTTAGAAAGATATATTTAGGTTTCTTTATGTTGTTTTGCATTTTGAGTTTTACTGGAAACGCACAAAACAGCGTCCCCCACACTCTTTACCAACAATTTAATGGACCATTCGATTACACAATAATTGGCAACACGCACAATCCTTCGGATGTTTGGACTCCTCCATATCCTTTACCCGGTTCAATGTTAACTAGTTCTTCGGCAACTTTGAATTTAACATCAAATCAAACAATTGTAGGCGCCTATTTGATTTGGGCTGGAATTGGAAATGGAGCTGGAACAACAATTAGCTTAAATGGATTAGCTATGACACCTGACTTCATTAATAATGCTAATGTATTTCCTAATGGTACTACACCAACTATTTATTTTTCAGCTGTCAAAGATATTACCAGTTATGTTCAATCTGTTGGAAATGCAAATTATCAGGTTTCTAATTTTAATTTAAATCCCGTACAACCTCTTTATTATTCCAATTCTATGTATTTCGCAGGTTGGAATATAATTGTGGTTTATACAAGTCCAACTCTACCAAACAAACAGCTTAACATTTATGACGGCTATCGATTTTCCTCTATTGGATCTGGTTATCCAACGATAAATTTTCCAATTAATAATTTAAATGTGACGAATACTGTAGGCGCGAAAATGACCATGATTTCATTTTTAGGTAATTCAACTGTTTTTGTTGGGCAATCTTTAAAGGTTAATAATTCAGTTTTAAGCAATTCAATAAACCCTGCTAATCATCCTTTTAATAATACAAATAGTTTTACAAATAGTACCTCTAGTTGGCAGGTAGATGTGGATACTTATTTAATTAATAATTATATCAATATTGGCGATGTAAGTTTTAATGTTACCGCAGGGTCTTTAATACCAATGTTATATTCAACTCTGATCACCTCCATTCAATCAGAACTTCCAGATGCTACTATTTCACTGGACAGCATCACTGGGCAAGATATTTGCCAGAACCGGGATTTGACTTTAGATTATACGGTTTACAACATCAATTCAAACGATACTTTATTGGCGGGAACGCCGGTTTCGGTTTTTGTGAATAATACAACGCTAATCTCTACCGTCTTGTTGCCTTCGAATATTTTAATGGGTGACAGTCTTAATCTGAGTACATTGGTGACTATTCCTACTGGAATTTCGAGCCCGTTTACCTTGAGTATGGTGGTGAACCAAAACGCTACGCAATTAGGAGTCTACCCAGAGAGTAATTTCACGAACAACACTTCCAATGATTCTACGATCAGCCTCACAGAAATTGTGTATCCCAATTTTGGGATCGTTGGGCCATTTTGTCAGGGCACGAGTTATACGTTGCCAACAACATCTTTAAATAATATTGTGGGCACTTGGGCTCCTGCAACTTTCAATAACCAGCAAACTACTACTTACACCTTTACACCCAACGATACCACTTGCAATCAGGTGGTTCAGTTGACGGTAACCATTGTGCCGAATTCTACACCTTCATTTAATATTGCTTCTAACGTGTGTGTGAATGGCAATTTGGTGTTCCCGATAGCCACACAAAACGGTGCATTTGGCACTTGGGCACCAGCATTTAACAACCAAGCCACTACAACTTATACCTGGACGCCCACAGCTCCCACGCCTGCAGTTGGGTGCCCCACACCTGCACAGCACACAGTGAATATCATTCCCCAGACCCAACCTATATTTGTTTTAGAAGATTCTCTGTGCCAAGGTGCCAGCTACAGCTTGCCTTTGCAAGCCACCAACGGCATTGCAGGTACTTGGACGCCGGCTTTCAATAGCCAAGCTACAACCACCTATACTTTTACGCCCAACACTTACACCGTGATGAGCGGTTGCCCAGCTTCTATTGCACATGAAATTACTATTGTTGGCTCACTCAGCCCTAGCTTTGCCTTGCCGAGTTCGGTTTGTATCGGATCTACTTTGAACTTTCCTGCGGTTTCTAATGAAGGCATAGCAGGAACTTGGGCGCCTGCGTTTAATAACCAAAGTACCACGAGTTATACGTTTACGCCGAGTAGTACTGGAATTAGTGTTTCAAATCAAGGATTTGTTTGTCCATTACCAAGTAGTGTTACGATTGGAATTAATTCTCCCACAACCCCTTTATTTACTTTACCAGATTCTATCTGCCAAGGCGCAACAGTTACCTTGCCGTTGATTTCTAACAATGGCGTGGCTGGCACTTGGGCGCCGGCGTTTAACAACCAAGCCACCACAACATATACTTTTACACCAGACGCCAATCAATGCCCAATTACGGTGCAGCATACCATCGTGGTGTCTACACTCTATGATCCTACTTTTAGTTTGCCGAGCGCCATTTGCCAAAACGAGGCACTTGCTTTGCCACTCATTTCGGATAATGGCGTTTCGGGTACCTGGAGCCCGGCATTCTCGAGTGCGCAAAGCGGCAGCTTTACGTATGTGTTTGTGCCCAATGCGGCGGTGTGTGCTTATGATTACCAATACAACCTTGCAGTAAACCCCACACATGCTTCTTTTGATACGGTAACTATTTGCCAAAGCCAATTGCCGTATGTGTGGTATGGGCAGAGTTTGAATGGCACTTCTTCAACGAGTACAAGCTTTCAGAACCAATATGGTTGCGATTCCATTTTGAATTTGCAACTAATCGTAAACCCTTCGCCAATTGTTGATTTCAGTATTCCAAGTTGGCAAGGATGCTTGCCTTTTACAATTGCATTTGCTAACAACCAAGTGGAAGCCAATACCATCTACAATTGGAGCTTTGGCAATGGCGTAACGAGCAGTGCGGCTTCAGTGCTTTCTAACACCTACACCCAACCGGGTTGTTATGACGTAAGCCTCACGGCAACCAATCAGTTCGGTTGCAGCAGCACCAGCACCTTATTGGATGGTGTTTGTATTCAAGAAAACCCAGTGGCTTCATTCACCGTGCAAAACAACCCACTACCTATTATTCAGACCACGACATTATTGCAAAACACATCGCAAAACGCAACAAGTGTAATTTGGGACTTCGGCCATGATGCACAAAGCAGTACTGTGTTTTCACCGATACACACCTTCCCTGAAAGAGCCGGCAACTACCTAGTTACGCTCGTCATACAAAACGCCAATGGCTGTATTGACTCTACTTTTGAAGTCATACAAATTGAGCAGGACCCGATTTATTATGTCCCGAACGCCTTTACACCAAACGGCAGTGAGCTCAATAACATCTTTTTACCTGTGTTCTCTCCGAGCCTGAGCCTCTCCAGCTACCAGCTCCAAATCTTCAACCGCTGGGGCCAAACGGTTTTTGAAAGCCGTGACCCCGGCAAAGGTTGGGATGGCACAATTGCTACATCAAACGGCGCAAGCATGTCGCAAGATGGCGTATACACCTACAAGATCAGTTTTGTAGAGACTGGCTTTGAGAAAGTGTTTGAGGTGTGTGGGAGTGTGAGTTTGGTGAGGTAGGATGGTAGGTATGAAAAGACTGGTTTAAAAATCACGGCGGTTTTAAAGAAAATAATTTTACAAAATGATGTTACAAAATTTGATTAAATTTGAAAAATATAACTAATTTTGTAACAATCAAAACAAACCACAATGACAAACATTCTTGCATTAAATTTCAAAAAAATGCGTGAGAATCTTGGGTTTACGCAGGAAAAAGTAGCGTTATATTTAGGTTGTGCGAGGGAAGAAATTTCCTATTACGAAACTGGCTCAAGAGATATCCCTTTGGAAATCCTAGAGAAATCTTCGGACCTTTTTGGCGTCGAGCTCAATGATTTCTTTTCCGAGGAAGAATCAGTGGGAATTAAAATAGCTTACCGCGCCGATGATTGTAGCCCTGAAGACTTGCACCAAATTGCACTCTTTAAACGTATCATCAAAAATTACCAACGCATTAATCGATTGATGGATAAAGAGCAAAATGAATCAAAAAGAGATTAATTACTACGCAGCCAATGAAGCTGTCGAATTTAGAAGAAGGTTTGATTTGGGTCAAGCGGATCCAATCAGAATTGATTCTCTTCTCAATAAATTAGACTTACTTACTGTTTTCGCTGAAATGTCAGGAGATTTTTCAGGAATGGCCGCGAGATTTGGTAATGACGGCTTTTTATTAATTAATTGTTCGGTCCCTAAAGGAAGACAAATATTTACAATTTGTCACGAATTCTACCACCTTTTCATTCAGGATGGTTTTGAATTTGAAGTGATTACAAGTGGCAAAAAAACTGGGATAAAGAAAACAGATAACGAAAAACTTGCGGATGCATTTGCGGCTGAATTGCTTATGCCGGAAAAGGGAATTCAGGAATTACTACTGAAACAAAACTATCTTGGAAAAAAAATAGAGTTAGATCACATTATAAAACTTGAACAATACTTTCAAGTTTCCAGGCAATCTATGGTGTATCGCTTATCAAATCTTGGCTTTTTAAATAAAACAGATAATTTAGAATCTAAATACTTGATAGAGGTAAAAGAGTCAGCACAAAAAAGAGGTTATGATACTTCTCTATACGAACCTACGATGCCAAAAGTAATTTCATCCGATTATTTTGACAAGGCGCTTTACTTATATAGGACAGAAAAAATAGGACTAACTGATTATGCGCAACTTCTTAAAGATATTGGAATTGACTTATTTGAATTTCTAAATACTTCTAAAATTCAATAGATGAAAATTCCTGCAGACAAAGTCTTAATATTTGATGCAGATGTTTTGATTCATTTCATGCGGGCAGGCTGTTTCTCGGATTTAAAAAGAATTTATCCTGATAATAAAAAAGCTGTACTTCAAAAAGTATATGACGAGCTCCAGGTTTATAAGGAAAGTAAAGTTATGCTTGATAATGCGATAGAAACATTTAAGTTTTTACAGCTTGTCAAGTTTCCACTTTCAATTGAAATGACTAAAGAATTTGCACATTTAGTTTCCCCGATTATGAACTTGGGTAAAGGTGAAAGTGCTTGCATGAGCTATTGTAAATTCACAAAAGATGTGGTTGTTTCAAGTAATCTTAAAGATGTCAAAGAGTATTGCAAAAGACATAGTATCGATTTGCTCACAACAATGGATTTATTAAATTGGGCGTTTCAAAATGCAATTTACACTGAAAATGATTGCAATGCTTTCATCAATGACGTCCTTAAAAAAGACGGCAGACTTCCGTTTTCTAACATGAATGATTACTTTAAATCCCGATTAAATCAACGTTGATAACATAATAGCTAGGCCTACAAATAATTATTCCGTTAGCTATCCATCACAATCTTGAATGATTGGCTAAAGATTACCGTTAAAAATCCTTTTTTAAATTATGATTTGGTTCGTTTACTTGATCTATTTCACCTTCATCGGCCAGATATTTCATGAAATTGAAAAAATTAGAGGTTTGGCTAAATGTAAATAAGTTGAGTATTGAAACCAAAACTAAAATCAATGAAAAAACTAAAAAATAGAAACCGAAACAAAAAATGATTGCATTAATTATATGAGCATGACATTCACAAATTTTTATATTGAAGCCTCTGAAAATTGATATAAGAAAGAATATTATTAATGTGCAAACTTGAAAAAAAACAATGAATGCGAATTTTGCAACAGCTTTTTGATAATACGAAACTTTGAAAAAGTTATCTTTTCTAAATTGTTCGAATTGATTTTTCGAACAATACTCAATCACTTCTGGATTAGAAAAGGTTATGATTAACGTCAGACCTGCAAGACTTAAGCCCACAATTCCACTTAACAACGATATAGCAATTGAAATTAAAGCATTTATTAAACTTATTTCTTCGGATATTTTAGAAACATTAAAGTTATAAACAACAGCAATTATCAGAGTTAAAAATATCGCACTGAGATTATATTTATTACACAACAATTTAGAAATACCGCCAGAATTAAAAATAATGCCTTGAAAACCTGACTTAAATTTCTCTTTGATAATTATCTCCCTAGTTTTTTCATCCATGAGGTATATTATTTCTTAATTGCTTTAAAATATTTGTTATAAAAATTAATTCAATGTTGCCATTTTTTTCAATTGTTATTTGATTCACATCGGGATGACTTTCTGTATTTATAAATTTTGTACCCTCTGAAGTTTCTACTTTTGCTTTGACCTTTCCATTCTCTTTGGCTAAATTTAAAAGACCACGAGTAAAGATTGCATTGGTATTAATTACACCGGTAGAGTCAGGTGACATGACAACTCTTGTTTTTCCTACATGTGCTTTCCTAAGATATTCATCCATTGTTTCATCGTGATCGTCACCTAATCCTGGATTTGAATAAGAAACAGTTAAATCCAATGATTTAACCTCACTTGAAAATATTTCATCAAAAATTTGATCACTTTGCACAATATTTACTTCGCAAAACTTATTCTCAGTGTCAAGAACTAAATCAACTATATTTTTTACATAGTTAACAATTGCTTTTAAAGGCGCCGGACCACGACTTGTATTTTGTTCAATCTTACCTCTTTTTATAAATGCAAAGCGATGACCTTTCGGATAAAATACAAATTCATATGACGCAGTTCTACCATTTACATTTTCAGGGATTGTATAATTTACAGGTGTATCATTTTCCTCAACCCATTCCACATCATCCAAACTTATATATTTTGAGATTACCCCAAAATATGCATTACCTTCCGATGTCTGAATTAAATCGAGTTTAGTCATCCGATAAAAAAATGCGCCAATTTTTAAAACGTTTTGAGCTTTAAAAATATTCACGATTAAATTAGAATAATATTCAGATGTATTTTCAGCTGCTGGAAGAATTGTTAGATTAATGGTATAAAATTGTAAATCTATGGTTGGAACTTTTCTCATATTCAATATTACTTACGTTCACCGCAATTTTAAAATGATAGATTTACATCAAATAAAATTTGATTCTCTTTTTTTGATTCATCACAAATTAATTAGAAACAATTCTATTTTAAATTCTACTTTTCAAGTGAATCATTAGTAATAATTGAAAATTTGATAATTTTTAGAAAACAACTCAAACCACCACACTCCCACCAGCATTAAACCTCCCTGTCGAAGTTGCTTTCCCTTTTTCTACTTCAATGATCACATCCACTTCATGTGCATGTGCGTTTACTCCTCTGAATTTCCCTTCTTTGGTGGTATGGTAAATGAAAATGAATGAGGTATTCGGATTCATTTTACGCATTTCATCCATGTCGCTTACTTCAAGGCCTGCTTTGGAAACACTGTCAATAAATACGAAGTCAAATTGATCCAAGTGCTCCGGAACTCGATCTGTGACAAACAAGTTCGGATGATGGGCTTTTAGGCGTTCGATTTTCTCTTTGAGCGTGTAGCCAAATCCTTCTTCTATGGCGCAATACAATACCTTTCCATGGTTGGCTGCGAGGTGATTTGCAAAGTCTAAACACATTGTGGATTTACCAGACTTTGGAAGTCCAAATACCATGGCGAAGAACCCGACACTTGGATCACCGATGAGTTCGCGGTATTTCCCTTGAAGACCAATGGTTTGAAAGTCCATTTTAAGAAGCTCTCCGGAATTTACAATCATGCCATTTTCATCGTCTTCAAGTCCGGAGATCCCTTTGTTTTTGGAAAATAAATCATCGCGAACGATACCCATAAGGCCATTAAGCTGAGCTTTGTTGATGTTGAGTATTTTAGAATCCCCATCGATGTAGGTTTTAAGCGTTTGAAAAGCAGCGTCGAGCTTCGTTGCGTACTTGTCGGTCTTAGTGATCTTCCCTTGTTCTACTGCCTTTTTAATACGATTAAACAAGCGTTCGGCTTTGTCTTTGATGTCGCGCTTGCCGTTCAAAGAAACATAGGCTTTCAAAAGTGAAATGGAAAGCATTCCAGCCTGACTATGCGCGATTTCCAAATAGCGTTTGAGGTTCTTGCTATCAATTTTGATTTCGGCCATATCCCCCATTTTCTCGTAGCACGAAATCAATTGCCCTTGCATGAGCTCGATTTCTTTGGCATAAGGAGATGTTTTTCGGATTCGTCTTTCAAGAATGGCTTTTTGAAGGCTATGTATGAGTGTTAAGATTTGAGCCTGGCTTTTGACTTTGCCGTGCATAGCGGCGTAACGCTTGATAAATTGCACATCGGTATCAATGTGCTCGATTGAATCCGTTTTGTATGTAGGTGCCAGAGCAACTTTTTTGACAGTTGGCGCTGTTTTCTTTGCAGGTTTTGGCGCAGGGGTACTTTTTACGTGGGTTGGTTTTGTAGTTGCTGGTTTTGCCACTGGTTTTGCAGGGTTTTGCGCCATGTATTCATCGAGCTTAAGCATGTAGGCATCCACCACTCGTTTGATGTTTTCGTTTGTTCGGTATGGACTCCAGTTGTCCTGTGAGGCGCCTTCGGTTAGCCGGTGTCCTTTAGCTAGTGCCTCTGGCACTGTATTCCAATCAATGTTTGATACTTTTTGAAAGTAGTTTGTCGTGTTTAACATGCTTTAAAAATTTATAAGTTCTAATTCTAGTTCAAATGCGAGGGCTTCTAGTTCGAGCTCATCTAGGGAATTGGGAATAGCTTCTTTTGCAGGCGCTAAATTGGTACGGTACTCCAGTAAGTAATTGAGGCGATTGAATTCTTCAGCGCGCGCCTGGACACTTCTTCCCTCAACCTGCAAGGCTGATTTTTTGGCTTGGATCTCAATTTTGAGTTCTGCCCATTTAGGTGAGTTTTGTTCTCCTCTATAAAGTTCAGATTGTGCCACTATGGCTTGTTTATCGGCTTCGTATTGTGCCATTACAGGGCTTAAATCACTTGACAAAGAATAACCTTTGGGCTTCAAGAGTGTGCGCTCTGTTTTTCGCACCTTACTGACATATTCTTTGAAGTAAGACAAGTAGTAGCCCTGAGAGAAGTAAATGCCCAATAGCGCATAGGAACTATCAATTTTACGCCCAATGGAGATGATGTCCTTGTCTTGTTGATCCGTTGAATTCAGTAGTAATTCAATTTCTTCTTTGAGCTCTTTGGCGCGCTTCACAGATTTATTCACCACCTCACCATCATTGGCCACTTTGGGTGTTTCCTGCAAGTATGTTGAATTCAGCAAAGTTGTCAAAAATGCTTTAATGCACCCTAAGGACTTCTCGCGGTAATTGTTGTAGTAGTTGATGTCACTTTGTACTTCCTTCAAAGTGTCAATGGCCAACGTGACGCGTTTGTAATCCCGGCTAAGATTCTCCTTTGCCTGATCAAAGAACATGGCAACCAACCGGTCCACGTCAGTGATCAAGGCCAGTTTGATTTCCTCAGGATCCATACTTTCCAGATCAAGAACGTTTCCTCTATCTCCCCTAAACCAAATATCATTGATTCGCGAGGTCTTTTCTTCGAGTTTCTGGAACACGAACACGTCCATGGAATCTTGCACCAAAGGCATTACAATGCGCACGTACTGAAACTGATTCCCTTGTCTCCAGATACGCCCCTCGAGTTGTCGGATGTCTGTTGGGTTCCACTCCGGATAGCAGTTGTAGATCACCGTTCCTCGTTTCTGTAAGTCAATCCCTTCGCGAATAGTAGCCGTTCCAATGATGATTTTCACAACCCCGTCCAGGAACGCTTCTTTGATGAGCTCTTTTCGTGTATCGTTGATTTCAGAGCTGATGATTTCTACTTCATCTACTTTGGTACGATCATACATCACACCTTTCTTGTAGCCGATCTCTTTCTCCAGGTATTCTTTCACCAAAGGGAAAAACTGCTTGCCTCGATTCATGTAAATGACCTGTCCGCTGGCTGTTTCTTGGTGATCTTCATGCCATTTCTTAACAGTAGCGATACAGTCCATGACATAAGCAATCTTTGGGCTTTCTGTCACAAATTCCTTGTAGTCTTCCGGTGTGCCGTTGAGTAGATATGGTGAGAGCGCATTGTCCAAACTATAAGCCAAGGCACGGAACAAATTACCCATGTCTAACTTTCCTTGGGTGGATTTCTTGGCCATCGCCACGATTCCGTCTTGGTTTGTGCGCTGCTTGGGTGTCATGTTAATGTAGGTCAAGACTTGCTTGTCCTTTGGCAGTCTTTGCTTTGAGTTTTCAAAGTCATAAAGCAAAGGCAAATTGATCTTCTTTGGACGAACTACTCCGGCTTCTTCTCCTGTTTTGTAAAGGATGTGATTATAGATGAGTTTTTGAAGTACGCGACGATTTGTAAAGCTTTTGATGACTTCCTTTTCTACGATTTCTTCCTTGTAGTTTGCAGTCCATTCAACGGTTGGTAGTACAAATAGATCAAAGAAGGTATCAAGGTTTAAAATCCCGTTATCCCTCAATGAATCATAGGCAACGAGTGATAACATCGAATAAATTTCCAAGGGTGAATTGGAAAAAGGCGTAGCGGTCAAGAGCATGGTATTTCGGCCATACTTTCTTTGAATGAAACTCAGGATCAAAAAGGCCTTTTGACCGGTTTCAGAGGTGGCGGATTGAATATTGTAGCGCTTGTTTCCGTCTTCATCACTCTTAACTTGGCTAAATACATTCTTACAGCGGTGCGCTTCGTCAATGACTGCATAGTCAAAACCTAGGATGTCAATATCTGCAATGGTATTCTTTAGCCCTACTCCGATCATTTCACGAAACTTTTGGTATTCGATCTCCTTGTCACGATTTGATTTCTCCTTGGATTGCCCAAGGATGTTGACTAGTTCAGTAAACAATTCATCTGATACGGACTTTCCAAACCCTAGGCGCTTGAATCCTTCGTAAGTGACCATTGTGATGGATTTCTCCGGCACGGCCTTATTGAGATTAATTTTCTCTACGATGTCTGTTCCTAGGTTAAACCAGTCATTGACGGTAATGCCCGTATGGGAAAGTACACCTGGAACGAACTCACCGGTTTTGCGATCCGTATAGCCAATGATCTCATTCATCCACTTCTTGTAAGTGGGTTTTGGAACTACGACTAGTGGACGTTTGCACTTGCCTGAATACAAGTTGTGTGCGAGGTTTACTATGGCCGTCATGGTTTTACCAACTCCAACATCAAAGGCATTTATGCCGGATCCCATTGCTTCCATGAAGGCTACCCCCTGGCGCTGAATGTCCGTAATTTGAAGTATTCCCGATTTGAAACGCGCGGAACATTCAAAACCTATTGGCACTTTTGAATAATTGATATCTGACTGTCCGTTGTAAACCCTGTTCCAAGCGAAGTTGAGCTTTTGCTGGTCTTCAAAAGTGAGTACTTCATGTAGGAATCTTGAAAAAAGCTTTTCTCCTTCAATTCTGGCATTTGCTCTAAGCTCCGCCTTCTCTTCTTTGGTAAGGCGATCATCTCTGAGTGCCTTGTTGGCAATGTAGTAATCAGCAATATCTATTGGTGAACTCTTTTCAAAGTCTGTATCAGCATTGAGCGTAAAAAGCCATTTGACAAATACGTTTTGCAGCGTGTATTTGGTATCGCCATCAAAGCGTATCCGGATTTTCTCGCTGTCTTTTTTACGCTCTACTTTGCCATTGACTTTTCTGAGCTCTTCGGAGTTTTCCAAATCCATAAACTCTTCGCGAACACCCGTAATGCTGAATAAATCAGGATTAATAGCAAAATCAGAGATGGCCGTAATGATTGGTCGTTCTTTTTCATCAGGATTTTCAACGGTGAGTAGTTCAGGTTTGGCCTTTTCAAGTGCTTGTTTGTGCTGCTCATAGACTTCTTCACCAAAGTATTCCAGGATCTCTTTTTTGTCTGTTTCAAGCTGGGCCAAACGATCATACATATTGCCATAGGTGTAAATCGGAAAAGGCATCATTTCACCTGCGTGGTAAAACAATGCTCCTTGTCTGACAAGCGTATGCAGCTGTGAAAGTAATACCCTTCCGGTTCCCTCCAGATGATACGCTTCCCAACCTGTCATGGGAATTCCTTGGTGTTGCTTGTACCATACCCAAGCCTTGATTTCTGGTTTTGTGATACCGGCATTATACTTTGCCATGACCTCGTCAAAAGTGAGCTTTTTGTTTTCAGCAGCACCCAAACCTTTGAGCTCATCAATTTGCTTCAAAACGTTATCAAGTACCTGAGATTTACCTCTCATTTTCATTGAGGTATATGGGTTTAAAGCGCCTAAATTCTGTATGTTAGCTATTCCTTTTAAGTAACTCATAATTGATTGATTTGAAGTTCGTATTCTAAAGCCAAGGCCTCCATTTCCAGGATGGAATAGCTTTGTTGTTTTTGGATTGTGGCCAGTATTTGTGCTTTGTCGCCTTGAATCGTGACCGGGAACTCTTTACTTGTTGTAATGACTTCCTTACCACAAACTTTTTCAGGATGCAGCACAAACCAAGTGTTGAAAGTGCAGAGCTCCGTGAAGCTCAATGGCGTTTGAGGAAATTGCTTTGACTTTGCTTTTTCTTCAATGGCCTTCTGATCATAGTACACCCCGTTGCGTAGCAAAGCCACTTGCATGTCATTTGCACCGGAGAGTTTCTCACGGATGAGATCCATACGCGCACGTAAGTATGTCGTTGATTTTTGCATCAGATCATTGAAAATTCTGTTACGAGCATTGGAATGACTGCAGCCGGAACCATTTGGTCATGCAAGACTTTATCAATGACAAGCTGCTCTACCTGCTCATAGCCTTGTGGGGACTGCATCATTTCAAATAAGTTGGGTGCATTGGCCGCAGTTACTCTTTTGAGTTGGCGCAGGATTTCTTCACGGAGTTTCTTCTCTTGGGGGCTGAGCTTGGGCACATAGCCCATAATGCTACTCTCCGCTTTCTCGTTAAAGGAGTAATAGCCGTTCTTTGTCACGATGATGTGATCTAAAAGTGTGATATCAAAGAATTTCAAAGCTTTGACAACATTGCGCGTAAGGGAGCGGTCTGCTTCTGACGGGGTGAGGTTTCCACTTGGGTGATTGTGCGAAATGATGACGGCCTTTGCCAAGGTTTTTACGGCCACTGCTGTTAGTAGCTCGACATCTACCATTGTGGCGTTGATCGTACCAGTTGAATGGTGGTAATAACCAATGATCTTATTGGCCTGACTTAGAAAAATGGCTATGAAATGTTCCTGAACTTCAATGCCTTTGAGGATTCTGTTTTTTAGAAAGGAATAAACATCCACAGATGCTTTGATATCCCCAAAGAACAAGGCCTCTTTATTGAAAGTGATTTCAATCTCACGCACCTTGAACTGAGCCTCTATGGCATCGAGTTCTTTTTCTAGTTCTGAGTAATTTTCTGAATCAAAAACCATTTGTGGCTTTGTAATCGTTGCTTTGTATGCCATGTTATTTTCGTTTTAATACTAGAATATCCGTTGGTACTTTGGTGCTGCTAAACACCGGTGGTAAGCGGTATGCATCTACTAGATCACAGAACTTTTCAAGCTCCATTTTCTCTCCTTGATAGCTAATGCCGTTTCTAAGAAAATTACTTCCCGTTATGAACACCAAAAGCCCACCAGGCTTCAATAATCTGAGTGAGTAATACATAAAGAAAAGCTCTATTTGGTGCATCTTGGGCTTTGGAAAATAGGAACTGTACCTATTCTTGTATTTGCCATAAGGCGGGTTTCCAATGACAAGTGAAAAGGGATAGCCACTAAGCCAAGTGAGTTTATCCTTTAAGCGCTCGGTAAAGCGTGGCGCTTTTAAAAAGGCTGTTTCAAAGTACCCCTCATAGATTTTGGCCTCCGGGTAAAGAATCTCACAAATGCGCTTTGAAACTGGGTTGATCTCAAAGCCATAGCACTTTGACGAATCCTTTGCCCATTTAATAAAGTTTCCCGTTCCAAGACTTGGTTCAAGTACTGTCCCCGTTGGTTCATAGCCATATCTATAGGCTAAGTTCCACATGAGCTCACAGATGTAGTCTGGGGTAAAAAACTCATACAGTAAGCCTTCGCCCGAAGCACCTTTGCTTCCTTGCCCTCCGGCTCCTCCGTATTTGGAAATGTAAGTTTTGTCCGCGGCTGAATACGTACCCTTTACTTTGTCCTGTTGTTGGATAAAAGCCTCGATCTCTGTATTGAGCGCGTGTTGATTCACTACTTTGCTTGTGTTTCAAGTAAGCCGTTTTTACCTACTACTTTTAGAATGTATGAATAAGCTTCCTTGCTTTTTCCTTTCACTAAATCCAATGTTTGCTCAACACTGCCTGTTCCTGGTTTAAAGAAGTAACCTTGGTTGTAGCGAACAAGTACTTTATCAAGGCGCAGCACTTCACCTTCTTGGTGTTGATCCATTAAAATTCCTAAGTACATAGAACCCAGTAATACATTAAGCTCTGGCTTCATTAAATCAGCTTTCACAATGACGTTTCCTGTATAATTGTTCTCTTTGATCTTGTGCGACAAATACTTTTGCTTCAAGGGTCCATTGACACGTTCTCCAAGGTGTTTTTTAAGGATAGCGAGTTCCTCCGCGCTTAGCCTTCCAGCTTTGTTCTCCCAATAAATAATGTCATTGGCCGTTTGGGTTTTCATTTGCATTAAACCCACAGCATTTGCGGAGCTCACCACCGCAGGACGACCTCCACTCTCGGTAAAAATCAAAGACAAAATCAATGAGCCCGGTACTTTTGTCAAAGTCTCGGCCTGCTTGATTTCCTTATAGAAAGTCTTACCAATGGCATCCATCTTAGCCTTATTTTGGGACAACGCTGTATCAGAATAAAACACGCGGGGTGTCATTGGAATGGGTACTGCTAATTCTGCCATGATTATGCTTTGTAAAAGGTGACTGAACGGGTTGTTTTTTGAATGGCGGTCACTGCAGGATCGCTCGCGTTGTAGGTATCGGTTCTGGTAGTAGAACCTTTCTTCTTTGTGAAGGCATACAGCGCAATAGCAGCGGCAGCTCCAAGGATGAGTTTATTCATGGTTATTGAATTTGAATGGTTTGACTGTACTTGATTGTTGCATTGGGATTTGATAAACCAACCCGTTGCTGAATGGTCCGTGGTGAAAAAAACCAAAGCCAGGGCCTAAGGCGCTCACCCCGATATAGCACTTGAGTGAGTGTGTCGGTGGATGTGATCCAAAGGCGTTGTGTATTATTTTCTTGAACACTTTTGATCGTATACCACTGATCCTGGTAATCAAATAGACTCACCTTGATGGTATCGTGAATAAGGCTATCTCGTAGCGTGGTGATTACATTGGTTTTGGTTTCCATTACCGTGGTACTCACTTGGGTAGCTTTTGAGACGCCTACTTCGAGCGCTTCAATTTGCTTGACCTCTCTTGGAAAGAGCTTTTTTAACTCACTAGTTTGAAGCACCAACAAATCTGTTTGTGCAGCGAGTTTTCCGCTCTTGGTTTTTACCAAAACAAGTTCTGCTCCCAATGCTTTGACATTGGCACTCAAACGCTTGTTATCGGCATGAAGGCGCTCATTACTCTTGTAAAGCAGCACGACTGCGGCGAGCAGTACCCCTAGACCGATGAGCCTTTGAAGCAGGGGACTTTTGAGAATGTTTACCAGTGTATTCATTTTGTGAAGGTCTTTGAGTTTGGGACCAGATGTAAGCTGAAAGGATCGTCATGATACCTGCAATGGCGGCCGTTGCTACGGTTTCCATTTTGGAAGCAATTGCCAAAAGGGTTACTACAGCCAAAAAAGCGGCAGCGTAAAGGGTGAGTTTGAATCTGGTTTGATTATTCATGGCTTAAAGTGCGAGGTTCTCCCATTGTTTAGTAAACTGCTGTAAAGCAAAGCTGCCGGTCCTTGGGTCAAAGCCCAGGCGGATGTTTCCAACATCGTCTAGCTGTTGAAAGTCGCGCAACCAATAAATGAACAACCCATCGATGCGCATACCGGCAAAATTGCGATCCTGCATATTGAGTACATGCAGTGGGTCACTGAAGGATTTCACTCCTTCAATGACCTGTGCACTTGTGGTATCAACCACCCCTTCAATTTGCTTGGCTAAAATCTTGTCCATGATTAGTAGCTATAAGCCACGATGATGTCATCTGATGCCTCCGTAGTGTAAGGCACTGTAAAGGTGATGACCTTTGATCCGTTGGTTCTTGTTTGGGTTTTCACGCGAAGCCCATTGAAGAAAATATCAATATTGAAGCCCGCCTTAGGTACTTGCCCTAAGGTGATCGAGATAGCTGTATTTGCTGCACCTGTAAGTCCATTGAAAGACTCTGAGGTTGAAGTGAAGGCATCTTCCTTGGAATCTGCCGTGGACTGCGCTGCAGCAGCGGCAGCAATTCCCTGGTCTGCCTTCGTACCAGCAGCGGCGGCGGAACTCACGGCGCTATTTGCAGTGTTCTGAGCAGCGGTTGCCGCTGTATTGGCACTATTGGCCGTCGTTTGTGCCGTAGCGGCATTGGCCAGAGCACTGTCTGCGGTAGTTTTGAGCGTGTCAAGGTTAATGTTTGCACTCACCGTGATTTTATCCACCTTGCCTTTTGCTGTGCCGTTGTAGGCATAGGTGTCAGCATTGCTTTCGTAGGCTGCTTTTACAGCTGCTGCAGTCAAAGCATTGCTAAAAAGATCTTCGTCGGCGATTTTCTTAAACGTCGAAGTTGACCCCGTTCCGGTAGTAACCGCCGTAACGATATACAATGCCCATTTTGCATCGCCGTCGTCATTGACAAAAACGCGGTCTGTGACTTTCAGTCCCGTCAAGGCATTGCGCGCTGTGGTATCCGCGACGTTGAATGCGTTTTTGGCACCTACCACCAAGGCATCTACCTCAGACTTCGAGTAAAGTGATAGATTGGTTCTGGCACTCGATGCATTGACATCCGAGAGGTTGTTGGCAATTTTTAGCACCTGGGCATCCAGGGCTCTTGTGGCGAGGTCTGCTGCTAGACCTTCAATCTGTTTGATTTTTAGTTGTTCGCTCATGGTTATTAATTAAGGGTTAAATACTTGATGTAAACTTGATCTGTTGGCGAGAGATTGAATCTACCATGCCAGTAAAGCGTTGTGCCATCGATGTGAAAAGCACCGTTTAGACCGTAGTCAAACAAAGCTCCGTTGACGACCAAAAACAAGCCTTCTGGATCCGAGGTGTTGATATCGACTTCAAACTCTGTTTGGTCGCTCGAAGTGACTTCTATGGTTTGGCGCTGCCAGTTTCCTGATACAGCTCCCGTGGTGCTTTCCTCTACGCCTGAAATGCGAAAGGCTTCGCCATTGATGGTAATTTCATCGTTGATGGGGTCTCCTAGTTTTTCTAGAAGTACCTGAATGGTGAAGGTCTGTTGTTCACCGGTTCTGATGTGTGTAAGTGTAAATGCCATTATTTCTGAATGTATTTTTTGTAAATAAACCTACCTGTCAAAAAGACTAAGGCTGCTGCTCCGAGGGTGAATCCTCCTTTTTCAAGAAGATTTTTTTTTTAGCGATGTCCAATATCTTTTCATAGTTGGCAATCAGCCCACGCATGTAAGCCGTTCGGTTATCACCGTTGCTCTCTGAGATATATGGACTGTGCGCAATTTTATCCGCATACTTCTTGTAGTCCATGGCTGCAGCATGCGCCGTCTTGTAGCTACTGGAAATCAAGCGTGCAAAGTCATAGAAGCTATCCTGAGGTGTGGCATAGGTTCTGAACTTCAATTTGTACTTATTTTGAGCCTGGTAAATTCCACCTTTCCAAAATTCATTTTTGGAGCCGCCGGCCGTTATGCCAAAGAAGTTGTTGTACTTCGTTGACAAATTCGATGTTCCCCAAGCGCTCTCAAAAGAACCTTGTGCGAGGATCACCAATGGGTCCATCTTAAAACGCTCCCCTGCTTTCTTGGCATAAGGGTAGTTATTGACTACATAGTTTTCTGTTTTTGTGCTCATATGCTTTCTTGTAAATGAATGAATCGTTGGTCTACCCAGCGGATGTTGTTGTCAATGGTGCGAAACTGCAAAAGCACACCACTTTTAGTCTGCATACTCATCACCAATTGGCCCAATATGGTATTAGAACCTGCCTGATTGATCGGCACAAACTTTTCGTTTAAGATCACTGCATTGGCCCGCGTCAACAAGCGCGGCATGGGAATTCCTTTAAGATCGAAATAATCCAAGGGCTTCTTCCAGGCTGCTGTGGAGCTTGTTTTTGGATAGGCCGCAATCATGGCCTTGGTGTTCGGGAATTGATCGGTGTAGTTTTTTGAAGCACTGATCCAAAAAGACATTTTCACCTTGTTCTTTTTCTTGTAGGCTTCTGGTGCGTATTTGCCATTGATGACATACGCCACCTGGATGAACTTCACATTATTGACTTCATCATAATGCTGCTGCCCTGTAGCATAACCCAAGAACTCACCGGCTTTTGCCACACGGTAAATGTTGTCTTCGGAAAACACCTCATAGAATGCCCCATGATTGGAGGCATCCGGAGATTTTCGAATCGTGACATCCTTCTTTGCGACAATCAACTGGTTCTTTTTGGTGTATTGCACCGGGGGCGCACCGCCACCACTTGTATCCTTGTTGGCGTTTGAGGCAATGATGTTTAAAAAGGCTTCATATTCACTTGTGGAAAGGTCACTTTGAAGGTCATCAAGCAAGTTATCTTGGTAAAGGTCCTTGTAGGCTTTTTGAACTTTATCAAGGTTGGCAATGGTTTTGGCAATCTCCATTACGGTACTGACATTAGTGGTGTCAAAGCTTTTCATCCAGCTGTAGCCCGAAGGGTTTACGGCTGAGCGCAAGGACATCGCTTGGCGAATTTCAGGTTTGTCATCCGCATTTTTTTGGGCATTGTTTTTATTGACTTTAGCCAGTAGGTTCTTGCCTACGCGATAAGTCAAATAGATGCCACCGGCAATCAGCGCACCTTTGATCAGAACACTTTGATTGTCCTGGACAGCTTGTGTGATTTTTTCTTTTGCGGATGCCATTTTCGAATGCTTAGATCATGCTTTTTATTTTCAACTTCACTAGTGGCATTTCAATCTTTTTGGAAATGCTCACAAGCTCATTTGGCTTGAAGGTGTTTGCAATGGTTTGCAAGGCTTTTTGCACGTGGCGCGCCTCTAAATCTGTGGCTACACTTACCGTAACTTTTAATTCATGTTTTGCCATTTTCTCATGTTTTTTAGTTGGTTTGAATGGGTGTTTCTACTGTTGTTGATCTCGTGATAAATTGCAGGACCTTCTGAATGTTTGAGCGGTCTTTTTCGATTTCTGCCAGTAGCAAATACATTGTTCCTAATTCTTGATTGTCAAGGGTTTGAACAAATGAATTGATCATCTCTAAAATCGTTTCGCGCTGCGTGTCCTTTGTTCCATCTGATGACTGGTCTAAGGACTTTTCCCCATCGGTTCCAGCCAGAAAATTAAACGCTGTTCCAACGGGTGAATTGGTAAAGAACTTCGCTAAGCCTGGTAGCGCCATTCCAATGATATTGGTATAATACTCCACCTGCTTTTTAGCCTCTAGGGAGTTTTGCATGTCTTGCACCTGAAACTCCAGCTCTTCATTGATGGCTGTCATGCGCTGTAGTTCAGAACTCAGGCGTTCAAGCTCTCGGCTGCGCTCCATTTCTGAGAACTTGCGCTGCACCAGCTCATTTACTTCGGCTTCTCCCAAACCACCATAGCCAGCAAGGGACTTTGGGATTTCCTCATCGACATCCGTCCACTCAAAGATTTTAGCCCAGATGAGCATACCCGTGTCAACATCCTTGAATTCAACTTTTACCTTGTCAGGGTTTTCAGATTTATCATAGCTACGCACCAGTTGAGAAAAATTCTCAATCACCGCCTGATCAATGCTGTTCAGGCGCTTACCGTTTCGGTAAAACATGGCATTAAATGTTACTTTGTTGTGTCCCTGTTTTGGGAAGGTTTTGATCATCTTCTGACAAACCTCGATCACATGATAAATCTTTCTTTTTTTCATTCCTTGACGATTTGAATAAATTCGATGATGGGAAAGTATGTGGTTTCCCTCGGTAGCTCAATAGACACTAGTCCGCTGAACTCTTCGAGCCCTTCTGTTCTGCGCTGCCCGCTACTGATCTCCACACTATTGGTATCAGACAAAATGCGCGTACCAATCGGAAGAACGCGGCTGTTGGTCAAAAGCAAGTACTCGTTGTAAGCCTCAATGTGGTATTGCAATACCCCAGGCTGTGTAGTCACCGTTTTGAAGCCTTGCAATTCAATGTTGATTTCTCGCTGTTTGAACTGCTGTTGCACATGGTTCAGGTGGTCGTACATGCTATTTTGGTTTTAGTAGTTTGACCTTCTTTGTCAGTGCAGCGCAAATACAAATTCACTCGGTATGGCTTAAACGCCTCACTCAACTGCTCATCTACATACACTCCGCTTACAATTTGACCTGCGTGCAACTGAAGTTCTAACTGTTGAAAGTCCTGCGCAGCGAGCACTTCATGTTTCAAGGAGGCCGTAATGGCTTCTTCTTTCAAACTGTTAAATGAAGCACTTATCCTACCAAGTGTTGTGTTCAAAAGTGCTGGTGGCATGACACCAACCATCGAGAGCTTAAAGCCAGTGCAGCAAGTTAGATAGGCCGGAATCTTATGCTGAAACTTTAAAATTTCACCGGCATGCTGCACTCTTAAACTGATGATCTGATAGCGTGTGACTGCCATACCTTAGCTTGGTTCATTGGTTAGCCACAAATAGATTTTCACTTCATACAAATAACCGTTCTGGACCTTTCTTGCCTGCATGAGTTGCAATGTAGCCTCGTTGTTTGCAAACGCTTCTTCACCACCATCTGTGAACTTCCCCTCAATGGCCGAGCCACCAGCTTCCAAGAGCTCCTCAAAGAAGAAAAACTTCTTGTTTGGAGCAACTTGGTGACCGCTAGTGATTAACTTGACTTCATGTGCATCCTCAAAGACCTCTTGATTATTCACCCTAAGTCCTAGCAAAGCCCCAGATAGCAACAAGTCATCGGGAAGCGAGACATAAATCCCACGAATTTTGGCGTATTGCTTATCGGTTTGGGCATTGATGCGCACTGATTCTCCAAAATCACTGACGCGCACCCTGATTTGCTGAAACTTATGGTTTTTCATCTCGATTCAGAATTTAGGCTTTGATAACAGCTGTACCGCGAAGGATTACTTTTAGGAATGTATTCTCAGGTGCATTGGCAGCCCACTCCAAATTCAACTCAATGGATTGCTGGTCGCGGATGATCTTTGGGTTGTCCAAGATCCAAAGGCCTCGGAAGGTGTCTTTACCTGTGGTTTGAAACACCTCGCAAGATGTATTCGGTACAAGGATCGTCCCATTTGCTTTGAACTCGAATTCACCGTCACGGATGTAATCCGGAACGACATCGAAGTTCACACGGCTGGCATCATCCTTCGTGTCACTCACACCACCCAACAACTGAATGCCATACAGCAAGAAGTGATTTCCTTTTTCCAATTTCCCACTCGAGATATTGCTCGTTCCAACGACCTTCGTGTCGTCATCCTTGAACATCTTCACCACTTTAGAGCCAGCGATGGTTTTTACCACATAGTAAGCGGTATCAACGGCTTGCAAAGATTGCGTTGCCAATCCTTGTTGGATTTCCTTTGGTAGCATGGTGATGCGCTTTTCAAATTCTGCGCGTGAGCGAGAACCGGTGGCCGTAGCCATGGCGCGTGACTGATTTTGCATTTTGCGAAACAGCTTGCGCTTATCGCTCGTTGCTCCTAATTCCAGTGCTTGTAAGAAGTCGTCTTCTGACATGGCACCTAGCAAGTTGTACTCGCTGCTTTCGATTTGTCCAAGAGTTAACATGATACTTGTTGTTTATTTGATTTGTAATTGATTAAATGATTTCGATGTAAGAAAGGTCATCCTCCATCTCTGAACTGTGCGCCATTGTAGCATGAGACAAGTTCAAGTCCTCGACATTGAATGCCGTTGGTGATGAAAGAGCCGGAAGATCCGGATTGTAGCGCTCCACAGAAAGATTCAATGGTTCGCGGTAAATGCTCGGTTCTCCAAATTCGTTTGAGCCACCAAGGTTGAAATCTGCTAGACCTGCTAATAAGTCTTTTTTGAGCATGATTTTCACCCCTGAGAGTAAGCCTGATGCCCCAACTCCTGTTGCTAGCATTTTCATGTTGGGGTCTTTGAGCATGATGTTTCCTGCTGTTCCAACTCCAAGCATCAAGACAGGCCGTGCCAGAGACTTGACATTGAAGGTTGTTGAAGCCGGATCAACGGCCAATGCCTTGTCAATCATTTTTCCGCCCACCGAGCCGATCACAACACCGCCAGTGAGCATAGCCAAGGTTTTAAGTTCATCCATCACAGCTTGGCTACTGATTTTGGTTTTTGCTTTGGTTCTTCTTTTTGTTGCCATGGTTTGCGTATTTATT
>JACCDQ010111293.1_pt1 | contig 33598 bp, 21 predicted proteins | sample 7446031 | NCBI WGS metagenome assembly JACCDQ01 (sample SAMN15323442, study PRJNA562643) | freshwater metagenome | isolation source: river surface water | place: USA:Blue River Watershed | collected 2017-08-17 | reverse complement strand
TTTGTTCCAAAAATACTTTTGCTGCCATTTTTCCCATTTCCATTGGCGACTGATCAACAGAAGAAATAGACAACTCCATGAATTTTGTAAAAGGTTCGTTACCAAAGCCTACTACACAAAAATCATTAGGAATAGCTATGCCATGTTCTTTTACTTCTTGGATAGCACCTAATCCTGCAAAATCACTAGAAGAGAATATAGCATCTGGCGGATTGTCCAGGGATAATAGTGTTTTGGTAGCATTAATACCAGCATCAACATTACTCTTGGTTCTTAAAACATATTTTTCATTAAAAGAAATTCCATGGTCTATCAATGCCTGTTTGTATCCTTCAAAACGATTTTGGTATATTTCTAAAGATTGATCTCCAGCTAGATGTGCAATTTTAGTACATCCTTCTTTAATTAAATGTTTAGTTGCAATGTATCCTCCTTCAAAGTCATTAATGGTAACAGAACTAACCCCATCTAGATTTAATTTTCTATCGAAAAATATTAAAGGTACACTTTTACTAATCACTCGTTTTATAACGAGTTCATTTTCTTTAGTTACATTTGATATCGACATTAAAATGCCATCTACTTGAGCATTTAATAGTGTGTTGATATTTTCGATTTCTCTTTTTTCGTCTTCATGGGTTTGACAAATGATAACTTGATACCCTTCTGGATGTAATTCTTCTTCAATACCACGAATTACCGATGCAAAGAAGTTACTGTCAATTCTAGGTACAATTACGCCAACATTATTACTTTTTCCGCTACGGAGAGCTTGCGCTAGTTTGTTTTGTTTATAATTCATTTTAGCCGCGGCTTCTAAAACCAGTTTTCTTGTAGCGGGACTAATTTTAGGATTATTGTTTAAAGCTCGAGAAACAGTTGCGGCTGTTATATCAAGTTTTTTGGCAATATCATAGATAGTAACTTTTTCAGACATTTTTTAAACTATGTGAGTTTTGTAAAAGTAGCAAAAATATATTTTAATGTTATTAATTAGATACTTTTAATATTATTTTTAAAAAATAAAGAGTTTTAGGAAAAATTTAATTTGTTTGTAATAAATTTAAAGTTAATGAAAATAAATATTAGATTTAATTTAAAATCTAATATTTATAATGTGTTTTTTTGTCTTTTTTGATTTTAATCATTAGATTTGTGTAATCGATTACAATAATTTTAATCTAATTTTATGAAAAGATTTTTTCACGTTTTTATTCCAAGTCAAACTAAGACTAGAGTTTGTCTTTCTTTTGGATTTTTGTTTTTATTCATTTTGTCTTCCAAAGGTCAGGAGGTCGTTACCTCAAGAGAGGCTTGGTCAAAGTTGCCTGAAATCTTAAAAAGTATAACTGCTCCTGTTTTTCCAAATAAAACCTTTAATATATTGGATTTTGGGGCTAAACCAGATGGCGTTTTTGATAATACTATCGCGATAAAAAAAGCTATTCAAAAGTGTTCAAGTAAAGGTGGTGGAATTGTTTTAGTTCCAGCTGGTAAATTCTTTACAGGCCCAATTCATTTGGAAAACAATATAAATTTGCATTTGGCTGAGGGTGCTGAAATTTTATTTAGTACTGATCCAGTTGTCTACCCGATTGTTCATACTTCATTTGAAGGAACTGAGTTGATGAATTATTCGCCTTTAATTTACGCTTTCAATAAAAAAAATATTGCTATAACTGGAAATGGAACACTAAACGGTCAAAGTAGTAATGAAAATTGGTGGCCATGGTGCAGCAGTCCGAGATACGGATGGAAAAAAGATACTCCAAATCAAAAAGCTGATGTAAGCAAATTAATGGAAATGGCTGATAATGGAATACCTGTTGCAGAAAGGGTTTTCGGGAAAGGACATTATTTGAGACCCAATTTTATTGAATTTTTTGAATGTACTAATGCTTTAATTGAGGGAGTTCAAATTGTAAATACACCTTTTTGGGTATTACATCCTATAAAGTCAGTTAACGTTATTGTTGATGGTGTAACTATTAAAAGCCATGGGCCAAATAATGACGGTTGTGATCCTGAATATTCTAAAAATGTGTGGATAAAAAACACCACATTTGATACTGGTGATGACTGTATTGCTATTAAATCTGGCAGAGATACGGATGGAAGACGAGTGGCTATCAAAAGTGAGAACATCATAGTCCAAGACTGTAAAATGTTTGATGGACACGGAGGTGTTACTATTGGAAGTGAAATTTCGGCTGGAGTTAGAAATGTATACGTAGAAAATTGCATTATGGATAGTCCAGAATTAGATAGGGCTATAAGAATTAAATCCAATACCCGTAGAGGAGGTTTGATTGAAAATGTTTTTGTAAGAAACATTAAAGTAGGTGAAGTTAAAGAATCAGTTTTAGGAATTGATTTGCATTACGGTGTACATGGGAACCAAACAGGTAATTTTATGCCTCAAGTACAGAATATTTTTATTGAAAATACTACAGTTAAAAACGGTGGTTTGTATGGTATTTTGGCTAAAGGTCATATTGGTTATCCGATTAAGAATATTAGATTTCAAGATGTTACCATTGAAAAAGTAGAGACAGATTATTTAATCGAATATGTTGAAGGCGTAAAATTTGTCAATACATATATTAATGGTCATTTGATGGAAAGTCCTAAAAAACAGTAGTGATTAATAGAATATAGAAAATTAATTTTTTGAATTTGTTTTATTGGGGACTGATGCTTAATCACGTTCCCTTTTTTTAAATTAATAATTATTTATGAAAATAAAAGTAGTAACAGTAGTCTTGTTTAGTTATGTTTCGGTTCAATTTAATTTAATTTATAGCCAAGTACTAAAACAAAAAACCTATGCAGAAGTTTCTGTCAAAGAAGGAGGCAAATGGGAAGGAAGAAAGTACATAGGAGGGACGTTTAAAAATGTTCAAAAATTGAAATTAGCAACAGAACATACCGATCATTCGTTTGATATTCGCTACGAAGGGCCAGGTTGGGAAAGTAATAAAATTGGGTATCGATTGTATTTGGATTGGCGAAATGCCATAGATATTTTTGGTAAAAAAACAGAAAAAATTATTTTGCCACAAGTGGGACAAGACGGTTTTGATTCCTACCATGAAATGCAAGATTGGGGATCAGACATACTGAAAGCTGGGAAAGGAATCGGTATAGGTTCGATAGACCGTTATTTGAATAACGAAAGACTACATTTTTATGAGGTAGATTCAACTATTGCAACGGTTGTTAACACACCTAAAAATTCGACAGTAAAAGTGCAATACTATGGTTGGAAAACAGCTTCAGATAAAATTGATTTTACCTCTGAATTGACTATTCAACCCAATCAACGATATACACAACATTCTATTCATCCTTCAAAAGAAATGGAAGGAATCTGTACAGGTATTGTAAAACAAAAACACACAGTATTACTTCAGAAACAAAGTCAAAATAAAAAATGGGCCTATTTGGCTACTTACGGTAAACAATCGTTAGTTCCAGACCAATTAGGAATGGCTGTTTTCTATCAAATCAGTTCGATTGAGAATATGGTTGACGCAGAATTTGACTATCTTTTGCTTTTTAAACCAACAACAAAAGTGGTTGATTTTTATTTTCTAGGGGCTTGGGAACAAGAACCAAATGGAATCAAATCAAAAGAAGCTTTTGTTTCGTATTTAGATGAAAGATTAAAAGAGTTAAATAAAAAAGGTAAAATGTAACCAACTTAAGTTTTATGAAACCAATTTTTCGTTCAGTATTAATAATAGTAACAACTCTATTGGTCAATTCTCAATCAATAGCTAAAGTACCTAATGCAGATTGGGAGCAGAGGGTGTCATCAGATTCAATTAAATGGTCGGAGCGAATGGCTATTTCAATTATGAAAATATATCCTAATGCTTGGCAAATTGATCATCACGAATCGCCTAAATGGGATTATAAAATAGGTATGATTTTAACAGCTTATGAAAAATTGTATTTGACTACTAATAAGTCGAATTATCATACCTATATAAAAGAATATGCTGATGTTCTAATTGATCAAAATGGGGCTTTCCAAAATTTTAATGCGGTAGATCATAATATTGACTTTATTAATGCAGGCAAAATACTTTTTGGCTTGTACGAAAGAACAAAAGAACAAAAGTATCTAACTGCTTTACAAACGTTAAGAAAACAATTTGATTCACATCCAAGAACTCCATCGGGGGGTTTTTGGCATAAAAAAATCTACCCTGATCAAATGTGGTTGGATGGTCTATATATGGGTCAACCTTTTTATGCAAGGTTCAATACCTTGTTTGAAAATGGAAATAAGTTAGACGACATTGTACATCAATTTGAGTTGCTTCATGACCGTACATTTGATAAACAAACGGGCTTATTTTTTCATGCGTATGATGAGAGTAAACAAATGAGATGGGCAAATAAAGAAACTGGAACAGCTCCACATATTTGGTTAAGAGCAATTGGGTGGTATGCTATGGCATTAGTAGATGTATTAGATTATTTTCCTAAAGAGCATCCCAAAAGAAAGGTATTGATAAGTTATTTGAATGAATTAACAATCGCAATTACCAACTATCAAGATGCTTCGGGTTTATGGTTTCAAATACCCAATTTGCAAACTCGAGAAGGTAATTATCTGGAGGCTTCAGGATCGTCTATGGTAGTGTATAGTATAGCAAAAGGAGTGCATAAGGGATATTTACCATCAAGCTTTGAAAAAGTAGCTTTAAAAGGTTTTGATGGCATACTTACTAAGCTAATCAAGGTAGATGAAAATGGTATAGTTCATATCTCTCAAGTATGCAAGAGCGCTGGACTTGGTGGGAATCCTTATAGAGATGGATCTTATGAGTATTATATGAGTGAAAAAGTAGTAACCGACAATTCTCATGGGTTAGGTGCATTTTTGTTAGCTGCAATAGAACTAAATAAATAATAATCGAAAAATTGTAAATATCATGAACAATTCCCTATTTCAAGTTAAAAAAGTACTGCTCGTTTTGTTTTTCACTGTAGGTATTAAAGGAATGGCTCAAACCGATCATCAGATCTCTTCAAATTTAAAATGGTCTGAACGTATGGCATTGTCCATTATGAAACGTCACCCAGAATCGTATCAAATTGACGATAAAAAGACACCACAATGGGATTATGTACATGCATTGGTATTAACCTCTTTCGAAGCATTATATAAAAATACAAATGATCAAAAGTATTACAATTACATACAACAATATGCAGATGCTACTATCGATCAAAACGGAGATGTTTCTTCGTATAAATTTGACACGTACAATATTGATATGGTTACCGCTGGTCGACTGCTCTTTAATTTACATAAAACAACTAAAGACACTCGCTATTTGAAAGTGATGCAATTGTTGAGAAAACAAATAACAGAACAGCCAAGAACTGCAAGCGGAGGGTTTTGGCATAAAAAAATCTATCCTAATCAAATGTGGTTGGATGGTTTGTATATGGGAGAGCCTTTTTATGCACAATACACTACACAATTTGAAAACGGAGTACAGTTAGATGATATTGCTTATCAATTTGAGTTAATTCAGATGCATGCCACTGATCCAAAAACAGGATTATTGTATCATGGTTGGGACGAAAGTAAACAAATGCCTTGGGCCGATAAAGCGACCGGTTGTTCTCCTAACTTTTGGTCAAGATCGATTGGATGGTATGTGATGGCATTAGTGGATGTTTTGGATTACTTTCCTGAAAATCATCCTAAAAGAAAATCGTTAATTGGATATTTGAATGCAATTTCGACTAGTTTGCTAAAATTTCAAGATCAGTCAGGCCTTTGGTATCAAGTTACTGATAAGGGAGGAAGTGAAGGGAATTATTTGGAATCTTCAGGTTCGTCTATGTTTGCTTATGCGATGGCAAAAGGAGCTAATAAAGGCTATTTGCCTAAGAAATTCAAAGCAATTGCAAACAAAGCATTTGATGGATTGACAACTCTATTAATCAAAACTGATCCAGACGGTCAAATTCATATTACACATGCCTGTGCGGTAGCGGGGCTAGGAGGAAATCCTTATAGAGACGGGGCATATACATATTATGTCAACGAACGAAAAAAAGATAATGATCCTAAAGCAACAGGTTCTTTTATATTAGCCGCATTGGAATTGAATAGATAGTAGTTAAAATGAAAAAGGTTCAAAATAGTTTTATATTATTTTTCTTCATATTCTCCTCCTTTTATGTTCAGGGGCAAGAAGCTATTTTTCCTAACAATGTTTGGGTTGCTGATAATGGGGATGAAACCTATATCAATCCTATTTTAAACAGTGATTATTCGGATCCTGATGTGATTCGAGTGGGAGATAAGTACTTCATGACCGCTTCCTCTTTCAATTGTATTCCTGGGTTACCAATTTTGGAATCTAATGATTTGGTAAATTGGAAATTGGTAGGGTATGGATTGAAAAAACAACCTCCATTTGAAGTATATGATAAGCCACAACATGGCAATGGGGTTTGGGCGCCCTGTATTCGATACCACGATAACGAATTTCATATTTATTATCCAGATCCTGATTATGGTATATATTGTATAAAAGCTAAAAATGCTCAAGGACCTTGGTCAGATCCAATTTTGGTTAAATCGGGCAAAGGACTAATTGATCCATCTCCACTTTGGGATGAAGATGGCAAAGTATATTTAGTCTACGCGTTAGCAGGGAGTCGAGCCGGAATAAAAAGTATGTTACTCCTGTGTTCAATGGATTCTGATGGGCAAAAGGCAAATAATGATGATGTGATTTTATTCGATGGACATCAAGACGAGTCTACCATAGAAGGCCCAAAAATATATAAAAAAAACGGTTATTACTATGTTTTTGCACCAGCAGGAGGTGTAGCTACAGGTTGGCAAACAGTGTTGAGATCCAAAACTATTTTAGGCCCTTACGAAAAGAAAAAAGTATTAGAACAGGGTTCGTCTTCGATAAATGGCCCTCATCAAGGAGCATGGGTGCAAACCCAGAAAGGTGAAGATTGGTTTATTCATTTTCAAGATAAAGGTGCTTATGGAAGAGTGGTTCATTTAGAACCTATGCAATGGAAAAATGACTGGCCAATTATTGGAATTGATACTGACGGTAATGGTATTGGGGAGCCGGTAGCGAAGTCTAAAAAACCGAATATAGGAAAATCATTTCCCATTACCCCATTAAATACTTCAGACGAATTTAATGAAGCCCAACTTGGATTACAATGGCAATGGCATGCCAATCCAAAATTAAACTGGGGTTTTCCAAGTAATTTAGGGTATTATATGCTGAATTGCATTCCGAAACCAAAGCAAGCGATCAATCTTTGGGAGGTTCCTAATTTACTTTTGCAAAAATTTCCAGCGGATGAATTCATAGCAACTACTCACTTTACATTTAATCCACATTTTGATGAGGAAGAGGCAAACTTTCTAGTAATGGGAATGGATTATAGTGGATTGAGAGTAAAACAAGTCCAAGGGAAATTAGTTTTATCTCAAATAATATGTAATAATGCGGATAAAAAGGGTGTGGAAAATGAGATTGTGTCGTTGCCTTTAAATAGTAATTTACTTTACCTACGAATAAAAGTAATTTCAAATGGGATTTGTACATTTTTCTACAGTGAGGATGGGGTTAATTACAAGGAGATTGGAGTTTCTTTTTCTGCAAGAGAAGGCAAGTGGATTGGAGCAAAATTAGGTTTTGTTACCTTGCGCAACGGAATTATTAATGATGCAGGAAACATAAAAATAGATTGGATCAGATTTAATAAATAATACTATGAGAGTCCTAAAGTTTTTTTTAAAAGGGTTGTGTATTCTAGTGACAATCAGTTTGACCGCTCAAGTAAAAGATAAGTCTTGGAAACAAATTACAGAATCACATGATGAGAAATGGTATGCATCAGAAGAGGCGGCTCAGATTGCTGAAAATGTATTGCTGTACCAAAGAAATATTGGAGGTTGGCCCAAAAATATTCAAATGCAACAACCGCTCTCTGCCGAAAATAAAAATAAATTAGTGGCATTACAATCTGAACCAAAAGATTGCACAATAGACAATGGAGCTACTTGTCAAGAGTTATTGTTTTTATCTAAAGTTTACAAACAAAATCCAGATATACGATATAAAAAGGCTTTTTTGAAAGGCTTGGATTATTTGCTTGCTGCTCAATACAATAATGGAGGTTGGCCACAGTTTTATCCTTTAATTAAAGGCTATTACACTCATATTACGTATAATGATGATGCAATGGTAAATGTCTTGGAATTATTCAAAGAATTAAAAAATAAGTCCAACGTTTATTCTATAAATCCTCCTGCAGAAACTTTAGAAAAAATAGATTATGCTTTTAATAAAGGGATCAACTGTATATTAAAAACGCAATACAAACGAAAAGGAGAACTTACCTCTTGGTGTGCGCAGTATGCTGAAAATACGTTGTTGCCGGCTAAGGCACGTGCTTATGAGTTACCTTCTTTAAGTGGTAAAGAATCGGCTAAGATTGTTTTACTATTAATGTCTATTGAGAATCCGTCTCAAGATATTATTGATGCGGTTGATGCGGCCGTTCGTTGGTTCGAGAAAACAAAAATCACTAGGGTTAAAATAGAAACGGTTATTGACGAAGCGACTCAAAAGAAGAATAAACTAGTGGTTTCAAGTCCAAATTCAGAAGAACCTCTGTGGGCTCGATTTATGGAATTAGAAACAGATGTTCCTTTTTTTTGTGATCGAGATGGAATTAAAAAAGCTAGTTTGGCAGAAATAGGATTTGAACGTAGAAACGGATATGCTTGGTACACTAATGAACCGAAAGAAGTATTGAAGCAATATAGCAATTGGGTAAAAAATAGTAAAACTTTGCAAAGTATTAAAAAAAATACGCTTGTTAAAAATGAATTTTCTGTTGTAGTCGATAAAAAAGGAACTGGCGACTTTGGAACTATCCAAGAAGCAATTAATGCTAGCCCGGCTTTTCCCTATAAACGAATTACTATTTTTATTAAGAATGGGGTGTATAATGAAAAAGTAAAAATTCATTCTTGGAATCCCAAAATAACTTTGATTGGAGAGAGTAGAGAAGGAACAATTATTACGTATAACGATTATTTCAATAAAATTGGTTTAGGTAGAAATAGCACATTTTACACCTATACGATGTTAGTTGAAGGGAATGATTTTTTTGCAAAAAATCTGACTATTCAAAATACTTCTGGCGAAGTGGGGCAGGCGGTAGCACTTAATGTCAATGCAGATAGAGTCTGCTTTTCCAACTGCTCGTTTCTAGGAAATCAAGATACATTGTATACTTCAGGAGAAGGAACTAAAAACTATTTTAGTAATTGTTATATTGAAGGTACGACCGATTTTATCTTTGGAGATGCAACTGTACTATTTGAAAATTGCGAAATCCATAGTAAAAAAGATTCGTATGTTACTGCGGCATCAACACCTCAAAACACTTCTTTTGGCTATGTTTTTAAAGAGTGTAAATTGACCGCAGACGAAGGAGTAACTCAAGTATATTTAGGTCGACCGTGGCGAATTTATGCTAAAACTGTTTTTATGAATTCCGAAATGGGAGGGCATATAAAACCCGAAGGTTGGGAAAATTGGTCCAAACCTGAAGCAGAAAAAACAGCATTTTATGCAGAATACAATTGCGAAGGTCCCGGTTTTCATCCTCAAAAAAGAGTTTCGTGGTCGCATCAACTGACTAAAAAAGAGTCTGAAGAATATACCAAAGAAGCCATTTTAGGAATTGAATTTACGCATCAGATTCAGTCATTTAAATAAATTCTATATACTATGAGATTTCTATTTTTTCTTTGTTTTTGTATTTCGTTGAGTTGTTTTGCGCAAAAAACAACTCTCTACACGATAGGTGATTCGACTATGGCAGATAAAGTTAAACCTGATGAAAACCCTGAAAAAGGATGGTGTCAGGTATTGCCTTCTTTTTTTGATTTGAATAAAATCACCATCGATAATCGTGCAGTTAATGGAAGAAGTACAAAAAGTTTTATCAATGAAAATCGTTGGGAATCAGTATATAAATCCTTGAAAAAAGGCGATTATGTATTCATTCAATTTGGACATAACGATGAGAAAGTAGCCGATTCAACTCGATACACTAATCCCCACACTGCCTACCGCCATAATCTGATTCGTTTTGTTACTGAAACTAGAGAAAAAGGGGCAATTCCAATTTTGTTTTCATCAATTACTAGACGAAATTTTAACGAAAAAGGAGTTTTAATAGGTACTCACGGTGACTATCCATTGGAAACACGTTTAGTTGCGCAAGAATATCAAGTTCCGTTTATTGATTTGGAATACTTCTCAGAAATGTTAGAGCAAACTTATGGACCAGAAAAGTCAAAAGAACTCCATTTGCATTTTAAATCAGGTGAACATCCTTATTATCCAGAAGGAAAAGCAGATGATACCCACCTAAGTCTTAAAGGAGCTACTGAAATAGCAAAAATAGTAGTGCGAGAATTACGTTCAAAGGATGTTGGAATCTTAAAGAATTACTTAATTAAGTAAAATTTAAATTGCGTAATAAATTAAAATAAATATATTTGTGTAATCGATTACATAATTTATTTATACTTGGTTGAGAAATTGAATCAATCAATAAATATTGACTTAATTAGATCCTATATTAATTATTTCCGAACAATAAATAGAGTAAAGCGTATGAATCCTTATTTAATAATTTTAATTGGCACATTGGTAGTATTGATTTGTATTATCAAATTTAAGCTACATTCGGTTATCTCATTATTACTTGCCGCTTTAGTAACTGCTGTATTAACATCTGCAGATTTAATCTATAAATATGCTATTTATAAAGGCTTAAGTGATGAGGATGCAGTTTCTCTTTCCACTTCATCGATTGGGAATAGATTAGCAGAAGCTTTTGGGAATACGAGTGGAAAAATCGGAATTTTAATAGCCCTTGGTTCTATTATTGGAACTGCATTGATGAAAAGTGGTGGAGCTGAAAGAATTGTCCGAAGTTTTTTAGGATTATTTGGAAAGAAGAATGCTTCACTAGCATTAATGAGTGGTAGTTTTTTATTAGCAATCCCGGTTTTTTTTCAAACTGTATTTTATTTAATGTTGCCTTTAATAAAAAGCTTAGGAATTCATAATCCTAAAAAGTACAGCCTTTACTTAATGACAGTTATTGCAGGCGGAGTGATGGCTCATTCTTTAGTTCCACCTGCGGCCGGTCCATTATTTGTAGCACAATCCCTAGGAATTGACACGGGGACTATGATTATAGGCGGATTCATAATTGGGATATTTACCAGTTTGTGCGGATATGTATATGCAATTTGGGCTAATAAAAAGTGGGATTTACCAATGAGAGACACTGCAGATGTTAGCGTTGAGGAATTAAAAGTGCTTTCAGAGAAAGAAACAAAAGATTTGCCTTCATTGTGGATTTCGATTTTGCCTGTCGTACTTCCATTATTTTTAATTACTGCTAATACATTTTCTGAGATTAGTGGGACGAATACTACTACTTCAACATTTCAATATTATTGGGATTCTTTATTTTCAGTTATTGGTGATCCAAACATAGCACTGGCCATTTCTGCTGCCATAGCTATTATTTTATTATGGATACGGGTTAAAGATTCAAAATTATTTCAGAAACATATTGCCGAGTCTATTAGTAGCGCAGGTGTAATTATTTTAATTACAACTGCGGGAGGGGTTTTTGGGAAAATGTTAGAACAAACAGGGATTGGGATAAGTTTAGGAAATTTAGCAGCTTCCTATCAAGTTGCAGTTTTACCTTTGGCTTTTTTTATTACCGCGGCTATTAGGACAGTCCAAGGTTCTGCAATGGTAGCGATGGTAACTGCTTCAGGAATTATGAGTGGAGTTATTGGATCTGATCTTGGTTTCCACCCAGTTTATGTTGCTTTAGCTATTGGTTGTGGGTCTAAAATTTTTACATGGATGAATGATAGTGCATTTTGGATTGTAACAGAGATGTGTGCAATGGAGGAAAAAGAAACAATTCGTCATTTTTCATTTTTATCAATGGTCATGGGTTTTTCTGGATTAATTATGATAATAATTCTCTCTTCTTTTTTACCTTTTATATAATTATATGAAATCCGATTTTAAATTATTAAAAACAGCAATTGATGATAACGTTGCAATTGTCGTTGATCAGTTAGGTCTAGAAAAAAATGCGATTATCGACGAAAATTTAATTTTACAACAAAATATTCCATTTGGACATAAAGTTGCTTTGGTTGATTTTGCAATCAATGATTCCATTATAAGGTATGGTCAGATAATTGGGTATGCTAGTCAGCCTATAAAAAAAGGGGATTGGGTTAATGAAACTAAAATGAGTTTACCGACACCTCCCGATATGCAATTTATTTCATTACCCGAATCTATTACAAATTCAATTGAGCCATTAGAAGGATTTACCTTCGAGGGTTATCGAAATCCAGATGGCAGCGTAGGCACCAAAAATATTTTAGGTATTACTACTAGTGTTCAATGTGTAGCGGGTCTAACAGAACATCTAGTAAAAAAAATAAAACAAGAAAAGCTTCACTTATATCCTAATGTTGATGATATAGTAGCTTTAAATCATACTTATGGTTGCGGTATTGCAATTGATGCTCCAGCGGCAATTGTGCCAATTCGGACTATTAAAAATTTAGCTACAAATCCTAATTTTGGAGGTGAAATTATGATAATTGGTTTAGGTTGTGAAAAACTACGACCTGATAATTTGATTACAAAAGGGGAGCATTCCAACGAGAATCCAAATTCAAGTATTTCGTATATGCAAGACGAAGCATTTCAAGGTTTTAATGAAATGGTTCAAGGGATTATGGAAACGGCAGAAATTCATCTAAAACGCTTAAACAAAAGACAGAGAGTTACTTGTCCTGCATCTGATTTAGTTGTTGGGATGCAATGCGGTGGTAGCGATGCTTTTTCTGGATTAACCGCAAATCCTGTTGCTGGTTTTGCTTCTGATTTAATTGTTAGAGCCGGTGGAAGTGTAATGTTTTCTGAGGTAACAGAAGTTAGAGATGCAATTCATTTATTAGTTCCAAGAGCCATAAATCCATCTGTAGGGCGAGCATTATTAGACGAAATGAAGTGGTATGATGATTATTTGCTAAATGGAAGTGTTGATCGAAGTTCTAATACTACTCCTGGGAATAAATTAGGAGGATTAAGTACTATTGTTGAAAAAGCATTAGGTTCTATAGTAAAATCAGGAAAAAGTCAGATTGTAGATGTTTTAGGACCTGGAGAAAAGATTCGTAAAAAAGGGCTAACATTTGCCGCTACACCTGCAAGTGATTTTGTTTGTGGGACACTACAATTGGCAGCAGGTATGAATATGCATGTTTTCATGACTGGCAGAGGAACCCCATATGGTTTGTCAGTTGTACCGGTAATTAAGGTAGGTTCAAATTCTAAATTAAGCCAAAGATGGTTTGATTTAATCGATTTAGATGCAGGTCAAGTTGCCACAGGAAGGAAATCGATAGAAGAAATGGGGTGGGAATTATTTCATCTTATTTTAGATGTAGCAAGCGGAAAGAAAAAAGTAGCTTGTGATGTTTTAGAATTACATAATGACTTGGTTTTATTCAACCCAGGACCATTAACATAGAATTAAAAATCAAAAATATTTACGATGAAAATGGAAAACACAAAAATAGTGAAAGCATTAAGTGATGGTTTGTTGTCATTTCCAATCACTGATTTGGATTCAAATGGAGAATTCAATGCGGCAACATTTGCTGAAAGATTAGAAACATTTGTTAATTATGAAGTGTCGGCAGTTTTTGTAGCTGGAGGAACTGGGGAGTTTTTTTCTCTATCCAAGCAAGAGTACACAACTATTGTTGAGGTAACTACTAAAACTATTAACGGTAGAGTTCCCACAGTATCAAGTGTTGGGAGGAGTATTCCAGAAGCAATTGAGTTTGCTAAAATAGCTGAAAAGGCTGGGATTGATGCGCTGTTATTAATGCCGCCTTATTTGACTGAGTGCCCACAAGATGGAATACTTGAATACGCAAAAAAAATAATGCAGAGTACAAGTTTGCCAGTTATATATTACAATCGTGCCAACGGAATTTTAGCAGCTGAACATATAAAAACATTAGCTGATTCTTGTCCAAATTTTATTGCTTTAAAAGATGGTACAGGAATTATCGAAGAGCTCAATACAACTATAAAACTAGTTGGAGATCGATTGGTTTATATTGGGGGAGTTCCTACTGCAGAAATAATTTCTGAAGCGTATTTGTCAATTGGAGTAAATACTTATTCTTCAGCGGTATTTAATTTTGTACCAAAATTGGCGAATCATTTTTATAAATCATTACGTGCGGGAGATGTTGAAACTGTAAATAAAATCATCAAAGAATTTTTTGTTCCATTTGTACGTTTGAGAAGTAAAAAACAAGGATATGCTGTTAGTTTGATTAAAGCAGGTTGTCAGTTAATTGGTAAAAGTGCAGGGGATGTTAGATTTCCACTAGTAATGCCATCGCCAAATGAATTAAAAGAACTTCAGGCGCTAATTGATAAAGAAAATTCGTTGATAAAATAATTATAGGATATCTTAAAACCTAACTATGAGTAATACAGAAAAATTCTTTGCCGTCAATCCTATTAATAATTCGATATTGGAAGGTACCTATTGTAATGCATCAGAAAGCCAAATTAATGAGGTTGTTCAAAAAGCACAAGAGGCATTTGAGGTTTATAGAAAAAAAGACAAAGAAACCATTGCTAAATTCTTAGAATGCATTGGAGAAGAAATACTAAATTTAGGAGATGCATTGATAGAAAGATGTCATTTGGAAACTGCTCTGCCTATTGCAAGATTGCAAGGAGAAAGAGGAAGAACAATTGGACAATTGAATTTATTTGCTTCTGTTGTGAGAGAGGGTTCTTGGGTAGATGCTCGAATAGATACAAGTATTCCCGACAGACTTCCTTTACCTAAATCAGATATTCGTCATCAATTAATTCCATTAGGGCCCGTTGCTGTATTTGGAGCTAGTAACTTTCCGTTAGCCTTTTCAGTGGCTGGAGGCGATACGGCTTCTGCATTAGCTTCAGGATGTAGTGTTGTAGTAAAAGCACATCCAGCTCATCCGGGCACCTCTGAAATGGTTGCCCAAGCAATTGAAACAGCGGTACAAAAATGTAGTTTGCCAGAAGGAACATTTTCGTTAATTCATGGTAATGTAAATGAAGTAAGTGAAATTTTGGTACAACATCCATTGATAAAAGCAGTTGGTTTTACAGGATCCTATCAAGGAGGGAAGGCGTTATTTAATCTTGCCAATTCAAGACCTGAACCAATACCTGTTTTTGCCGAAATGGGAAGTACTAACCCCATTTTTATTTTACCAGGTGCAATTGTAGATAGAGGAGCTGAAATCGCATCCGGTTTAGCAGCTTCAATTACACAGGGCGTTGGACAATTTTGCACAAACCCTGGACTTTCATTTGTTGTAAATTCAACTAAATCAGATTTGTTTTATGAACAAATAGGTGCCAAAATCAGTGAGATTTCAGCAGGAGTAATGCTTACACCAAATATAAAAAAGTCTTTTGAAAATGGAGTTAATAGAATTAACGAAATTAATCAAGTAGAACAATTAGCTACAGGAATTGTAGTTAATGAACCTAATGCTGCAACTCCAATTATATTCAAAACTTCTATTGAAAATTATTTTAATAATCAATCGTTGTCTGAAGAAAATTTTGGACCTTCAAGTATTTTGGTTGAGGTTGACTCAAAAGAAGGAATTATAAAAGCAGCAAAAAATTTAAAAGGTCATCTTACTGCTACAGTAATAGGAAATTTGAATGACTTTGAAGAATATAAAGAGCTATTTGCAATTTTAGAACTTAAAGTAGGTCGAGTTTTGATTAATGGATATCCAACAGGAGTAGAAGTTTGTCATTCAATGGTTCATGGTGGGCCGTATCCAGCTACTACTGCATCACAATCAACTTCGGTAGGGACAAATGCAATTAAACGTTTTGTTAGGCCAATTTGTTTCCAAGATTTTCCAGATGAATTATTACCTTCAGCTTTACAGCATTCAAATCCATTAAACATTTGGAGATTGGTTAATGGTAATTTAGAAAAATAAAGTAGTTGATTTTCTTCTTAATAATAAAAAGCCCTACTAGGGCTTTTTTTAATTTACTTCATCTTATATATCTCTGAACCTGCCAATAAAAAACACCCTAGTCCATAATCTTCAAAATCGGGAATTTTATCATAAGAGAGCGGTTGTCCCTCCTTAGGTTCTTTTCCAGTGGATTGTAGGTAACCCAAAAATCCATTTTCGTGTAAACTTTCTTCAGTTAAAGCCTTCCATGCTTTTTGGATTACAGGGAGATAAGTTTCTTTTTTCAGGATTCCATTATTAATTCCGTATGCCATTCCATAAACAAATAGCGCCGTTCCTGAAGCTTCTTTTCCGCCATAATTGTTTGGGTCATGCAAACTAACATTCCAGAATCCATCTTCTCTTTGAATAGGAACTAATGCAGCTGCCATAGCTTTTATATCAGCAACATATTGCTCTCTATGTGGTGCGTCTTTTGGGATTATGGTTAGTACTTTCGCCAAAGCAGCAATTACCCATCCATTACCACGACTCCAGTAACAATTTTGTCCATTTGGTTCCTGATAAGGAGGGTCAAAATCAGCATCACGCCACCATAATCCATCTTTTGGGTTAAAGAGTCCATGATCGCCATGTTTGTTTCTAGAGTACATATACATCTCATACATTTTCTCAAAGTAACGATTGTCTTGTTCTAAAACACCCATTTTTGCAAAAACAGGCATTCCCATTTGTATAGCATCAATCCAAGACCAATCATCTAATTGAGGTGTACTTAACAACATATTCATGTTGGCTTTAGTATTCTTTAATTTGAAAGCATTAGGCTCTAAATTGTACAAGTCAATATACGTTTGAGCTGCACAATAATTGTCGGCGTTTCGAGTGGTGTTTCCAGAATTAAATCCCCATTTGTGAAATTCTGCCCAAGCATAAGCATAGTTATAATAGGCTTCTTTTGGATGGATTTCGTGTAACGCCATAAGCCCTTCGTAATAAACTCCTCGTGTCCAAATATTACTTGGTCGCTCTTTGTTTGTTATAATCGTTTTGCCGGTATCAGGCCATTTGTCCATAAAATACCCATTGGCTAACTGCATTTGTTTTAAAACTAATTTTTTGTCGAATGGTTGTTGTGCAACTGAGGATGTTGCACTGATAATTGAGATGGCAAAAATTAAAAATCCTTTTTTCATTTTTTTATAATTGTAGTAATTGAGACTAGTTGTTATTTATTAATGGAGTAATGCTTACAGGTCCAAGTAGGCCAGAAGGTGTAGGTTCCCATTTGGTAGCATCAAACTTTTTATAGTCCTTATCTACCATATTGATTTCATAGAATATTTTCCATTCTTCCCCTTTTAATTCCATACTTCGAATCCGGTTGGCACCTAAATTGGTTACTTTGATAGATAATGTGTTTTGTCCTTTCTTTAATTTTCCAATATTGAGTGTAAAAGGATTTGCCCAAGCTGTGCCTATATAAGTTTCATTGAGCCAAACTTGTGCGCTTTCGCGAACGTCTCCTAAATTCAAGTTCCAACTGTCCGCTTTTATGGCAGGAGCATTAAATGATAAACGGTAGGTTGCAGTTCCTGAGAAAGCTTCCGACTCAGGATTTAAGGAAGTCCATGACACTAATTTGGTCATCGTTGTATTTGAAGGGAGTTGAGGTCCTCCTTTGTCAAATGACAAATCCCAGTTTCCGCTTAAAACTATTGGCGCTGCTATTTTATCAGTGTAGATCCATTTGGGTTGAGAGGCTTCATTTTCCGTTTGAAGAAAGAGCGATTGTCCCGATGCTAAATGTATTTTTACCTTAGTGATATCTTCCTTCTTTTCTACAATGGCATTGCCATATTTTTGGGTCATTGGGTCAAAAATAATTACTTCTTTGTTGCCTATTTGTATTGGTATAAAGTCATCAATTGTTTTTGAAGTGTGATTAACAATATAATATAATTTTTGTCCGTTGATTTCTCTTCTTATATATTTTAATCCTGTAGCAATTAATTTTTCTGGATACACTCTAGCTTCAGCTAAAGCTTTTGATATATCAGTTGTTGATTGGATGATATCACTATTGGTATCAAGCAAAGCAATCATTTTTTTGTTTTGATTTTGGTATTCAAAGTAGCCAGGTACAGATGAAGGGAGGCCTTCGAAAATTATGGCACCTCCAGCTTTTTTTAAAGCAATTAATTTTTCTAGTGTGGCTAAGGGCATTTTTGAGCATGATGGGACAACTAATGATTTGAAAGAACCTCCAGGTAAAATAATTTTTCCGTCTACTATTTTAGCTTGGGCAATGAAATTGTCCGAGATAAAATCAACCCCATAACCTTTTTTAATTAAATTTTGGGTTGTAGAATAAAATGGAGTGTTTTTTAGCCATTCATCTAAAGAGTGTATTTTGAATTGAAAGAACAAAGAGCCATCAAGATATTTATCCCAAATATCATATATCGGCCAGTACAATAGAGTTTCATTATCGGATTGCCCTTGTTGTAAAAGCGATTGACAATTTGAAATATAATCAAATAATGCAGGAGCGTCTTCCCAAGTGGTGTTATTTGAATTGAAATTTGCAGATGCGTAGAATTTCCATCCTGGCCATTTGGCATTTTCTGGAGAATAGGTAGAGCCGTGCAAGAAGATGTGATTCACGCCATTCAAGAGTAAATCCTCTGCTTCGGGTTTGCATTGTGATAAGGCTATTTTAAAATGGTCACGCAACCAAGTAAATGTTTCTGAAGAAACTAATGGTTTTCCAGATATATGGGCCGCCGAAGATGAAAATTTGAGCATTACTGGATCAGCATCACCTTCGCGAATGTCTTGTTTTTCTCGTCGCAATCCTTGAACGTCGTATGGCATGGATCCAAAAGTTTCGCATTCAGGAATGTCAGCTGCAGCATATAAATCTATTAGGTTGCCAGGTGAACCGTGTGCTTGTAATCTAGTTTTGAAATTTTTTGAGTGCGCCCAATTTGTCCAAGGCTTGTCAAAACGATTCAGCAATAAATCAGATAGCGTTTCACGATAGTCACTTTTTATTCTATTAGCTATTGCTGTATTGGTTTTAATTAATAAGTTGGGTAATTCTTTTTTAAGGTCGTACCCTCTTCGGGCTTCAAATTCTTTGAAAAATTCAGGGGTAAAATCCGTATCGTATACTTCATAACTATCATTAAAAACAGAGCGAATTTTTCCTTCAAAACCTTTTAGTGCTTTGTTAAAAGGGACTACATACGCATTTAACGCTTCTTCTGAATAATGATCTAATGTGTAGCCCTTTCCGCCGGGAGCTGCGCGTTTTACTTGTTGCCCAGTTTTTCCACTAAAAACCGCATATAAAGTATAATTAGTTTTTTTTGCTTTCCATTTTAATTGGTTACCTATCAATTCATTGGTCAAATCAATAAAACTCCCATCTTCACCGTAACTCACGATAGATAACAATTGAGCTGGCATCTTCTCTTTAAGATTGTCAGGTTTGATTTCTTGGATGAAAGTAGTTCCTTTTTGTACTGTGTATTTTTCTACAATTAGCTTGGTTGCAGCATGGGGTAAATCTACTTGAGGGCCTCCGTAAGGCCATCCTGTGCCTAAAACCATATCGACTTGCATGCCGATACTATCAGCAGTTTTTATAGTGTAATCTAACATCTCCATCCATTTTGGAGATAGGTAATCAATAAAATTAGTTTCTTGTCCTTTTACTCCATAAATGGGAGTAATTTCGACCCCGCCAATTCCTGCTTTTTGTAAATCAATAAGATTTTTTTTAAGATTGGGTTTGTCTACAGCACTGCCCATCCACCACCATCTTGCCCAAGGTTGATTCGTATTGGTTGTTTTTGGCCAGGGTGTATTTTGGGATTGCCCTAATACTCCTTGGTAAAACAGCAAGAATAGTACAACTAGTGAATAATTTAGTTTTGATTGTGTTAGCATAGGGTATAGGTTTATTTTGTAATCGCTACGGCGTAGATTTGTGAATTCCCTTCAAAATTAGCTCTAAAAATAATCCATTTTCCATCAGGAGAAAAATGCACATTAGGTTCTAATTTGTAATTGTGATTTTTCATGTCTACTAATTTTGTTGCTATTAGGCTATCTCCGCTAGGTACGAAATGGTAAATCCACCTACCATTTTTGGCATGAGCTACTTGTCCTTCATCTCCGCCATCTCCAGCAAAAGTCTTCATATCATGCGAAATGGTATAATGAATCGACCATTCATCTCGTTGTAAAGAATAACGCTTTTCTTCATTGGTTTCTAAATTTTTTCCGGCTAAATAAAATGTTTCTCCTCTTGGGATTTGAAGATCAAACCAAATTGTTTTCCCGTCAGGACTGAAGAATTCGTGTCCTGCGATTTCTCTTTCCACAGTTCTATTATGGATTATTTTTCGGTCTTTTGAATTAATATTTATATTCCATATTCGATCTACTTTGTGCCATGGCCCTTCGTGGCAATACATAAACAGGTTGGGATTGGTAGGTGAAAATTGTTCGTGATTTAGCCAAGCATTTTCAGAAAATAATTCTTTCAAATCCCCACTTGCAATATCAACTGTTATTAGAGTGCGCTTTAGTTTAGCGTTGTAAATTTTTTCAAAAAAATCTTTTTTCTCAGGGTTATTTTTGAATATTTCTTGTTCTTCTTTTGAAGATATAACTCCTCCAAGTAATGTTTCATCTGCATTTAAAGTTGCTACAGAACCTATTTTATCTGTTGGAAATTTAAAGATAAATCGAGTTTCATGAGTATCAACATGGGTAGAAAAAATACTGTCTTTTATTCTGTAATATAATTTTCTTGTTTTCACACCTACAATTTCTCCGCTTTTTCCGCCAGGTTTATTTGTGATTTGAACAATTTTTTTTGACTTTAAATCGATGGTAAAAAGCTGTTCTCCGTTAGGGGTGCTCCCGTAAAAAACCATCAGCCATCCTTTTCTGTCTTTGGAAGGTAAAAATGGATTGTTGTGAAAATAAAAACTACTGTTTTTACCTTCTCTATTCACTAATTTTTCTACTTGATGCCCTGTGACCGAATCAATCCAAATTGTATTTAGAGAACTTTCTTTTGAAGTAGTCATTATTGAAATAGATTTAGGTTTGATTAATTCGGCGATGACTTGTTTCTGTTTACACGAAAAAAATAAACTCGAAAAAGCAATTAGTAGTATAGATTTTTTCATTTTACGTTAATTATATTTTAAGTAAAAATAAAATACCTGATTAGTAATGGTATCCTGTTGCATCCTGTGAAGTACAAATTCGTTTTGGGTTTATATATCATTATTTGAATTATAATTGTATGTTAAGCCTGTCGTTATACTATTTATGTTTTGTAGTAAGAAAATCAAAATCAAACATTTGTATTAACTACTGTATTAATATACTTCAATTAATATTGATTATAATTGAAGTATGTTTAATTAAATAGACTATTTTTTACAAGACTATTTTTTTTTAGATATTTAATTTGGATAATAAAAAATTATGTAATAGTTTTGTGTAATCGATTGCATAACATTTGATTTATATAAGTAAAATTATTATGTGATTGAACCTAACCAAAATTTATTATATTAATTAAATCAAAAACAACTAATGAAAAACAAAATTACCTATTTGTTTATTGTGGCTATGTTTACTTTAATGTATTCTGTAGGCTACGCACAAGGCAAAGTTGTTAAAGGAAAAGTCACAGATGCTTCTGGACTTCCTTTGCCAGGTGCTAACGTAATTATTAAGGGAACACAGAAAGGAGCAAGTACTGATTTTGACGGTAATTATACTATCAATGCAGCAATTGGTCAAGTTTTAGTGTTTACTTACACAGGTTCAAAAACTGAGAATGTAACTGTAGGAGCTTCTTCAGTGTATGATGTTAAACTTGTAGACAGTAACAATGCTCTTGAAGAAGTTGTTGTTGTAGGGTACGGAACTAAAAAGAAAAAAGACCTTACTGGTTCTATTGTAAGTGTTGGAGCTGAAGAGATTGCTTCAAGACCAGTTCAAAATGCGGTTCAAGCCATTCAAGGAAAAGCAGCCGGTGTAGATATTGGCACAAATGAACGTCCAGGAACGGTTGGAACTATTAGAATTCGTGGTTCGCGTTCTATTTCTGCTTCTAATTCTCCTTTGTATGTTGTGGATGGAATTCCTTTGAATTCAGGTGGTATTGATTTTATTAACCCTAATGATATTGAGTCAATCGACGTATTAAAAGATGCTTCTGCTACAGCCATTTATGGTTCTCGTGGAGCAAATGGAGTTATCATTGTTACTACTAAAAAAGGTAAAAACGGTAAGTTTACTTTAAATTATGATACTTCAGTTATTACTGAATCAATTCATGAGAATGCTAGAATGATGAATTCAGCCGAATATATTGAATTGCGTCGTTGGGCAAGATATTATGAAAAACCTACTTTAGTACCTAGAGGAGATGCGCCTACTATAGCAAATGATAGAGCCATATTTTTAGATACTGCAGATCCAACTGCTTGGGCCAACATTGAGAAAGGCTGGGCTGGTGGTACTTGGGATGGGTCTAAAGTGGCAACTACTGACTGGACTAAATTTGTGACTCAAACAGGAATTACACAATTACATACTTTAAGTGTTTCTGGAGGTTCAGAAAAAATGAAAGCTTACGGGTCTTTTGGTTATATGGATAACACAGGTACCTTAAAAGGACAAAGTTATAAACGTTACAATGGTAACGTTAGCGTTGATATTACACCAAACAAATGGTTCTCTATGGGAGCTAATTTGAGTACAAGTTATGGAGTAAATGAATATGGTCAATCTACAGTTGGTAGATCTGCGGTTGCTTCTTCTGGAGGTATTTACATAACCGCCAGACAAAACTTGCCTTATGCAATGCCTTTTGATGCTAATGGAGTTAGAATTGTTAATCCAGGTGGGGATTCAACTATTAGAAACGTTTACGATGAGCATTTGTATTCTCAAGATCAACGTGTAACATTGCGTGCATTTGGTAGTTTCTATTCTCAAATTGATTTTGGAGGAGTATCATCAGCCCTTGACGGATTAAAATACCGTGTCAACTTTGGTCCAGACATTACAGCATACCGTAATGGAGTGTTTTTAGACGGGCAATCATCTGCACGTTCTGGGACAAGTTATGCTGCTTTAAATAAAGAACAAACTATTTCTTATACTTTAGATCATCTGCTTTTCTACAATAAAACTTTAGGTAATCATAACTTTGGTTTGACATTATTACAAAGTCAAACACAATATAATAATGAAGAAAGTGCAATGTCAGCTCAAAGTATTCCTAATGCTGCAAATAAATGGAATGCATTAACTGCTGCTAATGTAACTCTAGCGGGTTATAGTTCTAATTTAACGGAAACAGGTTTATTGTCTTATATGGGTAGAGTAAATTACGGCTATGCTGATAAATATTTACTAACCGCTTCAGCTCGTTTTGATGGAGCGTCACAATTAGCTCCTGGAAATAAATGGGCATTTTTCCCAAGTACCTCATTGGCTTGGCGTTTAGACAAAGAAGAATTTTTACAAAATATTTCTTGGATTAACCAATTAAAATTAAGAGCTGGTTTTGGTATCACGGGTAATGCAGCTGTTTCAGCTTATGCTACACAACCACCTTTAGTTGGAATAGTTCATCCTGTAGGATCTGGGCTTACTAATAATTCTAGTTTAGGTAATCTTGATTTGACTTGGGAAAAAACCGCACAATACAATTATGGACTTGATTTCTCTGTATTTAACAGTAGAATTTCAGGTAGTTTAGAATACTATACAAGTAAAACAACTGATTTGTTATTAAGTAGAAGTATTCCAACCATAACAGGTTTTGCAACAACATTTGAAAATGTAGGTTCTACAGAAGGGAATGGAGTAGAACTTACTTTAAATACAGTAAATGTTAAAGCTGCTGATTTTGAGTGGAGTTCTAGTTTGAGCGCTTCATGGCAAAAAAGTAAAATCGTAGAATTGCAAAATGGTGCTTTCGATGATATCAATAATACTCGTTTTATTGGTCAACCACAAGGAATTATTTACGGTTTTGCATCTAATGGAATTTGGAAACCTGAAGACGCTGCTGAAATGGCAAAATTCAATGCTAATGGAGCAGGTTTTACTGCAGGAAACGCTAGACCAGTAGATCAAAATGGGGATTACAAAATTGATGCTAATAACGACAGAGTTATTATCGGTAGTACTGAACCTAAATTTATTGCGGGGTTAACGAATACTTTAAATTACAAAAACTTTGAATTGTCAGTTTTTGTTTACGGTCGTTTTGGATATATGTTTAACACTGGAGCAGAAAACTTAAGTGGTAAAGCAAGCCAAAGAGCATTAAATTATTATACTGAAAATAATCAAAATTCAGATTATCAAAAACCAATTTATTCCGCTGCATCAGGAGATTCATTCTACACTACTTTAGGCTATTTAGAAGGATCGTTTTTGAAAATTCGTAATATTTCATTAGGCTATAATTTTTCTGAAGAACTTGCAGAAAAAATGGGAGTTTCTAAGCTAAGAATGTATGTTCAAGCGGCTAACCCTGGAATGTTGTTTTCAAAAACCAAATGGATGGATTTTGACACACAAACAACCTATTCTAATAGAGGTTTCACTGTAGGTTTAAATGTTCAATTCTAGAGATAAATTTTAACAATAATAGATTATGAAAAATTATAAAAGACTATATATCAATTTACTACTTGTAGCTTCCTTAGGCTTAAGTAGCTCTTGTAGTCAAGATTTTCTTGAAGAGGAATTGACTACAGCATACAGTAAAGATTATTTAAAAACAGATGAAGGAATTCAATCGTTAGCTATAGGAACTTATTATACGGTGCTTAACCATTCTACGGATATGCGTGAAGTTCCACTTGCATCTACAGAATCTGGAACAGATGAATTCCACGCTGGTGGAGATGCATCCAATCATATTTGGAACTCGTATGCTTCAGGCTTTCAATCTTTTGTAGCGGTTAATAATGCTAATACTGTGGCGGCTCATACCAACTGGGATAAATTATATCTTGGAATTGGTAATGCGAATCAATTAATTGAATCAGCAACTGCAAGTACTTCAACAAAAGATGCTATCAAAAAAATAGCTTTAGGAGAAGGTTATTTTTTCAGAGCCTTTAACTACTTAAAATTAGTGAGACAATATGGCGGTGTTCCATTAAAATTAACAACTAGTAATTCAGTCGAATTGGAATTTACTAGAGCGACTGCTAAAGAAGTATTAGCTCAAGTTATTGACGATTTTACTAAAGCATACGGACTTTTAGCCAATACAGGTGGACCTACTAAAGTTACTAAAGATGCCGCGGCTCACTATTTAGCAAAAGCCTATTTAACTCGTGCTAGTGAAATTAATGATTCTTGGAATTCAGATACTAAATCTGCTGATTTACAACAGGTAGTTACTTTGTCAGACCAAGTGATTGCAAATCATCCTTTGACAGCTAACTACGCTAGTTTATGGGATTATAAAGGAGCAGATGGGGCTAATGAAAAGCTACCAGAACTAATTTTATCAGCAAGTTATAACTCTAATGCATTAACTTCTGGTGAAAATCAACAACATTTATTTTTCCTTTCTACTTATGATCAATTGCCGCAAATGGAACGAAATACTGGAGGAGGAAGACCATTTAGTCGTTTAGCTCCAACTTATTTTACATTTGATGTATTTGATAATGTTAATGATTCTCGTTTTTGGAAAAGTTTTCAAACAAAGAGTGCAATTAATAAAGCAGCTACAGGGTACACAAATGGTGTAGATTTAGGAATTATGTATGTAGTTAATAAAGCAACTGATAAATCTCGTTTTGCTAAAACTAATAATGGATTAACAGATAATATTGTATATGCTAAAACAGGTAAAAAAATACCAAGTGTTTTTGTAGCTTACGCAGCTGATAATGGAAATTTAGAAGTTGGTGTTAGATTCCCTTCATTAAGTAAACATATGGATGGTGCTAGATTAGATTTTAATGCTACTAAGGGAACACGTGATCTTGTTTTGGCTCGTTCGGCAGAAACCTATTTAATGGCAGCTGAAGCGAAAATAAAATTAGCAAAATCTGGTGCAGGATCGCTTGCTGATGCGATTCCTTATATCAATGCCGTACGCTCTCGTGCAGCTTTTAAATCAGGAGAAAATCGTGCAGCATATACTGACGGTTCAGCCGCAGTAACTGTTGCTGTTCTTGGAGGTAGAAATAGTTCATTTATGGCTGAAAACTCTTACTATGAGTCAACTAACATCGCTGCAACTACTGCGGCTACAAGTTTAACAATTACTTATGGTACCTATCCAGATGAAGACTTAGCAGTAATTACTAAATTAGGATATACAAGTGATTATGATAAAATGCTATGTTTAATATTAAATGAACGTACTAGAGAACTTTGTGGTGAATTTCATCGTTGGGAAGATTTGAGTAGAACTAAAACACTTGTTGCTAGAGCTAAGGCGTATAATCGTGAAGCTGCGCCAAATGTTCAAGACAAACACAATCTTCGTCCAATTCCACAGACTTTCTTGGATGCCGTATATGCTAGTGGTAAACCATTATCTGCAGAACAAAAAGCAGCTATGCAAAACCCTGGTTATTAATATTTAGTTTATTTTTTTAATTGTAAGCGCTATAATTTATATTAATTATAGCGCTTACTTTTTTTTAATATACCCTATACAACAGGATAGTTAATTATTTAATAACCTTTAGTTTTAACTTAAATTTATCAAGCACTATTCAATAAATATGATTAACCCAATTTTAAATACATTTTATTTCAATCAATACAGATTACTTGTTTTAGTTTTAATGTATTGTTTCCAAGCAATTTCTCAAGAGAATAACAATTTCAAAATTTTTCAGTTTCCAGCTAACAAAATACCAACTATAGATGGAAACTCAGAAGAATGGAAATTAATTCCAGATAAATATACAGTTGGAATGAATGAATTGTGGGATGATAGTGGAAAACACAGTAAACCAAATCCCGAAAATTTAGAGGTAAGTGTAAAAGTAGGATGGGTAAAAGGATTGAATAGATTGTATTTTTTATATGAAGCATATGATGATTATTGGGATTTTTCATCACCAGGATTGCACAATGATACTTTTGAAGTGGTTGTAGATGCAGATCAGTCCGGAGGACCTTTTATAGATCGATTCCATCCCAATAAAAGTTTGAGTACAATGGATGCGTATTTTTCTTTTCATGGTGTTCATGCTCAAAACTATCATATTTTTACTCCTGCTGAAGGTAAAGATTGGGCATTGGTATGGGGAAGTCAGCCATGGATAAAGGAATTGCCTTATGCTAATGCAGCCTATAAATATAATTTTAAATCAGGGTCGTCAGGAAAATTAACCTTGGAATTTTGGATAACTCCTTTTGATTACGCAGGGAATGATCCCAAAAGAGCTATTGAATCCATTTTAGAAGAGAATAAAAATATTGGTTTGTGTTGGGCAGTTATTGATTATGACGATGTGAAAAATGAAAAAAATAATGGTTTTTGGAATCTGTCTAAAGAACACACGATGTATGGTAATGCATCGTATAGCTTACCTTTTAAGTTAATGCCATTAGAAAATGAGTTCAAGAAAGTGATTGCTGCAAAATGGTCTTTCAATGTGATTGATAAAGATCAACGAAGAGTCGCTTTTTTGGATGCATCAGAAGGAGAAATTACTTCATGGAAATGGGATTTTGGAGATGGAAATTTTTCTACTGAACAAAATCCAATTCATCAATACAAAGAAGCTGGGAAATATATTGTTATATTAGATATTGAAGGGTCAAAAGGAAAATCAAGACTATCCAAAGTTTGGGATGTCGCAGTAAAATAATTAAAATAGAATCAATTAATGAGAAATCCATTTAAAAAAGGCATGGCTTTGTTTATGATAGCTGTATCATTCATGGCTTGTAAAGTAGTAGCGCAACAAAAACAAATAACTAAGGTTACTTTGACTAATGCCACTGCAATCGAATTAACGGAAAAAGCGGTTAGTATAAGTAGATCGGTTATTGATAATAAGTTGAATAGGAAAGGTTTTCCCCAACTCACTTTTGCAGGAGAACTTATTCCTTCCCAAGTAAATGATTTAGATGGTGATGGACGCTGGGATGAGCTTTTCTTGGTTACCAATTTTTTAGCAAAAGAAAAGAAAATAATAGAATTAAAATGGGTGAAAAAAGCACCTCAATTTCCTATTAGAACAAGTGTTCGATTTGGTAAAAGAGAAGCTAAAAATCTACCTGTTCAACCCGCGAAAGAAGAAGTATTATTAGCCAATCAAGTACATAAAAAATTAGGCTTTCAGAAATACCAAACTGATGGTCCTACTTGGGAGAATGACAAAATCGGTTTTAGACATTATTTGGATGGTCGAAATGCAAAGGATGTTTTTGGGAAAAAACTACCGGCTATTACTCCTGAAAATGTTGGGATTAATGCTGATGGAGCAGTCGAAGATAACTATCATACGATGTGGGATTGGGGTAGAGATATTTTTCCAGTCGGTAATTCAGCAGGTCTTGGAGGATATGCCTTATTGGTAGGTGATGAAATTAATAGACTAGGAATTATCACGACGGATACTTTGAACAATATAGAAAAAACAACCTTTAAAATAGTTGCCGAAGGTCCAGAAAATTCAGTATTAAGTTATAAGTACCAAAATTGGTTGGCATCGGGCAACAAATATCAAGTTAAAGAAACTACCTCAATCTGGCCCGGGATGTATGGGTATAAAAATACGGTTAGTGTCGAAGGACTTAAAGGAAATGAAATACTGCTTATTGCCCTTTCTAATATTAATAATCAAAAACCTTTACAGGTAGTTGAAGTAGGAAATTTCATTTGCCTTATTCAGCATGATAATTTAGGGTATAATCGAGAATGGATTATGGGAACGGCGATTATAGTTCCTAAAGAAGGATTTGAAGGGTATATAGAAGCTCCTAAAACAGGGCAATTGACTAATTCGTATTTGGCCAAATTCAAAGTGGACAATAATGAACCGATTAGCTATTATGCTGTGGCGGCGTGGGAACTAAGTGCCGATAAAAATTTCAAAGAGGCTACTTATTTTAATAAGTATGTAACCCACTTAGCGCAACAACTTTCAACAGAAATTAACATTACTATCAATTAACTAAAACTTACAAAAATGAATTTTATTAAAACCAACATTTTATTTTTATTGTTTACTGGATTTTTCACTTCTGTAAATGCTCAAACTAATGATGTAACAACTCCGTTACATTTACTCAAACCGGAATATCCTACCCCATATGGTGCTCCACAAAAAGAAAATATTAAAGCAGTTTTAGATAGAGTATATTCTTTTTTGGACACAAACACCGCTTCTAAAGTAATAGATGCCACGACCAAAGAAGAAATTAAAGACCTTAAAAAAGTAAAAGAAAATGTGATTTTTGAGCCTGGAGCTTTCAGATTGACTAGTTATGAGTGGGGTGTTACCTATGCAGGCATGCTTTTAGCATCAGAAGCTACAGGGGAAAAATATTTTGCTGATTATACGAATAAACGCTTGAAATTATTAAGTGATTTAGCAGAAAATTATAAGCCTAAAAATGAAAAAGATACGCCAATTCATTCGTTATTACATCCAAAAGCGTTGGATGATGGTGGAGCTGTCTGTGCTGCTTTTATTAAAGCAAAAAAGAATGGTTTTAAAGGAAATATTGACCCATTAATCAATAATGTTATCACTTACATAAGCGAAAAAGAATTTCGTTTAAAAGACGGAACACTAGCTCGTAATAGACCACAAGACAATACCTTATGGCTTGACGATATGTTTATGGGAGTTCCTGCTTTAGCTCAAATGGGAAGTTATACGGGAGATGAAAAATATTTTGATGATGCGGTAAAACAAGTGAATCAGTTCTCAGAACGAATGTTCAATCATGAAAAAGGGATTTATATGCATGGTTGGGTACAATCTATGGCAGTCCACCCACAATTTCATTGGGCAAGAGCCAATGGTTGGGCGGTAATGACTCTAGTTGAATTATTGGAAGTATTACCAAAAAACCATCCAGGTTATGCAGGAGTATTGTCGCAACTACAAGCCCATATTAGTGGATTAGTAAAATACCAAGACGGTACAGGTTTTTGGCACCAACTGTTAGATAAAAATGACACGTATTTAGAAACTTCTGCAACAGCCATCTATACTTACGCTATTGCAAGAGCAATTAATCGTGGGTATATAGATAAAATGGCATTTGCACCAACTGTACTTTTAGGATGGAATGCAGTGGCTTCAAAAGTGAACCAAAAAGGACAGGTAGAAGGGACTTGTGTAGGAACAGGTATGGGATTTGATCCAGCATTCTATTACTATCGTCCTGTCAATTTATTTGCTGCTCACGGATATGGACCTGTTTTATTAGCAGGGTCGGAAGTGCTTTTATTGCTAAAAAATAATGAATTTGAAATCAACGATAGTTCATTACAACTTAAAGTAAGAAAATAATAAAATTAAAATTCTCTGATTCTATGACATTTAAATCAAGGTTATCTACCCATACTAGCGCCGTGTTTCTTTTGATAGGATCATTGGCTTTTAGCCAAATAGGAACTCGTTTTCCATCAGAAAAAAAAGTAATAATCGATCCTGTAACAGGACAAGAACTTCTTTTTTTAACGACTAAGCCTTTAGGAGATTCAAAGACTTATCCTACGCATCCACAATGGACGTCTGATGGACAATGGCTTGTTTTTCGCTCTAACAGAGTAAAAGGCGAAGCTATGGCTGTAAATGAAAAATCGGGAGAGATTGTTCAAGTTACAGAAGGAGGTTACAATGGTACTTTGTGCATGGCTCAAAAATCCATGAAATTGTATTTTATGCGGGCATCTGAAGGGAAAGCGATGCAAATCATTGAGGTTAATCTTTCTAAAGTTTTTGAAGACAGTCAATCGGGAAAGATGAAACCTCTTTCAGCTTATGAAAGAATTTGCGGACAGACTCCTGCTGATATGGGAGCATCAGGAGACATGGCTTTGGATGCAAATGAAGAAGTGGTCTATTTTCGTATTGGTAAAGAAGAAGCTGCTAAATATTTAGCACCTAATACTAAACTTGAAGGAAATTTTGGTCCCCGAAATATGGGAGCAGGACCGGGGGGTATTGGGAGTATGAATATAAACACAGGGGTACTTAAGCATGTAGTTTCTGTACCTTTCCAAATTGGGCATATTCAGTCGAATGTTTGGAATCCAGGCGAAATTGTTTTTTGTTGGGAAACAGGAGGGAAGTCGCCACAACGTACCTGGACGGTATTATCTGATGGTACAGGATTAAGATCTCTTTATCCAGAATCAGAATACGAATGGGTAACGCACGAAGCGGTAATATCAAAAGATGAGGTGGCGATGGCTATTATGGGACACCGTAAGATAGACATTCAAAAAGAAACTCCTGTAACAATTACAGATAGTAAAGAGGTTCGAAATCCAATTAATCCAGGTCAAGAAAGTAACTGGGGACCTTCTGGTACAAGGGAAAAGCCAACGGGTTTAGCAATTGTGAATCTAAGAACTAGAGAAATGGCTATTGTAGGTCAAACCCCAAGTGGGAGTGGCTTATGGCACGTTCATGGATCGTCAGATGGTAAATGGGCAGTAGGCGATGATTTCTCAAGAAGTTTGTATTTAATTGACCGAAAAACAAAAGAAATACGTTTGCTTACCACGGGACATAAAGAAACGGCTGCAGATCATATTCATCCTACATTTAGTCCAGATGGAACTAAAATACAAATTCAATCAGCGATGCTATCGGAAGACAATCGAACAATGAATATTTGTATAGTGAATGTGCCAAAAGAATGGCTAAGCCGAAAATAAATTAATAAACATATAAAATTCAATGAGACATTTTTTGACTTTGATACTAGGGATTTGCGCCCTTTTTCAAAATGCATATTCACAAAACAATGATACTTTTCCAGACGGTTCAGCAATTCCAAAATGGTTCATCCAGAACGAAAAGTTGAAGTTAAAAGACTTAGGGAAAAGCTATACCATTACTGATTTTGGTGTAATTCAGGATAGTACAAAAGTACAAACTAATGCAATTCAAAAAGTAATTGATTTGGCCGCTTCAAAAGGAGGAGGTGTTATAGTTATCCCGAAAGGGGTTTTCTTGAGCGGAGCACTATTTTTTAAACCTAAAACACATTTGCATGTTGCCGCTAACGGTGTTCTTAAAGGATCAGATGAGATTGTTGATTATCCAATAATGCCTTCGCGGATGGAAGGGCAAAACTTGGATTATTTCCCAGCTTTAGTCAATGCGTATGGAGTGGATGGTTTTTCTATTTCTGGTAAAGGAACTATAAATGGCAATGGATTGAAATATTGGAAGGCTTTTTGGGAGCGCCGTAAAGAGAATCCAAAATGCACCAATCTTGAAGTGTCAAGACCAAGACTAGTTTTTGTTTGGAATTCGAATAATGTGCAACTTCAGGATGTCAAATTAATCAATTCAGGTTTCTGGACGAGTCATTTCTACAAATGTACGAATGTTAAATTACTTGATTTGTATATTTATTCGCCACATACTGGAGTTAAAGCTCCGAGTACTGACGCTATAGATATTGACGCTTGTTCCAATTTCTTGGTTAAAGGATGCTATATGTCTGTTAACGATGACGCCATTGCGTTAAAAGGAGGAAAAGGACCTTATGCAGATCAGGATAAAAATAACGGAGAAAACACGAACGTGATTATAGAGAATTGCAATTTTGGTTTTTGTCATTCGGCTTTGACTAATGGAAGTGAAGCAATTCATAATAAAAATATTATTATGCGAAATTGCCAAATTAAAGATGCTTCCCGATTATTATGGCTGAAGATGCGACCAGATACCCCACAGCGATACGAGTATATTAGAGTCGAAAATATAAAAGGCGATGCAAAAACAGGACTAGCTGTTTTTGCTTGGAAGCAATTTTTCGATTTAAAAGGACGTCCTGATATCCCATTGTCCTACGGAGATCATATTACGTTAAAAAACATTGATCTTACATGTGATGTTTTTTATGGAGTAGAAAATGACCCTAATGTACGTCTCTCTAATTTTTCATTTGAAAACTTAAATATCAAAACCCGGAATGATGAAATAGACAAAAGTTTAATTCAGGGAATTAGCCTTAAAAATGTGTTTTTTAATAAGAAACAAATTCAGTAAATAGACAAAGATTGAAGATATGTCTTGGTAGAATATAAAAAACGTGATTTTATTAAAATCACGTTTTTTATTTTAAAATAAACACAATAATTACATCGATTTTATATTATTCTACAGGAAAGTACAGGAC
>JACCDQ010406366.1_pt1 | contig 33660 bp, 30 predicted proteins | sample 7446031 | NCBI WGS metagenome assembly JACCDQ01 (sample SAMN15323442, study PRJNA562643) | freshwater metagenome | isolation source: river surface water | place: USA:Blue River Watershed | collected 2017-08-17 | reverse complement strand
CTAAGGCCTAGCAAAGCTTTTTACGTATCTTTGCAGTCTGAATCATTAAATGTAGCATTATGTCTTGGTTTTCAAGAAAAGAAAAAGGAATTGTAACCCCCACAGCTTCTAAATTAGATGCTCCGGATGGATTGTGGTACCAATGTCCTTCTTGTAAAAAAGCGATTCATACGCGCGAACACCGCTTGTTTGCCTATACGTGTTCTAGTTGCAACTACCACGAAAAAATAGGTTCACAAGATTATTTCGAGTTATTATTCGATAATTCTCTTTACACGGAATTAGATCCAATGATGGGTTCCGGTGATCCTTTGGAGTTTACAGATACGAAAAAATATACGGATCGCATCAAAGCGACGGAATACAATACAGGCCTAAAGGACGCCGTTAGAACTGCTTACGGTGAAATCAACGGTTTGCCTATTTGTATTTCAGCGATGGACTTTAACTTCATTGGTGGATCGATGGGTTCTGTAGTAGGAGAGAAGATTACTCGCGGTATGCGTCACTCTTTAGAGACTGGCAAGCCTTTCTTGATGATCTCTCGCTCCGGTGGTGCTCGTATGATGGAGGCTGGTTTTTCTTTAATGCAGATGGCCAAAACCTCTTCATTAATCGCCCTCCTCGCTGAAGCTAAGATTCCTTATATCTCTTTAATGACGAACCCTACGACGGGTGGTGTGACGGCTTCTTTCGCGATGCTAGGAGATTTCAATATCGCAGAGCCTGGTGCCCTAATCGGTTTCGCAGGCCCTCGTGTGATTAAAGAAACGATCGGTAAAGATTTGCCTAAAGGATTCCAAAGCGCCGAGTTCGTCGAAGAACACGGCTTCCTAGATTTCATCGTAGATCGCAAAGATTTAAAAGACAAATTGAGTTCCTTGTTAGGGATGTTGAAATAGAAAAAAGCCAGTTGATGAAGCTGGCTTTTTTGTTTATAAGAGTTTCTTTAATACATCGTCCCACGTAGGATATTTGTTCCATTTTTTCTTCTCATATGCCCAACCAAACGGAATCAATTCCCCTTTGAAATCTTTTGCTCCGTTTGCCTCTCGGTCATCGATTAAATAATCGCCAATTAGAAGATCCTTTCTGTGGGTGATAATCATTTTCTTTTTGAAGATATCTTTGAAATAATCCTCAATCCATTCTCTTTTGTGCATCGCTGATTCCACATTTCCCCAGGTAGCCGACGTCGCGATGAATAGATCGTATTTCCCGGACTCATGTAGATCATAAATGGCGTCTACAGCTCCTACAATTGGTTTGGGATTTCTAAAAATACCCGGAATTTCATCTGGATTATCCTGGTAGATGGTTTTGTATTCGGGTTTATATTCAAAGTGAAAATCGATTTGACTTTGGAAATCAACTATGACCCCGTCCATATCGATGTATACAATTTTTTTAGTCATTTAGTTTATATTAAAATGCTGTTTAACTAGGGTAAGCGCCTTGCCAAATACTTCCGAAGTATTCTTCATTAATAATGATATCTAATCTGTCCGTTTCACCCCTGAGTGTAACATCAATATCTTCTAAATTTGATGCATAGTTTTCAAAGATAAAGTATGGATTCACCTCGCCATCTTCTAAGCATTCTTTTGGTAAAAGCTTAATATCACCCTCTTTTAATGATATTTCAAATCCGTTATCTCCTTTCCCTGGAGAATTGAATTCCCACCCAAAAAGGGAGTCTAACCCTGCCTGAAATCCGTCTGTTTCGATGCAGTTAAGTAGATTTGAAAGGTCCTCTTTATCTATTTGAGTTTTCCAATTAGAATCTTCATACCACCGAGATATGGTAAGCCAGATTTCTTGGTTATTTATAGTAAAGGTGTAATCTTCGTCAAACTCCGTTCTAGTTTTGTGGTATGCAATAATTTCAACAACGGTATCATTTGAAAGCTTACGGCGATTAATATCTTTGCGAAGTTCTGGTACACTAGTTTCAATTATTTCATAAGCATTATTTTCCCCCGTTATCCAATTTTTATAGTCATCGTGTGATTCAAATACAATTCTTGAGATACTCATTTCATTTTCAACAATATCCCACATAATTGCATTTTGCCCTACAAATCGCTCTACTACTTTTTTCCAAATATTCTTATAAAGAGAATGTAGAATTAATAGGTTTTTTGAATAAGGTTCAGTAATACTCAATATTCCCTCTTCTGCGATTATATTTATTTTAATTGATGATTCATCTTCCTCAACAATTTCAATATTTTTAACTGAATCCCAAGAAAAAATCATTTGCATTTCATTCACTTCAACGCAGTTACTATGAAAGCCATCCATGTTAACATATAAAAAGCCATTTAATTCTTTATCGGAAACATTCACCATTGATGTAAAAAAGAATGGATTATGATTATCAATTTCAAAACCATTTTCTTTTAATGCGTTGTTCACATAAATCAATTCGGTTAAGGTATTTTCCTCCTTTACCTTTTTGTTAACTTTTGATATTAATTCGGCATCATCTAAATCAAAATCAGCTAAATTGATTTCATCTAATTCAGAATCGTCACTTAAATCAAAATCTTCTAAATTTATGTCAAATGAGTTAGATGAAATTAAATTTTCAGTGAGCTCTGGTGGAACAATTCCAATTTTTATATTTTGATACCACATCTCATCCACGAATTCATTAGCTGCTTTCTCGTATTCTTCCTCTGAATCAAAATCATCAACTGATTTGTCAAATAGATCATAGATGTCTGAACATCCGGAGGTCACCTCGACTCCATCATATATGTATGTTTTTATTTGAATAGAGTCGTTGAATGTGCCATATTCAATGTTAAAAGGATTAACAAAATTACTTATACCCTCTTCCATGTAAGATTCTAAATCTTCAATGATTTTTGTCGCTTTATCTGGAGCGATGTCCATATTTTGACGATCTAAACAAGCAGAAACGATTATACAATTGTCTTCGAAATAGAGGTGTTCGTTTTCGGTTTTTAGGTATTTATAAAGTTCTTTAGAATGGTCTTTAACTAATTCTATATTTTCTAAAGCAATTCGATTTATATCAAATTCAGAGTAATTAGTTTCAACCTCTTCATCTTCCTCATCAGCTCCTTCCTCACCTGGAGACATGAAACTATAGATATATTCTCCTTCGCAATACAATAACAGAATACACCCATTTGAATAAATTGTTTCAGAGGCGTATTCTTCTTTATTTTTCGTTACTTCTTCATCCCCGATAATTTCAATAAGTTCATCCCAATCTCCTAATTCAATAAATTTTGTTAAGTCGAAATCGTCATTAGTAACTATTTCAGTGTCAAAGGATTTTTGTAGGTTTTCCTTAGAGATCTCGTATAGAAGTAGGCTGCCAGGGATTGTTAGTGCATCTAATTCACCCATCATTTGATCATCCAACCCACCGTTTACTAGCTTATCATTAAATGCCGAAACTAAATTCTTAAGATTAGATTCTTTAGGTTTGCTAGCTTTAGTCTGCTTTTTTTCACCTCTCAGTTCTGAAAGGAAATTGAGAGCAGCAGAAATAGCTTCGGATACGGTAGTGAATGCGGGATTATTTTTAATTCGTACCCCTTGTGCATAAGCCTCTATGTGACTGGAGCGACTTAAAATGTCATTATTGAAATCTTCATCCCTACAGTAGAAACCTATTTTTATTTCATTTTTACCTGTGTTGAAAAACAAGTGTGTCCCCCTTTTTGAATTAATTGATGGGATATGTATGTCCAGGAAATTATCCTTGTCTACTTTTTTTGCTTCGGCATCCGAATAGGTTTTTGAGATTTCTGCGACTAGTTGCTCTTGTATTGTTTTCACTTTAGTTTGGGATAAATTATTTGTAATAACCGTAGAAAAGTACAAGATTTAGAAAATAAAACAAAGTATTTTGAGTTAACGAAAGTGGTTAAATTCTTTCAATTCCTTAGAATAAATGTTTGTGGTCTTAATGAGTTGATTAAATTTCTGATTTATGACATTACAAGAAACTTTAGTTGGGGGATTTCAAAAGAATTTTCCAAGTAGCATCGTTAAAAAGTTGAACAAGGATAATTTCCTGGACATACATATCCCATCACTTAACCCAGCCAAGGCGACACATTTATTTTTTAACACACCCAAAACGGGTATTAAAATTGGATTTTACTGTCGCGATGAGGAATTTGTAAAAGCCACCTTGAAAAAAAGCAAAAAGCTTGAAAGCTATTCACAGGGTATTCGATTAAAGGATAATCCTGTTTTTGAAACTGCTGATTTAGCCATAAAAGCAGCAATAGAATTTGTGAATTTGATGACGGCAGAGAAGGCTAAAAAGGAAGTGAAACCTAAATCAGCAGTTAAGCCTAAGCCAGCTGATAAAAAAGCTACTAAAGTTATTTCGAAGCCTGAAATAGTAAAGCCTCAGGTTTCAATTCCACCCAAGGAAGAAATGCAAGAACCAGTGTCTGTTGGATTTTGGCAATGGCTTTTAAGGCTATTTAAGTAATCCCTCATAACTCCGGACTACAGCTCGCTAAAAATTCACTGAATTCAGGGTCTTCCTCGAAGAAGTCTCTCATATCCGAGGCTTCTTCTGGTTTAAGGCGCATTGCCTCTGAAAGGTCTGCACAGGCACCCTCTAAATCCTTAAGTTGAATCTTTGCAATGCAGCGTTGTATGAATACTTCGGCGTAGGATTTTTCGAGGGCAATGGCAGAGTTAAATGCACTTAATGCATTTTCGTATTCTCCAGCATTATTGTAAGCAAGTCCTAGTAGGGCATATGATAAGCCTATTAGGTCGGACTCATTGTTATCGGTATAGAGTTCCATAATGCGTTTGCGAATGAGGATCTCTTCGGGATAATTTTCTTGTTTTTGAAGCGCTTCCGCCAGCCCTGAAAGGGAGCCATAATGATTTGGATTGACGCTTAAAGCTCTAGTGAAATCAATGCGCGCATTTTCTAATTCGCCTTTTTGAAGTAATATTTTACCGCGAGTGAAAATCAAGTCCATTTCAAATTTTTTTGATTCGAGTAGTTTGTTTAAAATGGGAAGGGATTCGTCATATCTATTCAGTTTGTAAAGGCATTTAGCTTTAGCTGCAAGTGATCCCTCGTAATCGGGGTTGATTTCGAGTGCTTTGTTTAAAATCTGAAGGGCTTCCTCGTATTGCTTCAAATTTGAATAGGTCATACTTAAGTTAACCCAATGAGATGGTTCCGATGGAGTTAGGATAGTGGCTTTTTCTAAATAGCTTTTGGCCTCTTCTTCGCGATCTAGGTAAATTAATTCGAATCCGATTTGACCATAAACTAAGCCAGATGGTTCTTGTTTGAGTTGTAACATACGGTATTTTAATGCCTCTTCATGCAGTCCTTGGGATGAATACGTAGCGGCATTTTCTTTGATTTGCTCTAAGTTTTCTTGTGCCAAAGCTGAAAAGGAAGCCACTAGGCTAATGAATAATAGAATCGTTCTCATGTGTTTTTATTTTAGAACGGTAAATTAGGCGGAATCTTTTATTCTAAATAGTTTGGCCTTTTATTTCAGTGACAAAATTGTCAGTGAAACATCATGTATGATTTTATTTTATTAAGAACTAATCCCATATTTGTTTAAACCATTCCACCTGTTTTATGAAAGTATTGTCAAAATCCCGATTTAAGCTAGGTTTAGAATGCCCCAATAAACTTTATTATACGGGTAAACCTACTGTTTTTCCTAATAAAAAATCATCCGACACCTTTTTGCTTGCTTTAGCTAGAGGAGGTTTTCAGGTGGAAGAATTGGCGCGCATGCATTATCCAGGCGGAATATTTATCGACGCGGAGCCTTATGAATACCAGAAAGCGGCCAATTTAACAAGAGAAGCTTTGCAGCTAGAAAATGTCATCATTTATGAGGCAGCTTTTTTAGTAGATGGATACTATGTTCGTACAGATGTTTTGGTAAAACATAAAAATAAGATTCATTTGATTGAAGTAAAGGCGAAAGGTATTGATCCGACTAAAGATTATATTTTTAAGGGGAAAAAAGGTGGTTTAGTTGGAGATTATAAACCCTATCTATATGATTTAGCGTTTCAGAAGAAAGTAGCTCAATTAGCCTTTCCTGAGTTTGAGTACAAGGCTTTTTTTATGATGGCTGATAAGACAAAGACGGCCAGCATTGATGGGATGAATCAGTTATTTCGCGTGCCTATAGGAGGTGATCCTAGACAAGGGATAGAAAAAAAAGTAAATTCTTTGGAAGAAATTGGTAATTCGGTATTATCAGTGATAGAGGTAGATGACATTGTGAATGAAATCATCGATGGTAAATATCCTTATTCTAAAGAGTTAAATTTCAGTGATGCAATGGTAAAGTTTAAAGTAGCATACGCAAATAACCAATACTTGAATGCGAGCCCTTCATTTAGTGCTTGTAAAAAATGTGAGTTTAAAGCATCAGAGGAAGAGAAAGCCAAAGGTCTAATCTCTGGATTTGAACAATGTTTTGTTAAGAAATTTGGTTGGACAGATGTAGAGTTTAAGCAGCCTAGTTCTATGGAGATTTGGAATTACCAAGGTACGCGTTCGTTTCCCTTTGGGCGAATCTTAATGAAAGATTTGATTGAGGGTGACATCAAGGGTGATAATGAAGCCCGTCAATTGTTACAAATGGAAAAAGCGGTATCAAATGACATGACTATTGATGTAAAGAAAGATGAGTTGAAATCCGAAATGAATAGCTGGGTTTTCCCTCTGCACATGATTGATTTTGAAACTTCGACAGTCGCCTTGCCCTTTACGGCTGGTCGCAGACCCTACGAACAGGTTGCTTTTCAGTTCTCTCACCATATTATTCATAAAGATGGACGCATTGAACATGCAGATGAGTATATCTCAAACACCCCAGGAGAATTCCCTAATTTTCTTTTTGTTCGTGCCTTAAAGCGGTCCTTAGAGAATGACAAGGGTACTATTTTTCGTTTTGCTACACATGAAAATACAATTTTGAATGCCATTATTGATCAATTGAAGGTTTCAGTAGAGCCAGACAAAGAAGTTCTAATTGATTTCATGAAAACGATTACTGTTTCTAAAGAAGACAGTGTTGAAAAATGGTCTGGAGATAGAAAGATGGTTGATTTGAAAGACATTGTTTTTAAATATTATTACAATCCTTATACAAAAGGGTCTAATTCGATTAAGGCAGTCTTGCCAGCTGTATTAAAATCAAGTGTCTTTTTGCAAACTAAGTATGGTCAAAGTATTGGGCAAGTAGGTGTTTCAAGTTCTAATTTTTCACCGGAACATATATGGCTTAAAGTGGATGATGGCCAGGTCGTTAATCCTTATAAAATGTTACCTCACTTGTTCGACGGTTGGACAGAATCTGAATTAGAAGATAACGTTTCCGAGATCGATGGAATTGCGGATGGAGGCATGGCATTAACGGCATATGCTAAGCTGCAATACCAGGATATGACTGATAAAGAGCGTGATGAAATTACAGGCGGATTATTGAAATATTGTGAACTAGATACTCTCGCTATGGTGATGATTTATGAACATTTTAAAGAAATCTGCCTTTGATTATTAGTGATTTTTTGTCACTCAATTTTATGTGTTTAGTGATAGTTGAGGCCAAAAAGATATAGATTGTGTCTTTTTGACCTCATTTTTTTGTCTCTATAAATAAGCCTAAATGTCTGATAATTAATACATTGCGTTGTGTATTTGTAAAATTATTCGGAAATTTGCATTGTTAAATCTGACCAAAAAAAAGAATGAGTAAACAAAGAAAAATAGTCACCGAAGTACTTTATCTACCTTCAGAAGGGTTCTACCAGCTGAATGATGAGCAAGGTCGTGTGGCTATAGTTCGTAAAGATTTAATCGATGATAATAAATTAGAAATTATCGATGGCGTCCTATTTCTGACGGAAGGTCAATACGAAGCTTGGTTTAAAGTGGAGGAGCGAATCAAACGTGATGAAGCTCTCTTTAGGCCTAATGTTTACAAGTTCTTTGAAAATCGGGAGTACCTAGTCGCCCATCCGGAATTATGTAATAAATATTCCACGGAGTTTGGTGCGTTTAGTTACTGTAGTGTGTCCCCTAGCTTAGGGGCATTAGCTCTTTCCTTTCATCAAGGGGAAAGAACAATTGAATGCCAATATTGTCAACAAAAAGCCCATTTGTTTCGAAGTATTGGTTCAGTTTTAAGTGGTCATTCCGCACAAAACTTTATTTGTGAGAATGCTGCTTGTCAAAAGGTAAATACGAAAGTTAAATCAGGAATGGGAGAAACAGTGAAGTATTTTGTGAATCTTAACGAGACCTATACGAATCTGTATCCATCTGCGAAATCGTACGAATCCTTGTCTTTTGCTGATATACTTTCAGCATTGCCAGCGTAAGGCTGTTGCCTTACATCAAATTCATTTCATTTTTATTTCTCTAGGACATTACACGCAAATGTTCCTATAGAGGAATTTATTTACTAAAACCTTATATATCATATGGCTAATATAAAGAATTGCCTAAAAAAGAAGAACCGGATCATCGGGATGATGGAAACCGAGTTTGCAAAAGCGAGCCGTTACAACTCCATTAGTGAGAAAAACAGACGGCCTTATAGTGTATTTGAGTCCTTAAAAAACTGGATGGACTTAGCGGATGAACTTGTGAACTTAAAAACTAAGTTGCATGAGGCGAATGTAAAAGGAGGAGTGTTACAGAAGATTTTCCTTTTGGCAGAATTGAAAACCCAAGCGAATAAGTTACAAAACTTAGACTGCGCAGAAGGGGCGGTAACAAGCCGGTATGATAGTACAGAAACGGTGAAGACAGCCGAGTTAACGGTTGAGGTAAGAGACGCGATGGTACTTAACCTTCAAGACCGAATTATTGCGATTGAAGAGGAGTTAGACCAGTTTAACCACGAAACGGTTGTAGCCGGAGTGTAAAAAAATGGGTGCTCGAAAGGAGCGCCCCATAAAGTATTGTTAGGGGGAGAGAATAGTTAGAGATCAGCACCCATTTTATAGCCATATCGCACGCTATTGATAGTCGATCTAGAACCTGCATTCTAAATTCATGAGTCCAAGAGTCAGCATTGCTAACCTGTCAGAAACTCAGCGTTCTTTCAAGCTAATCTTAATTGTCCTTGAACCCTAACATTTTATAAACCTTAAACTGATTTATCTATGACACAATCTGAATATACATTATTGCTAGAGGTATTAGCTGTTGAGACCTACTCGAAAGACGAGGATAGGCTAATTGAATTTTTGCTCACGTTTTTTGAAAAACAGGGGATCCTCGCCTGGAGAGATGAGATTGGAAATGTGTACGCGGAGAAAGGGGAGGTGGGAAATTACCAAAAATATCCTTTGGTAGTGGCTCACACAGATACGGTTCACCGTATTCATGGGAATGGGATCATTCCGAAGAAATTGCTATTGCCTAATTATGCAGGCGAGTTGAAGCCAGCTTTGAAGGGGTTTGATGCAAATGATAACCCGGTAGGCTTAGGTGCGGATTGTAAGCTAGGTGTTGCACTGTGCTTGATTTTATTTTTAAGACAACCTGTATTGAAGGGTTTTTTTCCGGTTCAGGAAGAAATAGGAGCGGTAGGAGCTGAAAAAGTAGAGGTGGATTTTTTGAAAAATGTAGGCTATGCTGTCGAGTTTGATAGTCCTGCGAATACCTCTTCGATTACTTTAGGGGGCGATTTGATGTATAATCCAGCAGATGAGAATGGCTTGGGTAAGATTTGGACGAACCTATTGCTGGAGTTTACAGAAAAAAGAGAGACAGAATTTACGTTAGAGCATCATAGTTACACAGATATTGTGAAATTGCGACCGCATTTTTCCTGTGTGAATGTGCCGGTAGGGTATTATTTATACCACACCACCTCGGAATATATAGTGGAAGAGGAGGCATTTATGGCTTTAGATTTAGGAGAAGAATTAATCAAGCGGGCAGGTTATCGGTATTATAATGATGAACCACATCCGAGTTCGAGAAGATTGATTACGCAGTTTCAGTTACACACAATGGAAATAATTGGAGAAATATGATGGAAGAAAAAGAATACCTACTCGAGGAAGTGATTCGGGATCGACGCGCTTACCAGTGGTTATCAGATGAGTGGCGTGCAGATGAAGATATCGCGCGTGCTAGTATCCAGAAGTTTGGGATTACGCTAGCGTATGCTCCTTTGTGGATGAAAGCAGATCGAGAAATAGCGATGTTAGCGGTGAAAGCGGATGGTTTAGCCATTGAGTTTGTCCATCCGGATGTGGTGAACACAGATGTGGAGATTTGTATCACTGCCGTAGAAAAGGAATCTGACGTCATCGAATTGTTATCTCCTAGTATGCGAATGCGGGAGGACATTTTAATAGCCTTATTGAAAAGTAGTTGGGGTTTTAGGCCCTTTAAAAAGCATGTGCCAGATAAGCTCTTGCGCAATAAGGATTTTATGAAACAGGTGGTGGCTATTAATGGCCGTATGTTAGAATATGCTCCTGCTAGAATTTATATGGATCCTGAGGTTGCCTGTATTGCTGCTCGAAATTGCGGTCGATTTGCGTTTAAACGCTTGGAAGAATGCTTTGAGATACCAGAGGTGATGCGGGAGTTTGAGTTACTGCAAGCGGCTTGTGAAGCAAAAATGGATGAATATATTTTAGAACAAGATCCGAAGAAAAAGGACAGGTTGTTTTATGATGTCATCAACTTTGAATCTGATTTAGGTATTCGATCCTTTCGGTCAGATAGGAATGCCTTTTCTGAAAAAGAAGAGGTGCCTGAGAAAGAACCTAAAGGAATTCGCTTTTTCTTGATGAATGATGACGAAGCGATGGCTAAAACAGCAGATGCAGATGGCAACGATCCTTTGCGTATTGATGCCATATTTCATTCTGAAAATACCAGCTTTGGAGGGTGGAGCTACGCGCTATCACAACAACTGAAGGAGAAACTTCATCTGCAGGCCACTTTAGTGAGCACTCCATTGATTGACCGCAAGTCTGAAGTATCTATTCGAGAGCAGGCATCTGCTATTACGCGAGGGATTTTAGCTACCTGTAAGCAAAACGATTGGCATCGGATTCGCTTGACTAATTTCACCTATTTAAAGTCTAGTCAGTTTGAGACTTTCTGGGGAATTGCCTTGGAAATTCAGGCGCAGGAGGATAACCATGCCTTGACCATTTATATGGATATAGATCCTGACTTTGTGAAATCGAAAAACGGGGATCAGTTGGATTTATTGGTAGGGCCAAAGTAGCGAAACAAATGGCTGTTAAATCGGAGTGTTTTTTGGCACACATAAACCTGTGTATAATCAATTTTGTCACTTATAAAAATGCTATTATTGGTTTATGGGATTGATTTAGCTAAAATATAGTCTTCGAAATTGTCACGATTAATTTTGTTTAAAACGACTCATTTTTGGCACTGGCTATTTTTGAATTAAAATTTAATTCTACCTTTGTGGCACACAAGCGGGAGAGGTCCCTTCTAACGTTTGGAAACCTAAAAGAATAGCTATGAAAGAGTCGCCATTTAGCTCAAAAGTTATTAAAAGTTCAACTACTCAGGAGAACGTTTTGAAGCTTTTAGTTTTCTTATTAGAAGCAGACAGACCAGTACCAATGGTTAGTTTACAACGTCTTTTTGGGGGTGGTTATGAAACCGAACAAGGTAAAAAAAGAACGATATACCGCTACCTGAACATTATTGAGGAGAAGTGGAATATTGAATTGATTCGTGGGGACCATTATTCCATTAAAAAGAAGGCGGCATTTCAAGCAACGGAATTGAACTCACAGGAAGCTCAAGCCTTGTATTTTTCTGCGGTAGATATTATCGATCCTGACCTGCGTTTGATGACTCAAGCTAAATTGCTTCGGATCTACCAGGAGCGTCGTAAAAAGGAGGATTTGATTCCTAAGCGTACACTTGAGTTGATTGAGTGGTGTGAAAAACATATCAATTCTGCCAAGGTGAAACCGCAGGTATTGATCAAGAATTATTCCAGCATTAATTCTGGAGTGATTGCTGATCGACTTGTTGTTCCTATCTCCTTTAATATGGAGAATTTGGAAATTTATGCTTACGATCTCGAAGGAAGAAATGTGTTGAAAGTGTTTAAACTTGAGCGGATGGAGGGGATCGAGAAGTTAAAAGAAAAGGCACCTAAAGAGTTAAAATTGGATAAGCTTGAGATCAAACGAGATCCATTTGGCTATTTAATTGAAGGCAAGGAATTACTCTATCTAGATCTTCGAATGGACTTGAAGGCATTCGTTTTATTCTCCTTGCACTTTAGTAAGTTAGTGCCTAAAATTGAGAAACTAGAGGGGGAAGATATCGAAAAACCCTATCGAATTGAATTAGAATTATTGCGTGTGGATCCGATGGCTGGATGGATTATTGGTCTCATTAATCACTTAGACATAGTAGGCAGTTCGGAATTTAAGGAATCGATGAGATTCTACTTTGAGAAATACATTTCATCACAATTACAATCTAAATTACAGTCTTAAGCATGCAATTATCCATGTTAGTATTTGAGGAATATGTGAACTTATTCCGTAAGAAAGTGGCGGCTCTTGATAAAGAACCGTCAGTTAAGCGTCGTAAACCCCGTCCGTCATCTGCGGAAGAGGAGTTTGATTTGATTCCTACGGAAAAGGAGTCTAATGTATCTGAATTAGGTATTGCAGCTTTTTTAAGAAAGTTTGACGAGGTATTGCCAAAGAATTCGATAGACAAGTTTGAGTTTTTAATCGAGGCTCATCACCGTGATGTGATTCGTTTTTTAGCTCCAGAGGATCGTTTCAATAGTTCTGTAAAGGTAGTATTTCAAGGGGTGAATTCTGTCGAGGAGCCTAAGTCGATCATTGACTTCTTAGAGGTGTTTTTCTCCTTCTGCACGCTCTCTAAAGAGATTGGTATTTCTGCACGTAATTTTCCAGCTTTGATGGTTAATAAGTGTAAGGAGTGGTATCCTGATGCTGTTTTGGTAGAAAAATTTGCGTCATTAGGAAAAGTTAGTGATTCGTTTTTCTTGCTTTATTCCTTAGCTCACTTTGTAATCGAAGGTAGCAGTAAGCGTATTGACTTGCCTAAGTTTAAAAAATTTGTTTCGGCAAAAGAGTTTTTGTTATTCATGCAATCCGTGAACCGTGCCACCCACCCATTATTGAAGTCAAATGACTGGGGTATGGAGAAGGATATGTGGGATGATGAGATTTCCATTACTACGAACAAGCAATCGATTGGTTTGATTATGCCTGATTTTGAAGAGGCAGGTACCGAGTCTTTCGACGGATTTGACTTAATCGCTCCTGGTGATATTAAGCCCATCAGCTTGTATTATTCCTCTAAGACGCAGTCAGCCTTAGATCGTTTTAAATCTGTATTGCGTTCATGCCCTCCTGAAATTTGGGATAGCCGCCGCTTAGGTCTCATTTTAGCTGGGGAATCGGGGGCTGGAAAGACAGAATTTGTGGCGCAGGCTTGTCGTGAATTAGGTTATTACTACATGAATGTCTCCTCCTTGAACAATATGTATGTGGGGAAAACGGAGGAGAATATCAAGCGGGTATTTGAAATAGAGTACCCTAAGTTGAAGAAGAAATACAATAACAAGGTCGTATTGTGCATTAACGAGATGGATAATTTAATAGGGGTCAAAACTCCTGTGACCACGTCTTCCGCTTTCCATACGAATGCGGGAGTATCCCAAATATTACGTAGTCTCGATTCATTTAAAGGCATCATTGTAGGTACTTTAAATGAGTTAAGCACCGAGCGTTGCGAACCCGCTGCCATCCGACGTTTTAATTGGTCTATTAATTTCACTTTGCCGGACTGCGAAGCACGTAAGTTGATTTGGAGTTCGCGTGAAGGATTTTGGCAGCAAAATCCAGTCATGATTAACCGTTTAGCTCAATATGAGTTATCGGGTGCAGATATTCATTCAGTGTGCGAGAAAGGCTTTTTCTTGCAATTCGCTGGTGACGATTTTGCTGAAAATACCTTGTTCGAATTGATTGACGAACAAATGGAATTAGGAAAGAAAACACGTTACACTAAGTCAGTAGGTTCGTCTATCGGCTTTCAAAAATTGGCTAGTTAATTATCAACTCTAAATTAAATCTATCGTACCATGGAAGATATCAAATGTCCTCATTGCCAAAAAGTATTTAAAGTCGATCAAGCAGGTTTTGCTGACATCGTTAAGCAAGTGCGTGACCACCAGTTTGAAGAGGAGCTGCAAAATCGTTTAGATCAAGCGGAGCAAGCGAAAAATAATGCGGTGGAATTAGCTAAGGCTAATTTACGAAATGAGCTTCAGGCATCTTTAGCCGCTAAGGAACAGGAGATTGCGAAGCTTAATGCGGAGAAGGAGAGAGCAGTTTTAGAGCAACAACTGAAAGTTACCGAGGCTGTTAGTAAAGTGGAAAAAGAGCGTGATGAGTTGACGAATCAATTAAATAACAAAGCGCTAGAGAATCAGCTTTTAGAAAACTCTTTGCAAAAGAAGTATGCGGATGAGTTACGCTTAAAAGACGATATTATTCGGTTAAAGGATGAAGAGATTGCGTTGCGTAAGGACTTGAAGGCGAAGCTTTCGACTAAGATGATTGGTGAAACACTAGAGCAACATTGCGAACAAGAATTTAATAAAATTCGCTCTGCGGCATTTCCCAATGCCTATTTTGAGAAGGATAATGATTCTAAAACAGGTAGTAAAGGCGATTACATTTACCGTGAATCAGATGCGGCTGGGAATGAAATTATCTCCATTATGTTTGAGATGAAGAATGAAGCCGATGAAACTGCAACTAAAAAGAAGAACGAGGATTTTTTAAAGGAATTAGACAAGGATCGTACGGAGAAAAATTGCGAGTATGCTGTTTTAGTAACTTTGTTAGAGCCTGAAAATGAGTACTACAATTCGGGCATCGTGGATGTCTCGTACAAGTACCCAAAGATGTTTGTAGTTAGACCTCAGTTCTTTATTCCAATCATATCATTGCTTCGCAATGCGGCAATGAGCTCATTGAAATACAAAGCTGAATTAGCGTCTATGCGTGAGCAAAATATTGACATTACTAAGTTTGAGGACAACATTCAGAAGTTCAAAGAGGGCTTCGCTAAGAACTATACCAACGCGAGCAAAAAGTTTGAATCCGCTGTCTCTGAAATCGACAAAAGCATTAAGGCGCTTCAAAAAGTAAAAGATGAATTACTACTTTGCGAAAACCAATTGCGCTTAGCTAACGATAAAACGGAGGACTTGACAATTAAAAAGCTTACGTGGGGAAATCCCACGATGAAGAAGAAGTTCGATGAGCTTAAGAACGATGGGAGCTCGGTAGAGGTGGTGGAGTAATCCTCCAATTCTGTTAATTAAACCGCTAGATAAATTTCAATGTTATTAATTAGTTTTTTACTAACAAAGAATTACCTTTCAAAGTACTAAATGAGCTTCGCCGCCATTTAGTTATTCTAACTTGTACTTTCAAAATAAAAAAATTGGCAAATCAGCATTCATATACAATAACTAAAGAAAATAATAAATCAGAAAAAGAAGCAATTGAATATGTGATCTCTCAAGATAACAATTTTATTGTACCTGATAAAAATAGTAGAAAAAAGCTTTTGGATATATTTGAAATTGATCAAAAATATATCCGAGCATTTGATCTTATACATATAAGTGGCCATTCAAATATTGAAGATGTAATTGAATTTAAATCCAAAGAGGAAGTTACTTTTATAGAATTAAAAACAACTAAAAAAAAATTAACAAATTTGCCTAAAGGCTTCTTTTTTGGTGCAACTCAAAGTGAATTTGACATTGCCGAACGTCTTGGAGTGCAGTACAAATTTTGTTTTGTATCTCTTCATGAAGAAAGTTTAGGTTTTGAGTTATTAACACTTAAAGAACTTAGTGAAATAATTCGTTCAAAAAGAATTCAATATCAAATCAATTTATAATTATTAACAATTTACTGTGCATACATTTATCGACTTATTTTCAGGAGCAGGTGGTTTGAGTGAAGGGTTTATTAGGGCAGGATTTAAACCAATTTCTCATATTGAAATGAATAAATATGCGTGCCAAACTTTGGAAACGAGATCTGCATATTATTATTTGAAGAAAAAAGGAAAACTAGAGATATATAATTCGTATTTAAGTCAATCAATTTCTAGAGATCAGTTTCTGTCAAATATTCCTTCAGAAGTTATTTCCTCAGTCATCAATGCTGAAATTTCAGATAAAAATATTGAAGATATATTTGGTCAAATAGATTCGAGATTAAGTAAAGATAAATCCGTGGATGTGATAATTGGAGGCCCTCCATGTCAGGCTTATTCTTTGGTTGGAAGGGCTCGTGATCCTAATGGAATGAAGCAAGATCCTAGAAACCATCTATATCTCTATTATGTCGAGTTTTTGAAAAAATATAGACCTAAAATATTTGTTTTTGAAAATGTGCCAGGGATTTTATCCGCAAACAATGGATCGCAGTTAGGTAAAATTTTTGAATCTATAAAAGCTGAGGGCTATAACGTAGACTATAAAGTGTTGAATTCAAAAAATTTCAATGTTTTACAAGATCGCAAAAGAGTAATTATAATTGGTTCAAGAGTTGATATAGATTTCAATTATCCTGTGTTTGAAGAAATTAATGATAGTAGGCCAAAACGGGGTTTTGGAGAACTTTATAAAGATTTGAAGTTTATGCAAAATGGCGAAGGTACTATGGGTCCGACTAAGTACAATAATATTAAATTAAGTAATTATTTAGTAGAGTCCAAGATTAGGACAGAAGAAGATAAGTTTGTTACTCAACATATTTGTCGTCCAAATAATGAAAATGATCTTGAGATATATAAACTTGCCGTAAATCTTAAAAAAAGTGGTAAGAGGATTAACTACAGAGACGACATCCCTTTGAGATTGAAAAGGCATAAAAATGAGACTTCATTTTTAAATAGATTTAATGTTGTTCCAGAGGACAATTTATCCCAAACGGTAGTTGCTCATATTGCAATGGATGGACATTATTATATACATCCCGATATTACTCAAAATAGATCCATAAGTATTAGAGAAGCAGCTAGAATTCAATCTTTTCCAGATAATTATTTTTTTGAAGGAAGTAGAACAGCCGCCTTTAAGCAAATAGGAAATGCTGTTCCGGTACTAATGGCTGAGAAAATTGCTGAAAAAATTCTTCCATTTTTAATTAAAAATTAGTTTGAAAAACATGGAATATATAAAGGCGGAAATTGCTAAACCCAATCCTAAATCAACGATTAATTCGTATAGAAGCTTCGGGTATAATTTATCTACTGCAATTGCAGATATTATTGATAATAGTATCTCAGCACGTTCTACTTCTGTAAGAATTAATTTTGAATGGAATGGGCAGGATTCATATATTTTAATTGCTGATGATGGAGATGGAATGAACAAGGATGAGCTAGTTTCAGCAATGACCCCTGGAAGTAAAGATCCAGAAGACTATCGGAAAGAAAGCGATTTAGGAAGATTCGGTATGGGTCTTAAAACAGCCTCATTTTCGCAATGCAAAAGACTTACTTGTATTACAAAAAAAGAAAATTTTGCAACTATTAAACGTTGTTGGGATCTGGATGTAATCAATGAAGAAAACGAATGGCAATTGCTAGATTATGTGTCTGATATTCGTTTTGTTCAAATGATTGATAAACAAGTATGCGGAACAATGATACTTTGGGAAAAACTTGATAGAATCGTAGGTGAAGCTGAATATACCAATGAAAGTGTAAAGAAAGCATTTTACGCAGAAATGGGGATAGTATTGCAACATTTGAGATTAGTTTTTCACAAATTTATTGAGACAAAAAGGATTAAAATTTTCTTCCAAGATCAAGAAATTGAACCGTATAATCCTTTTTTATTAAATCTAAGTCCTAAGCCAGAAATGGGACAACCCGAAAAATTTGGTAACGTAGAGATTACCTATTTTATTTTGCCACATATGTCTGAAATTGGTAAATCAGATTATGAGAATTCGGGAGGTCCTTTAGGCTGGTTTCAGGAGCAAGGTTTTTATATTTATCGAGGAGATAGGTTGCTTGTTTCTGGAGATTGGCTTGGACTTGAAAAGAAAAGAGATTATTCTAAACTCGCTAGAATTGCAGTTAGCTTTTCTAATAGTTCTGATTTTAATTGGAACTTAGACATTAAAAAATCTAGTGCAATTCCTCCCATAGAAATAAGAAAAGAGCTTTCCAGAATTGCAAAGATAGCAATAATGAAGTCTGCAAAGATTTACAATTGGCGTGGACAAAACTCTGTCAAACAACTTTCAAATGGGGAACCTTTTGAGCCATTGTGGAAAGATGAAATCTCAAGGGATGGGATAAAAAAATATAAAATTAATCGCAAGCATCCACTTATTACATCTTTAATTAAAGAAAAAAATAGTCTAGCTAATAATGCGTTAAAACTGTTGGAGGAAAATGTTCCAATTGAACTGATACTTACTAATCAAAATGAAGATCCATCCTTTCATGAATTAGAAAAAGTAGATACTACTCCAAGCGATGAATTAATTACATTAGCTATAGAATTATATAAGATTTATGTTTCGCAAGGAATTCCAGAGAGCTTAGCTAAACATCAAATTTTAAATTCAACACCTTTTAATTTATTCCCTTTACTTAATGATTATTTGATATGAATGATATTCTACAACGTGCTAGAGCAATTTGCCATACATTATTAAATGGTAATATTGGAGAAATGACCGACAAGCTCATTTTTGAGGCAATTGATAAAGTCGCGGCAATTAACATCGTTCCAGGGCAGGTGTTAGATAAAAGAGAATTGTTTGAGATTCTAAGCGCTGATTTTAGTATTGGCAAAGGAGAAATCTCAATGCTAACAGATGAATTAGATCATTGGTTAGATGATGCAAAGGGAAATATAAATTTTGAACTTTGGAATAGATATCGTTTGCATTTAAAAGAATCAGATCCCTCCTTCCCAATTAATGATTTGGATGATTTCTCTGATAAAATACTTGATAAATGCGTTAATCCTAAAAAATCAGGTGCTTGGGATAGAAGAGGCATGGTAGTTGGACATGTCCAATCTGGTAAAACGTCGAATTATGTTGGGTTAATCAATAAAGCAACTGATGCAGGATATAAAGTAATTATTATTATTGCTGGAACTATTGGTTCACTTCGTAGACAAACTCAAGAGCGGATAGATTTGGGATATATCGGTAGAAGCAGTTCCGCCTATATTAATAACTCGAGAGAAAATCGTGTAGTAGGTGTGGGAAAATACCCTGTTGACACAGATATTTATTCTCTAACATCTTCAGCATATCGAACTTTAGATGAAGGTGATTTCAATCAGGCAGTCGCTAATAGGTTGAATTTTCCTATCGGTAATAATCCTATTGTTTTCGTTATTAAGAAAAACAAAAGTATTTTAGAGAATTTAATTGATTGGTTTTCCAAAAATGCAAAAACTCAAACAATTGATGGATTTCCTAAATTATTGGATGTTCCAGTATTAATTATTGATGACGAAGCAGATTCAGCATCTGTAAATGCGACAAATGACATCAAAAAAAATAAAAACAATAAATAAATTAATTAGAGTATTATTAAATATTTTTAATCAGAAAACATTTATTGGTTATACTGCAACTCCGTTTGCGAATCTATTTATCTCGCAAGAATATGACGATACTTTAACTGCCAAAATTAAAGGTAAAGAATACAAAATTGGAGAAGATTTATTCCCTCGTGATTTTATTATTAACCTTAAAGCTCCTACAAATTATATTGGCGCTGCAACAATGTTTGGATATGAAGATCCAAAAATTCCAAGTCCCAAAGAACCATTAAATATCTTCAGAGGAATAAGTGATTTTGATCCGCCATTTTTTGGGATAATAAATAAAGACAATAGAGATGATCTCCCCAATTATTTGCCGAAAAGCTTAGAAAGGGCAATAAAAACTTTCATAATAACTTGTGCAATAAGAAGATTGCGGGGACATGAGACTAAACATAATTCAATGTTAGTACATGTGGCATTGTTGGTAAAATGGATTGATCGGGTGGCACTTTTAGTCAATGAAAAGACTAGAGAATATAAAAATGCTATTCAAAGTGATGATGCTGGTTTACTTGAAGAATTAAGAATTATTTATGAAGAAGATTTCATTCCAACAACTAAGAATGTCCTAGAAAGTTTGGAATACAAGGATATTCGCATCGCAGTTCATTCATGGAATGATGTCAAAAAAGAATTAAAGAGAGCGTCTTCAAAACTTATTGTCAGGGCTGTTCATGGTACAAAGTCAACGGCAAAGTTAGAATATCATAATATCGAGGAAATAGATTTTAATCAGTATAAAGATGGATTATCAGTAATTGCTGTAGGCGGGAGTAGACTATCTCGTGGTATTACATTGGAAGGGCTTTCAATAAGTTACTACATACGAACTACCAAAATGTATGATTCTTTGATGCAAATGGGTCGTTGGTTTGGATATAGACCTGGTTACGTAGATTTATGTAGAATTTTTACTACAAGTCAAATTTATGAATGGTTTAATCATATTACTTCGGCAACAGAAGAAATGAGAAATGATTTTGATGAATTGACTGCTTCTTTAAATAGGCCTAAGGATTATAGATTAAAAGTTAGAAATCATCATGGATTATTAACAATTACAAGTATTACGAGAATGAATTTTTCGAAAAATATTGAAATCTCATTTTCTGGTTCAAATCTTCAAACCTATCAGTTACTGAAGACTAAGTCTGCAATTGAAAATAATTTTAAAGCATTTAAAAGCTTGATAAATTACATAGGATTTCCTGTAGTAGGCGATAGGAAATTAACGGCAAAAGGTAAGTACAAGAATCTTCTTTATTTTAATCAAAGTATTGACCCAATTTGCGAATTCATAGACAATTTTAAGATTGATCAGCCAAGTATTAAAAATGCAACAATTAGTGAATATTTAAAAAAGCAAAAAAAGAATCATAAAATTTCAGGTTGGAACATTTGTATTGTGAACAATACCGATGAAAAAGTTTTTATTGATTACCTAGGTAATACTCTTAAGTCCGGTAGAAAATCAAATGAGGAAGTAATGACTTATGAATTAAATAGTCACGGTGAAACCATAGAGCTAGGTTGCAGTGTACGTAATCAACCATTGAATTCTAGACAAAGTAGCTACTATTTAATTTCCAAAAATCAGATTGATGATTTAGGAGATAGGCAAATAGATTTGGTAGTAAATGATTTAGCTACCAATAATGAAATTAAAGCACAAAGAAAACTAGAAAATAAGGGCTTGTTATTAATCTATGCATTAGATGAGAGAGCTACACCTAATGTAAAAAATGGGGTGCCAATAATTGGATTTAGTATATATTTTCCAATTATAGATAACGAAGAAAAAGTGTCATATTCAACGACGACAAATGATAATCTTGATAATGAAGGAGAGGATGATGATCCAGAAAACGCATAAACCATGAAAGATGTTAATCAAATTTGGGATAGCCAAATACCAACGGGTGAGGTTATCATTAAAACACGAGTAGATGAGATACCTCATTTTAATTGTACACTTGCTACCAATCACATTACTGGCCAACATTTGTATATTATGTCTTTTGCTCAAGGAATAACAATACCAGAGCTGAGAGATTATAAATTCAAAGGGGTTGAAATTTATTCACTACTTGATACGGATTCTAAACATTCGAGTGAATTATATATTTACCTAATTGATTTAGAACTTAAGGAGATATTTGCCTTATTTATTCAAAATATTCTAGAAGAAATATGTGAATGTGTTACAGAGTCTCAAGCGTTAAATAAAACAATAAATGTCATTACAAAGTGGCGAATGTTGTTTGATAAAATGAGTTTTGGCGGATTATCCCCTGAAAAACAAAAAGGATTAATCGGAGAATTATTATTTTTCAATTATTTGCTTGAACGAGGTTTGGATCCCAATAGGGTACTTGAAGCTTGGACAGGGGCAGATTACGAGGATAAAGATTTTACCTTTGGATCAACAGGAATTGAAATCAAATTCACATCTTCAAAAAACGCAAAAGTTAAAATTTCAAGCGAAAGGCAACTTGAATTGCAAAGCTTAGAAAATTTGTATTTGATTTTATATACTTCTGATGAAGTAAAAGATAATGGCATCTCATTATATTCAATTATTGAACAAACAAGATCTAATCTACCTTTAGATTCAGATAAATTAAATTTTAATGCTAAGCTGGCATTATTAGGTTATCGTGATGAGGATAAAAATCATTATGGTAAGTTATATTCAATCAAAAAATCTCATTGCTATCAAGTAGAATCAAATTTTCCTCGGATTATAGAGTCGCAGCTGGATCAAGGATTGCATGATGTCTCATATTCTATTGAACTTTCTGCACTTGAACATTTTATTCGCGAGCTTGAAGTTATAATTGATAATATTCAGTAAATGGAAAGAGCTTTAAAAAATTATATTGAAGAATTAAAATCGGACGTTGCTTCCTTGGTATACTCAGATGGTGATGGTGCTAGTTTCGAAGATAAATTCACTGAATATTGTGTTGAAATTTTTGAATCAATTGGAAAGTCTGAGGGTGCTCGTGTTTTATCTTATGTACATCCTAATAGCCAAGGAGGTATTGATTGGAAATTAAATGGTTATTGTCTGAGAGATAAATTTAAGGATGAAAATAATAAAGAATATTTTGAAACGATAGACTTATTCATAACGTATTTTAAAACGGATAATTATGAATATAATATTGCAAAAGATGAATACACAAAATCACTGAATCAAATAAAAAGATTTATAAATTCATCTTTTAAGAGACATATAGACTATATTGATAATTCACATTCTGAGCTTTTAGAGTTGATTAAAATTATTGAAAAACAAGGCAAGGATTTTGATCGTATAAATATTTATTTTTTAATTAATGGATTTTCAGCCCATGAAAAGGAAAGACTAGAAATAGACAATGTTGATGTATTTGTGCACACATGGGATATAGATAGATTATATAAAATTAACTCAACAAATAGTTCTCATGAACCTATAGAAATTGATTTCGAAATTTTTAGTGATGGAGGTAAGGGGTTGGATTGTTTACAAGTGCCAAATATAGATATTATGTACGATTGTTATTTGGCAATTGTGCCCGGTGAGGTGTTAGCCAAACTGTATAAAGAATTTTCTAACGAATTATTGGAAAGTAATGTAAGGGCATTTTTAGGACAAGCTGGTAAATTTAACAAAGGAATTAGGGATACAATTCGTAACAAACCTCAAATGTTTTTGCCATATAATAATGGTATTACTGCTACAGCAGAAAATGTAGTTACCGAAATAGTGAATGATCGTTTAGTAATTAAAAAACTTTCAGATTTTCAAATTGTTAATGGGGGGCAAACTACGGCGTCTTTATTTCACACTAAAAAGAAATTTAAAGATACTGATTTGAGTAAAATTTTTGTTCAAATGAAGTTGACTGTTATTAAAGACAGAGAACAAAAAGAAATTGAAGTACCCAATATATCTCGATTTGCAAACAGTCAAAATAAGGTGTCTGAACTAGATCTATCATCAAACAATCCTTATTTTGTTCAGATAGAAAACTTGTCTAGAAAGAAATATGTAATTAATCCTGAAAACAAGAATCAATCTTTCTTATGGTTTTTTGAAAGAGTTAATGGTCAATATCGCGAAACTATGAATAAACTAAGTACAATTTCCCTGCAAAATAAATTTAAAGAACAAAATCCATCGGGTTTAAAATTTGTAAAGTCAGACGTTGCAAAATTCATAAATACATGGGAACAAGAGCCTCATTATGTAGCCCAGGGTTCGCAGAAAAATTTCATTTATTTCATAAAAAAAATAAATGAACCTTCCTATAAGAGTAAATTTCCAGGAGAAAATTTTTATAGAAAGTTAATTTCAAATGCAATAATATTTAAATCATTTGACAGTCTTTTTGGAAGGAAGAATGTAGATGCAATTGGAGACACTAATTTAAAAGTATTCACTGTTGCATACTCGGTTTCGTATTTTCATTTTTTAACAGAAAATCGAATTGATCTTTGGAAGATATATGAAGATCAAAAAGTTAGTAATGAATTAAATAGTTATTTTAGAGAATTATTGGTTTTCGTTTATGGGCATTTAATTTCTGAGTCAAATAATAGTTTGATGTCAGAATTCACAAAGAAAGAGAGCACTTGGAAGAAACTTAAAGAAACTCCATATTCTAAGAACTTAATTTTATCATTAAGTAATTATTTAGTTTCTGCAGATGAAAGAGATAAAAGAGAAAATGAGAAAGAGACAGATTTAAGCAATGTTGAAAATTCCATTTTTTTAACTAGCGAAATTCAGAAAATGGGGTTGAAATTCTGGGATGGGTTTAGGATCTATCTTGATAAAGAAAAGGACTTAGTATTTAATCAAATTTTGATGTTTGATTTGTTGAAAAAGTTAAAAGATAATAAGAATTTGACTTCTAGAGAATTAACATTTGGTAAAAAAGTATTAGATTTTATTGGAGAGCATCCAGATTTACTAGACAAAATAATTTCATTATCAAGTTTGAAAAATGCAGATTTTGTAGATATTAAATTTATATATGACAAATTATTACTTCTAACAAATGATAGTTGGAAAAGAATAATTGATGTTGCTACTCAAACAAAGTTATTTGATAATTTAGAACTCGCAAATATAAAATCAGTTCAAAATTCCATAATCAAAAAAGAAGAGGTAAAAAGTCCTGCATTAATAAAAGCTTACGAATCACTTAAAAAGCTCAAAAAATTTGGAATTGATATTTGACATATTTTGACAAACATTTAAAGGCATGAAAATTCATTTAATTAAAACACCGGAATACGATTACGATGAATACTTACAAGTATCTGAGTTCTTGCAGTCTTTTCAAGGGCCTATGGAGTTCATTTCAACTGAATACGAATTCGATAAAAAAGATTTTTATTTTCTTAGATACGAACTCTATCCTGAGCACCCATTCAAATATCCGGCTAACGATAAGGCATTGCCGTATGACCCCGATCGCGGCACACCTTTAAGTTTTAAAGAATTATTCTCTCTATGTGAATATTACAGACAATTAGAACGAATTAGTTCAACTGATTTTGTAATTCTACTTACAAATCGTAAAAATGGAATGAATTGGTTTAGTGCATTCGATCAAAAAAATAATGTGTTTGTTCATACTGCTGAATGGGAATTATACACAAGGGATGTTAGCCCCAAATATCCAGTGGCATATGAAGTAGTGGCTAATACTATACAAACGCTAATGAATTTGGATGTAACAACCATTCCTAATGAATTTATACATCAACCATTTAAAGCTTGCATGAATGATTTTTGCCAAAATAAACAAGAAATTATTATCAAGCTCTCAAATGCAAGAATTTGTCCAGGCTGCATAGATAGAATTCGGAGCCAAAATGTTTCGGAAGATATGTTAGCACAGGTGCAAGCTATATTTAAAGGGATTCAATCGGAATTCGATTTTAAGGTTGAAGAAAAACCATTATCTCCCTCAAAGGTGGTGGTTCACGCGAATGGAGATATTGAACTATTGGATTATGGCATTAATTTAAATTTGCCAAGTTCATGGAAAGCACTTTATATTTTCTTTCTAAAACATCCAGAAGGAATGCTCTTTTCAGATTTAGAGAAAAACAAAGATGAATTAAAGAATCTTTACAAGATTTGTAGGCCTCGGGTAAAAGATGCAATGCTAAATTCCACGATAACGAATTTGGTAGATGCGGATGGAGCATCATTTAGGTCTGCAAAATCAAGACTTAATACGAAGATTCAAGATTTATTAAAAAATCCTAGAGCAAGTTTTTACATTATAGACGGAATACAATACAATAAATTTTCAATTAATGCCGCTAGTATAAATAAGCTTGTAGATATTAGGTGCTAAAAAACAACGTTACATTGTAACGTTGTTTACTTTGTATTTTTTCAAAGCCGATTAGGTTCAGAGTAATTTTACCGCAGGTTTCAGCCAGAGACCAGGTTTAATTAATCTACCTAATCGGCTTTATGCATTTTACAGAAAAACACTTAATAATTCAATTAGCGAAAACTTGGAATAATCTAGATACAAGTTTTATTGAACACTTTTTAGCGGAAGACTTTACTTATGAGTCTCAATGGGTAATCACTCCTATCCAAGGCAAAGACAACTTCTTGCCTTATTTGAAATCTAAGTTTCAAGCAATCGAAAGCGCCATCAAAAATAGCGGAATGAAAGTCTATGCAGAGCTTGCGACTCACCCTGATTTGTATGAGAAAGAATGTATTGTATTAACTCAAACTTCAATGCAAGAAACAGTTTCTGTTTTGATCGTCATTGAAGTAAGAGGCGAACAAATATCGAGAATTGATATATGCTTTATACCTGATCCTGAAACTGCAAAACTTAGCGGAATTCAGCCAAACTAAATCAACCTATGAAAAAGACATACAACACATCTTGGAACCCATTTGAAATTCAGTATCGAGTGGAGGATGAATCTTCAAATCAAGGATTAGATTTTTTATTTAGCCATACTCATCATTCTTTTACTCGTTCAAGCCAACGAGGGATTAATTCTGAAAAGATCATTGTTGCACTTGAGTTTGGAGAAGTATACTATCGTCAAGGTTTACAGTGGTACATACTTGGAGAGAAAAATATTCCTTCCTATTTACAACACAAAAAAAAGCAATTGATGAATACAATTGTAATTGTTTCTGGTGATTCTAATCAAGTAATAACCTGCTACCGTTGCACGAATCCTTTTAAAAATATCAAAACTAAATCTAAAATACTTCAAAAAGCATCCTAATTATGAACAAGACAGCTAAAACCCCGGAAAACAAGGTCGGTAAAATTATTCAAGAGAAACTTAATGTGACTTCAAGCTCTAAGATTATGAACTTGAATCAAATGTTCATGTCATTGATTCTTAATGATAGAAAGCCCTATTCAATTGCGAGGTTAGCAAGAGAGTTAAAGGTTACAAACAAGTCCGTATACAGATACTGTGATGAATTAGATCATCTAGTAGTAGTAGAAAACGGATTCATTCAATTACGTCAATTTTCAATGTCTGCTTAACATTATAATAAGGGGGGAGGACTTAATAACACCTTTCGCTAAACTAAACAATTTCAAAAAGCGTATGAAACCATCAGAAATTAACCAAGGAGTATTTGTAGAGTTAAAAGCTACCCATAAACGTAAGAGCGCAATTCAGTCTTTCGTGGACAAGGAGCATTTTATGAATTCTACTCACGAAACAGGGTTGTTGTTAGAGGAATATACTGAGACTGTTATTTCGATCCAGAGGGAATTAAAATTAGCTTCCTTGTTAGAGGAGTTAATTATGCTTCATCGTGCAAAGAATAATATCCGTGACTTTAAAATCAGCTTGGTCAGAGAATATATTTATGTTCGAATGAATTGTTATAGGCCGGATGTTGAGACAAGAGATTTGCGTGTCATTGTAGGTACAACCTTACAATTTGGTGACCAAGTGAAGGCTTTATTTACAAATGAAGAATTTATGGATAAAGCAAAGAAAAAAATCGAATCTCAAATCGATGAAATGATTCTATCTAAGCGTAATGAATTAAATCTGTTTACAGGAATTCCAACCACAGAATCACATAATTAATCTATGGAAAAGATCATCACTAAAGAATTGTTTGCTAACTCTTATTTTTCAATTGGAGCAGGATTAACTCTCTCTCCTTTATTGAAGATGAGTCATTTGACTACGGATTTCATTTTTTGTAACCTCTACTTGACTAAACACCAAGTAAAAACTTGGTATGACAAAAACATTGGCCATTCGATGGATTTAGAGCTATTAGAATATACGGAGGTACAGGAATTTGACGAGCTAAAGCATTTTGAACTTCCCGCTAATTACATCCAGTTCTTGCATAAGCCTTCTTATGTTACAATGGAAGAGTTTAATGGTTATATGGGTACGTTCCAAGCAGCTAAAAATGAGTCTCAGTTTTGTTTGATCTACAAAATGTTTAGACATTCAGTTCAAAAGGAATTGACCTTGTATTTCATTGTAACAGAAGGTTTTGCTACGCTCAATTTAATGTCAGAGAACGGGAAAGTGAGAATGCCTAAGGTAGTAGAGTGTATCCAATGTGGCGAAGCGATTGATGATGCTGAAAATGGATTTTTAGCTAGATTTTTCTCGCAACCTAATGTTAAAATGCCGCTTATGTGGATTCGCGGTCATCAACCTTATTATAGCAAATGGGGGGATTACAGAAGCAAGTCTTTAGTAGAGGCTGGACCCATGCCGGTCGTAGGTATGGATTTTGGTACTGCTTGGTTAGCTGGGAATTTTAATCCTGGGTTTAAACATGATCGACGCCGATACGTCAAAGGTTATATTACGGAAGAGCTCTGTGAACAATTAACGGATTCTCAAATGGCAATGAAATTATCTACACCTAAGGACCAAATTGTTTTTGAATCAATCGTAGATAAAATTCCATTTATTCCACAGGATGAGGTAATTATCATTAATGAACATTTGGCAAATAAGTACCAAATTTCAGGAGATAACGTTGTGATATGGGAGTCATTTGGCTTCTCACATCACCTTTTTGAAGTGTTTACGCCTGCTTCTAAGATGGTCGATCATTTATCGGCTCATCTTCAAAAAAAAGGTATTTCAAACGAAACAAAAATACATTTAGTCCCTTACACGACTGAAGATCAAGGTAAAGCGTTTGTAGAAAGTCTTTCCCGTTTAAAAAACCCTACAGCTACTTATTTATATAGACCGTTTGATCTAGTCGATCTTAAACTTCAATTAAATTAATTTTTATTTTTCATTTTTAACAACTACAATTATGTCAGTAATCTCTCCAGGTAAGTACACCCACAATGTAGCTCCAACCACGTTGGAAAAATTTTCAGAAGTGCAACTAGATGTACTTTGGTACTTAATGAACTTAACCAATATTCATCGAATTCATACGAAAAAAGCCTTCCGTGAATTCTTGATCCGTTATTTGTTAATCGTGGATAAGCCTCTTGAATCAAAAGCGTCCGATTTTATTGATGATGGGGTCTTGATTGATGGAGTATTTGAAAATACCTACTTTAGTTTTTCTGTTAAAAACTTGATTGAGTTGATCGGGTTTGAAGCGAGTAATTCCTTGTACAATATCAATGGCACTTTGCCTGAATTTATCCAGCGCTATTCCTACACAAAGCCTAATATGACGGCTAGTGAGGATGGTGAATCAGAGGAGGGAAAGCCTAAATATAAAATTTCGCAAGATTTTTTAGCCTATGTTTTATTGGGAATTAAAACCATTTGTTTGATCGATTACCTACACATCTCTTTCCGTGAAAAAGTAAGTGATTTATCACCTTCCTATGTGGATTCAGTTGAGAAATTTGTTGATTATGTGTTAGATACAATTCCAAATGACACCTTTGATAATGTAGTAGCCGCCCATCCTGATTTGACTCATTTTAGAGAACGTTTTCAAAAATCAGATGAAGTAGTTTTCGATGCTTATAGTCTACCTCAAGAAGATTTAAAAGCTATTTTACACGTAATCGCAGATGAAAGAGATTTAGATTGGTTACAAGAAGAGGAGGTGATTTCTGAAGAAGTTATGAAGGAAAACGGCGCCACTTATTATATGACTCATATTACGTTCGCTGTAGGAGTAAAATGGGGTTATATTACATTATCTGAACACCCATTTTCTTTACATTTTGCGCTTGATCCTTTATTCGATGTTGAGTATGAGGAGCTTTTAGGCCCAGACTTTGAATTGTACCCAACCCAGTATATTTATGATGGTTGGAAAATGAAGGAATGGGCTCATTTATTACCTGAGAAACCTTAGTATTAGAATGAAAGTTTCAGTGAGTAAAGGTGCAGGTATCTTCTTCTATAAAAGACTCAATGGAAATATATTGGTTGCTCTTGGCAAAAGAAACGAACCTCCATTTTATGGTTCGTGGAGTTTTGCTGGAGGCAACTTTGATAAATCTGATTTTGATCTCTATAGTTGTGCAATCAGAGAAGCTCGAGAAGAGTTTTTCTATCAAAAGAGAGCAGTCTTTGAATCAATACCTAAAATGATTTGGAATGCTAGCCCCAAAGTGTCCATCCACCTTGGCTTTTTCCACTGGCATGCCTATTTCGTAGATGTTACCGACTTAGATTTAGTATTTGAAAAACACCCAAGGGAAATTGCTGATATACAGTGGTTTTCAATCGATAATCTGCCTCCTAAAACCCTCTCCTTGGTCCGCTTGGAATTATTTCTCGCTAAGAGGAGAGGGTATTTTAGGTGAGTAGTCCTATTTTAATTTCTGAATTCTTTAAGTACCTGCATCAATTCCTCTGCAGACATTTTTTGTGCATCTTTTGCGTTGATTGTCTCAATGAATTGATTTAGCTCTTTATGTGAGCTAAATTTTTCTTTTTCTGAAGTTGGAAACTTTTCAATATCCAGAGCTTTCATCGCTTTGTCATGGTTCTCATGTGTTTCATAGTAATTGATTAGATTACTATTTTCAGAACTAGTGATATACATAAACGTCGCTAGATGATTATGGTATTTCTCTATTAACTCTTCAAGAGTTAATTTTTTAGAAAGCAATTCTCTTGCAGCTAGTTTTCTAGGATAAATATGATCCTTTACACGTCTATCCCCTTTTAGAAACCCTTTTAATGCAGCTACACTAATAAACCCATTAAAGTGTGAATTTAGACTTGGTAAATAAAAAATGGCAGCTCCTACGACCACTTCTAAGTAAGAACGTTGATTAAGTTCTTTCGTTTGATTGTAGGAATCTCGTATTTGGTCTAAAAGTGTATTTAAAGCAGTGAACTTCATCTTACGAACATATTCGTCCGACTCTTTCTTTCCACCTTTTTTAGATTTTTTGCTATTTTTAGAAAGAGAGTCAAGTACTTCATTTTCGATTTCGGTTACATCGAATTCATCAGAAGAATAAATACTTGATTCGAAAAGCTGATCTCTTTCGTATTGACTTAAAAGTACGGTGTCAAGGTGAGGGTTTTTAGTTGTCCAAAGTGCGGGTAAAAATGAATCTCGTTTATATAAACAAGTCAAGCGATCTTCCATTTTATTATCCTTCAAAAAGGAAACCTGGATGCTTGCTACATCATCATCTATGATAGACAAAGAAAAATGCTTAATCGTTAGTTTGTTTTTCTTCGCTGCCGCTTTAGCAGCTCTACAATTATGATCAATTTTCCACTGGTTATATTTTGTCCATTTGATTTCTTCTGTATCATTCGCATTAGCAATCAATAGTGATTTATAAACAGCAAATAGCCAATTTCTATTGCATAGGGCGTTCCCAGCTGTATTGAAATAGAGTTTTTCAGCGATAAGGTAAGCGTGTGTTCTTTTCATATTATCTAAAATTTAGCAAACTTTTTTGAAACTAATATATTTTTATCAAACAGTTATCACCCCTCTCATATACTCCCATAGCGCATCCACATACTTTATCTCATAGGCGCGGCTGAGCCTTTCGTGGGTATTATCCCAGTATCCGTGTTTGCGCTCAAGTCGGTCGTATTCGTTTTGGTCTGCCTGATTTTTGATATGCATGTGGTGCGCATACTCATGGATTAGCGTGGAGCACAGGCCCTTTAATTTAAGGCTTGGGTATACATATACCGTAATTTTGCGAGTGGAATATTGGTAGGTGCCTAGGAATTTTTTGGCCTTGTAATACTTTAATTCGTAAGTGTAGGGACGCTTAGTCTTTTCGATATTTTGCTCACACCACTTAAGGGCTAGTCGAACGAATTCTGTTGCCTGAATGGGTAGGTCGCTAACGTATTTTATGGATTTTTTGAAAGGCCAAAAGTTGAATTCGGGCTTGCTAGGTTTAGGACCCACTGGAGGTTTCGGGTCAACAGGCGGAGGTGCGACAGGACCAGGCAAAGCAATGGGATTCACTTCTTCGTAGGAATCAAACGTAGGATTCACTCGCGCGTTTCCACCCGTTTGAATCTGAATATGAATCCCATTTGTGTTGACTTGTATCAGGCCAGGGGAGTCATGATTCGTCTGAATAAACACATGACTATCACCATTTGTGATGGAGATGGTTGTCTGATTTCGATGTGTGATGATCTGTTTCATCTTAATACACTGGTATGCCCCCGCATTTAGCTAGAGGCGTTAAGTGGACTTTTTTGGGAGAATGAAAAAAGTTGACTAGGTGCCTTTTTTGCTTTGCAGAATACAGGTTTTTCATCTGCAAAGTAGGCTGACTAAGCTCAGAAAAAATAGTAGCAAATTGTGGTCCGTGGGATTTTAGTGACATTCCATAGTAGGGACTTTTCAGTTTTTTGCCAGCTAGATTATACACGTAAGCATAAGTAGTCAGCGTATGTATCCGCAAATGAGCAATTTCGTGTATTAATATTAAAGCAAGCACTTCTCTTTTGACATCTCTAGTACACAGACTAATCGTATGTTGTTTACCATTGTATTGCCAAAGTCCCAGCGTCTCCGTCTTCTTTGTTGAACCTAGTCCATCTGTAAGCACTAGATTAAAGGGCGAAAGGCACCAAAGTTTTAACATGTAATTCGCGAAGTCTTCGCAGTCCGGGGCAAAATGGGCAACTGTAAAGTAAAAGGAATCTTGATTCAACGGATAAACTACTTGTTTACCCTTGCGATCCGTAATAGTCAATTTATACGTACTTTTTTCTCCTTTCTTTAAGGGGAGGACATCTAGCTTTTCAAGGTTATGATGAATGCGATCCAAGGGTATGGGCTCATCCATAAAGAAAGAAACAATGAGTCCAATGACAGAAACAATTCCTAAGCCGGTAAAAAATTCATCCATTGAATTAAGGTTTAAAATAAATTCGGCCGCTAGAAGCAGCCGAATTTCGTCATCAATCACACTAAACACCAAACACTATGGAAACAAACAACAAACACAATCAACAATAGGTAGATCTCCTTTCGATGTTGATCGGAGTGCATAATTACTACGTTTTTTAGAAGGAGCAAAGGGGGTAGAAAAGTATTCTGTGACAAAAAAATAGCAGGAAAATCTGCAATTATGGGCCTATGTGTTACTAGGTATAATTTTCATCGTGACAAAATAAGTCAGCTGAAAGGCACAAAAAAAGCCCACTATCTCTAGTGGGCTTTTTCAATAGGTCTGTAAGGACTATTCTTCGATCACTGCGGCTGCTGCTGGAGCTGCTTTAGCACGAGATTTCTTTTCTTTCTCTGGAGCTGGAATTACATCTTCCACACCTGCGAAGATACGTCCACAATGCTCGCAAACTAAGATTTTCTTCTTGTCTTTGATGTCAGTTTGACGTTGTGGAGGTACTGAGCTGAAACATCCACCACAAGCACCACGCTTTACAAGAACAACCGCTAAGCCGTTACGTGCGTTATCGCGTAATTTTGTGTAAGATTTGAAAAGACGCTCATCTACAGATTTCACTGCTTTCTCGCGGTCTTTTAATGATT
>JACCDQ011781921.1_pt1 | contig 33716 bp, 42 predicted proteins | sample 7446031 | NCBI WGS metagenome assembly JACCDQ01 (sample SAMN15323442, study PRJNA562643) | freshwater metagenome | isolation source: river surface water | place: USA:Blue River Watershed | collected 2017-08-17 | reverse complement strand
GGTCCTCTGCGTTCCTTCGGAGGCGAAGACCCGGTTGAGACCGCCGTTCAGCGGCTGACTCGACAAGGTTTGCGTGTCCAGGAAGTGCAAGGCGACCTCGCCGAGTTCCTTGCCCGGTTCATGGACGTGGCCGGCTTCACGGCAGGTCACATTCAGGCTTCTGCGCAGCTCTACAACCGCTGACGCTGCTTCTCGTGCTTCTCGACGCCCGACCCTCACAGGTCGGGCGTTCTTCATTGTGAGAAGACCGGGCTAACTAAACAGCGCTCCTTCCTTGGGGGTCGCTACACCCTTCAAGTTCAATCAACCAGGAAATGTCATGACCAAGGTCTTCGTTCTCGGCGCTGCCGACCCGGAGATGGAAGAAATCGAGCGCGTCGTTCGCGAATGCGGTCACGAAGTGCGGTACGCCTGTGTGCGGGACCGTCGCGTGCGTGCCGAAAACGCGTACGTGGCCGATGGCGTCAACGAGTTGCTGCCCGCTCCCAGGGAAGTGATTTTTGTTGAGTGCCGTGTGATGGGCCTGGTTTGCGACTTCGTCGTTGACCATCACCAGCCGGGAGACCCGGGCTACGGCGGCCAAGCGGCCGACTACCTGCTCAGCTCTTCGCTGGGACAGGTGCTGGCCTATCTCGGCCTCGAGCCGACCCCGCTGCAGCGCATCATCGCCGCGGCCGACCACTGCCCGACGCAAGCCTATCGTGGCGAATGCCCCGGCGTTGACCCGCAGGAGCTGGCCCGCTGGCGCACCCGGACCCGCGCTGCTCGTCGCGGTTGCACGGAAGAGGAGATGGATTTCGCCATCCTGCGTGCTCGCGAACTGCTCGAACAGGCCGAACTGGTCGAGTTCTGTGGTCGCAAGATTGCGTGGGTCGGTGACCGTCAGGGTGAGATTGCCGAAGCTTCGGCTCGGTACAGCATTCCCTTCATGTACGGCGAGTCGATGAAGAGCGGTCGCACCAAGCTGGGCATCATGGGTGCCGAGCCTGAGGTCATCGCTGCCTGGATGGCGCAATGCGGCCTCCAGCAGGTCTACGGCGACCCCATCCGCGGCTACGCGGGCGGGTACTGCTGATTCGAGAGCTGATGACATCCGTCATCAGCTCTTTTGTTTGGGCGTCTCACTACACGCGGTAGACACCCTTGGAGGCATCATGCACCCTTATCTCGACAGGTCTACCACCCCCGTCCGACGCCAGCATCTCATCGACCAGATGCTGAGCGTTGCGAGCATGCGAGGGCTCAGCGTGCAGCAGGACACCGCACGGATTTCGCTCGTCGACGCAGGACGCCGGCATGCGCTGCTGTCGGTTGTGGTTGCCGACGCTGCCGAACAGGTTGTGGCTCAGGAGCGCATTCACGGCTTGCTGCGTGCGCTCGAAGACGTGTTCGATGCAGGCCGCATCGACTCGAGCTTCTTCGAGCAGCTGGACTCCCTGCTCAACCAGTTCCCGCGACATCACATCACCCTTTGATTTCCGCCGCCTTCTTCGCAAGGCGGCTTTTCTTCGCGGGCACGAGACGCGGCAGCGCACAAAGCTCAAAGAGAAAAGCCTCCGGGCCAAGGGGCCTGGAGGCTTTGAAATCGAGGGGGCAAATGCCTCAGCGTTCGTCCCAGCCTTCACCGTACCAGAAATCGAGGGCGGCTTGGAAGTCGTCATCGCTGGAGAACATCGAGCGCGCGAGCTCCTTGAGCCGGCCATCCTTCCAGAGACGAATGGTGGTGTTGGTGCGAGTGGTCATAAAGGTCCTTCAGAAGCGTGTGTGTGCAGCGAGCGAACACGAGCGACAGGTTGGCGTCACTCGTCAGTCTAGCGATGGCCCGCTTCGCAGGTACTCAAGACGAGAGCCACGCCTGGGCCCGGGGATTGGACACCCAGGTGCAGCCAATCTCGAACCCCTCCTCGCGTCCAAGCACGTCCCAGCGCCCATGGCCATCCAGCACGATGAGGCGGTTGCGCTGCGGCCAGAGGGTGCGCAACTCTGCGAGCGCGCGTGCCAAGGAGCTGGAGTCTTTCGCGTCACTGATGCGGGGAACCAGCCACTCGTGCAGCAGGACGGCACTGTCACTGCGGCCCTCGGTCTCGTGGGCTTCCAGAAAGGGCAGGGACCCGTTGTGCATCAAGGCCAGGGTGTGGTTCTTGCCGCGATACACGTGAGGATGGGTATTGCTGCGGCAGCGTGAGCCCCGAGTCGCTTCCCTCAGATGAACTGCGACCGGGCACCCCGCAGGCGCTTGTCCAATCCACTCGAGCACCGTCTGAAGCGAGTACTCCACGGTGTTGGCGTGGTGCAGGGTGCCTCCCGCGTGCCACATCATGCCTAGCCCGTGCGGATTGTGCGCACAAGCCTGTTCCCAGAAGGATTCCGGGAGCTCTTTGAAACGGGAAGTCGAGAGGGCCATGACGCACATGCCCCCTATAGCAAGCGACTTTCGACTTTCAGGCGTCGTACACTACTTCGGCCAACTTGCCGTATCCGTCGAAAGCCATCCCATACAACCAAGGAAGGTTCTCAATCATGGGGTGGCGTTGCTCGGTGACTGAGGTGCTGGGAACCACCCGCACTTTCTCGTCGGTGTGGCTTGCCGCGTGCACAACATCCGCATGCTCTGTCTTGAAGACGTAGAGGTCGAACTCTGCTGGGCGGCGCAGCAAGGCGACCGCGTCCAGCACTCCTTCCTCAAAGACCAGGCCCGTTTCCTCTCGGAGCTCGCGAGCGGCTGCCTGCCGAGGACTTTCGCCTCGTTCAATCTTTCCACCCGGGAAGTTCCAGCGGCCGGCCTGCCATGCCGGTCGATTCTTCTCGATAACGACGACATGGTCCGTGTGGGGACAGCGGGCGAGCACCAGCACATACTGTGCGATGCCCGGTTGGGAGTCGAAGTCCACAGGGGTCAGAAATAGGGGCTTGAGCGCAGGCATGGTGGGTGTAGCGAGCCGTGCCCGCAGCGAAGGGGTGAGTTTCAATTGCGCAGCCGCGACAGCAAGCTGCGGCGGCTGCGACTTTCGTGCCGAGAACTCCGAGGGCCGTGGCGAAGAGAGCTACCAGCGGATGCTGGCGGGTTAGACCGAGTCCGCCCCTCAGGGCGAGCTCACCGACGGAGCCGCTTCCTCACACGTTTTGCCTGGTTCCGGATGGCCGGTGGCGTTGACCGGGCAGTGCCGGCGGGAGGAAGTCTTTTCGCAGTGCTGTTTGAAGCACCAATGTCTATAGTTTAAGCCTCTTCTTGCTGCGCCGTCAAGGCTCTAAATTTATGCGACGAATTTTCGATATCTTTGCATTGCTGCTGGTTGCAGTTCTGCTCTTCAAGGCCTACCCGGGCGTGGTTCATCAGGCCATGTGGCAGTCGTTCAAGCACGCCAAGCCTGTGCTGTTGCAGGGCCAAGCGGCAATGCTGCTCGGCAGCGCCTACGCATTCGTCGCACTCGCCATCCTGGCCGCCTTGACCCCTCGCATCGGCGCGCCCGAGCGCAAGGCGAACATTGCCGCCGGCCTGTGCTTCGCCGCCTGCCTGGTCACCGGTGCTCTGTCGTACGCCGTTCGACCCTGAGCCTGTCCTTCGCGGCGCTCAGATGAGGCCGCCTGCCTTGAGCTCCTTCTTCAGGTACGCGTAGTACAGGGGCGCAGCCACGAGCCCGGGCACTCCAAACAGCGCTTCTCCTGCGAACATGGCTGCAAGCAGCTCCCATGCAGAGGTCTTGGTGCGGCTGCCAACCACCTTGGCGTTGATAAAGTATTCGAACTTATGAATGCCGATGAGAAACAGCAGGCAACCCAGCCCCACCATCGGTGATACGGACACGCCGACCACGGTGAGAACGACGTTGCACAACAGGTTGCCCACGATGGGGACCAGGCCTGCCAAGAAGGTCAGAGTGACGAGGGCGTAGGCATAGGGCATCGTCACGTCGAACAACGGCAGCAGCACCAGCAGAAACAGCGCGGTGAGCACCGCGTTGAAGCCCGCAATCCACACCTGCGCGGTCACGATTTGCGCAAACGCATCCATGAAGTGCGTAGCGCGCTCGCGCAGCGCCATTGTCAAGGGGCCAGCCTCCGCCGGGCGAGTTGCCGCTGCGACCAGCGACCCGACCACCAGGCCCACGAACGCCAGCAGCAGGCCATGAAGCCACGCTTTGCCTGTGACCGCGAGCATGCCAGCCTGCTCGCGCAGGTGCTCCGCCAGCCACGTCTGGACTGCGCCTACGCCCTCAGGTAGATGCTTGGCCAGCTCGGGGGGCAGCTTCTGGCGGATGTCCAGCACCGTGTTGGACATGTGCTCAAGCAGCTCTTTGTACTGGCTCAGGGCAGACACCGTCATGCCTTTGGCATGCAGCCCAAGGGCCACCACGGCAGCCACGGGCAGGCAGATGACGAAGGTGGCGGCCAGCCAGCCAGGAACCTGGCGACCGCGCCAGCCCATCCCCTGCAGCCAACGCGCGAATCCAAACCCCAGGCATACCGCCAGCAACCCGGGAAGCAGGCCTTTCCATAGCGCAAGTGCGCACAGCGTCAGCACCAGCACGTAGCTGGCGCCTTGCACGGAGCGGGAGTGGGAATTCAAAGTCACGGAACGCCTTTTTAGAAGCTGGTTTCGTCGTTTAGCGCCGCAGTTTTGTTTTTGCTCGAGCAGAGGCTGCGCCCCTGGTTCTATAATGACGTTTTAAAGCAACTTGTCGGCGCCTATGCAAGCTGTTCGTACGGTTTCTGTCCGCCCGCATCGGGGCTCCCCTCGAATCTGGTTTCAGGGGGCGGTGGCGGCCAATGCGGGTTTCTTGCCTGGTTGCCGTTTCTCGGTGGAGCGCGTCCCGGGTGCCCAACAGGTGCTCATTCGATTGAGCCCGACGGGCGAGCGCACAGTTTCTCGAAAGACCTACGAATCAGGCCGAGAAGTGCCCGTGCTTGACATCAACAGTCGTGAGGACTTGGAGTTGTTCGAAGGGCAGGGCCTGGTTCGAGTGCTGTTTCAGCCCGGGCAGTTGCTTCTCTCGCCCCTGGCGTCCGAGCAGCGACGCCAGCGACGGCTCAAGCGGCTGCGACAGCGAATCCGGCAAGGAGCTCCGCTGCAAACGGCGGGGGTGTGTGCGGGCGGGGGAGTCCTCGGCCACGCCTTGCATGCAGGCCTCGCCCAAGCAGGGCTGCCTTCTCGGGTTGCTGTCTTCAACGAGGTGCGCGAGGACCTTACCTCCCACGCGATGGAGCACAACGACAGCCTGGTGCGGGCAACTCAAACGTTGCAGCTGCCACTGCAGGAGCTGGCTTTTGACGAATCGGTCCTTCGGGAGCTTCCTGAGGTGGACCTCGTGGAGCTGGGACTGCCTTGTTCAGGCGCGTCTGTGGCTGGCCGGGCAAAGCGTTCGCTTTCCGTTCCCGAAGAACACCCGGAAGTGGGGCACCTGGTGGTGGCCGCGCTGGCGCTGGTCGCGCGGCTGAACCCCGCGGTCTGCGTCTTCGAGAACGTCGTCCCGTATGCGCGAACCGCCAGTGCAGCGTTGATTCGGCGGCAGTTGAAGGATTTCGGCTACGACGTCCACGAGACCGAGTTCTACGGGCCTGACTTCGGGGTGCTCGAGGCCCGACGTCGCTGGTGCCTCGTGGCGTTGACCACGGGCATTGGGCTTGAGCTCTCCGGCTTGGCCCCTGCGATGACGTCGCCCTTGAAACTGGCCGAGGTGTTGGACCCGCCGGACACCCCGGAGCATCGCTGGTGCGCCATGTCGGGCTTGCGCGCCAAGGAGCGCCGAGACCGCGAGGCGGGTAAGGGGTTCAAGCTGCAGGTGTTCACAGGGAACGAGTCCTACATCGGCACGCTGACCAAAGGGCTGTCCAAGAACCGGACCACCGACCCGAAAATCCAGCATCCTGAGCATCCCGGGCTGTTGAGGGTGCCTTCGGCGCCGGAGCATGCTCGCTGCAAAGGAGTGCCGGAGCACCTGGTCCGGGGCCTCACCCACACCAAAGCCCATGAGCTGCTGGGCCAGGGAGTAACCTATGCTCCCTTCCAGGCGCTGGGGCATCGGCTGGGCCGGGCCCTGCTTGCCTGGGCTGCAGAGGCGGAGCAAACTGTGAACTCACGCTTTCGGGGCCCGCTCAAGACGGTTGGCTGATTCTGCGAGGGCACCGGCTCGCTACACGTCTTCAGGAACTGTACAAACCCTGAAGGAAGCACATGCACAAGATTCGCAAATCGGTTTTCGAGACCAACTCGAGCTCGAGCCACTCGCTGACGCTGTCGTCCAACGAACTCGCCGCTCAGCCGTTCTCCAAGGACGTGCTGCGTTCCGGCTCCGTCACCGCCTACAAGGGCGATTACGGCTGGGAGTGGTACCGCTACTACTCGGCCCAAGCCAAGCTGAACTATCTGCTCACGCAGCTGTTCTCCGACGACATCCCGATGGGGGACCCGCATGAAGTGACCCGCGAACTCCGCGAGGAAGACGCACGCTTCGACATGATGTGCCGCGTCGTCAAGGAGCACACCGGCGTGGACGTCCTCGTCGCGCCGGGCAGCACCGGCTACATCGACCACGATTCCGTGGGCGTGGGCCTGGACGCCTTCGGCTCGGAAGACAAGCTGCGTTCGCTGCTGTTCTCGGAAGAGAACTACATCGAGACCGGCAACGACAACTCCGGCCCTGCCTGGTCCATCGGCACCGACCGCGGTGACGAGTTCTACTACCGCGACTTCTTCTGGGAGCCGGATTCGTCGAACGTCATCGTGGAGCTGAACCTGGTGTCCAACTGGGACCTGGTCTTCGAGACGGCCAAGGGCGCCCGCCTGTGCGACAAGCACAACACCGAGCTCTACGCGCAACTGCGCTCCAAGGGCACGGTGCTCAAGGCGCACTGGGAGTGCAAGGGCCGCTACTCGCGGTTCGAGTACGAAGAGCCGCGCGGCGGCACTGCCTCGCTGTTCGCCAACCCCGACCACGGCATCCGTTTCTCCCCCAACCTGGAGGTGACGGTGAACCACACCAAGTCCGAGGAGTGGAGCAACGACGTGGCCAAGCTGACCGTGTCCGTGCCGGCTGACCTGGCCGCGGCGCTGAAGAAGCTGCCCAAGACCAAGCTGCCGGCGAAGGAGACCAACTGATGCAGGGCGCCACGGCGCCTTTGCTGGCGCGCTACCGCAACGGCGGCTACGACGTGTCGGTGTTTGCCGACGGTACCAAGGTTCGCGAGACGGTCGACGCGGGGCTCGCCCCGCGCCTGCCTGAGCAGATGGACCTGAAAATCACGCAGTACTGCGATGCGGGCTGTGCCTGGTGTCACGAGCAATCGACCACCAAGGGCACCCACGGGGACATGGATGCGACGCTGAAGCTGCTGTCCGTGTTGCCGGCCGGAACCGAAGTGGCCATCGGCGGGGGAGACCCCCTGTCTCACCCCGACTTCGAAAAGCTTGTCCGAGGACTTCGCGCCCAGGGCCTCGTGCCCAGCGTGACGGTCAACGGGGTGCACTTTGACCGGCATCGTCCGGTCCTGGAGCGCCTGACCAGTGAAGGCCAGCTGTTCGGTGTGGGGTTCTCCTACGCTGACAAGCTGCCGGACTGGGAATACGAGCACCTGGTGGTGCACCTCATCGCCGGCGTTCACTCGCCGTCCGTGATGGACAACGCCAAGCGACGTCACAAGGTGCTGATGCTGGGCTACAAGCGGTTCGGCCGTGGCAAGAAGCTCTTCGAGATTCGCACCCAGCAGGTCCAGGACACCCTGGACGCCTGGTACCGCGAACTCTTCTGGGTGGCGCGCGAGCATCACCTGAGCTTCGACAACTTGGCCATCGAACAGCTCAAGCCCTGGCGCCTGTTCGCGGACAACGCGGATTACGAGCGCCAGTGGATGGGGCCGGAAGGTGAGTTCTCGATGTACATCGACGCGGTCACCCAGACCTATGCGTTGTCGTCGTACTCGCCCGAGCGTCACCAGTGGACGACGATGGAAGACATGTTCGCCACCATCCGTCGCGTCGAGGGCTTCTCGACCGCAGTCAACTGAAAGGGCACGCCATGAGCTGGCTTGAAATCTTCGCGTGGTGGTTTGCCAGCGGCTTGCTCTGCTCGCTGTTCTGGCCCCTTCGCTACCGCAAGGGCATGAAAGGTCACTGGCCGTCGTTCTTCAAGATGTGGCCGGTGTTCGGGCTCTTCGGGCCGCTCGCCTTCGTGGCGGCGTTTCCGGTCTGAGCCAGACACTTCAAGCTTCATTGACAAGCGCCAGTCTTCGGACTGGCGCTTTTTTCATGGACCTTTCGTCTTGCTGTTATCCCAACGGATAGGGGTTCAAGTACTTCACGGGCTCCGCCGCCGACTGGTCGGCTTTGTCCCGGGCGATGACGGCGGTACCGTACGCGATGGTCATGACCATGGACCGTCCAGCCGTACACGTGTCTATTTCGATGTTGGTCACAGCGTTGGCCCCCAAGGCCTTGGCCTTGTAGGCCAGCTCCTCCAGCGCGTTCTCGATGGACGCCTTGGCGGCGTTCTCGAACCCGCGAGCCGGCCCTCCGGTCACATCGACAATACGGGAAAAGAAGTCTCGAACGAAGTTCACGCCCAGGATGGAGCTGGAGTGCACGATGCCGAAGACAGCTTCTTCCTGCATCGTTGCGGGAAGAGGGCCGCTGAGGAGGTGGACCCCCAGCCGGGACTGAATTGCTTGGATGTTGGACACAGCGAGGCTCCTTCCGGGGGCTCGACAGCAAAGCCTGTCGGTAATGGGTGTAGGGAGAATCGGACAGGCGCCAAAGAAAAAGCCCGCGGTGATGAAACCGCGGGCTTCGAATGAACAGGCCAACCGGGAGGTTGTCCTTAGAACGCTATGTCGTCATCGAGGGCGTTGAATCCCGAGTTCCAGGTCCGGGCCGGCACAGCGGGTTTTGCCGTCAGTGCCTGAACACGTTGCTCGAACTCGCCGGGCTTGAGAAGCTCCCAACCGGCTCTGCCTGCCTGGACCAGCCAGGTATCGAACTGGGCGCGGACCTTCTCCTCCGCTTCCTTCAGGTTTGCCGTCGGCACCGAGTTGGCGTGACTGCGCAGCTGGTTCAGCCGAACTTTCAAAGGATAGAGGTGCTTGTCCTTGCCGAAGCTTTGGAGGGGTTCAGCCTTGCGGTCCTCGGTGAAAGTCCACTCGGCGGTCGCCCAGTCGGTGGCTTTCGGACCGCTGCGGAAGCTGATGATGCGACACAGGTTGCGAGCCACGGAATGCCCATAGCCTGCCACGCAGTGGCTCATCTTTGCCCCCTCGCGATTGAGGTCGTACTGACTGAGCAGTTCGACCACCTCCACGCCGTCGACCTTGCCCGGCAAACCCAGGCGCGCAACCATCGGCTCCTTGGTGCCTTGCAGCTCTTTGAACTTTGCCTCGACAAGCGATTCGTCCTTCAGCCACTCTCGCAGCATTCGGCTTCCGACACCGCGCAACACGCCCCAAGCCTCTGGCAGGTCGTGCTTCTTGAAGTACCGCCGCATGGTTCGCATGGCTTCAATCTGCCCTTGCATCGGCAAGGCGACCGTGGCCCAGAAGAACTCGGTGTGTTCATCGGCTACCTTGGCGAGCTCGCTCATGGCGCGCTCACTGTCCAGACCTTCCAGGTAAGCGTCACCGAGGGCCATGTAGGCCTCCAGGTACTGCCGCCGCACGTGAATCTCGCTGAGCTTTTCGATGAAGGACTCGAACAGGGCCCGGCGGCGCGTCACCAGCTTGCCTTGCGGGGCGAGCTGCTCAGCGTGAAACCGGGCAATGCGCTTCGGAGGCGCTCCTGCCTTGATGGCGCCCAGGGCAAAGGTCTTTGCCGGCGGCTCATCCCGGACTGTGCACAGCCACAGGCGGCCTTTTCTCCGCTCGGTGAGAGTGAAGATGGGGTCCAGTTGCTCCGCGAACTTTTCGTAAAGTGCCCGGTACTTCGGCCCGAAGCACAGAGGTGCGTCGTGCAGCCCTTCTCCGGTCCGGAGCCAGCTGCCTCGGACGCCTTCAAGTGCCTTGTGGTCCTTGCGCCCGAGCTTGCGAAGCTTTTCCGGGTCCACGAAGACCTTGCCGTCCTGGAAGGCCGACTGACGCAGCTCGTTAAGCCGGCGGTCCCCTTCGTTGGCGTGCACCAGGCGCGCTACGAGGTCTTTGGTCGCATCGACGTTTGCGTAGACGCCGGGCAGTTCGTGAGCCTTCTTCAAGAAGCGCAGCAGGGACTGCACAGGCGTGAACGTCGAGTCCAGCTTGAGCTGGCGGGTGCGGAAGAATTCCCGGTACGCCGGCGTCACGGTCAGCTGTCCTGTCGCCAGGTCCACGCAGGCTTGGACATTGTTGGTGTCGAAGACTTGGATGAGGTCGAACGGCCGGGCCTCGCGTCGTGTGCCGTAGCTCCACGCCACGGCGACCTTGTTGAGAAGCCCTTGGTCTTCGGCGTGCATCACGGTGTACAAAGACCTCTCGGCCAGGCACATCGTGCGTTCGTAGCCATCGGACTGCAGCTCTTCAAGAGCCTTGTACTGGACCTGGGCCCCAATCCGCTTGTTGCGGTACTCTTTCTGAACCAGTCGGCGCAGGCGCCCCTGGTCATCGCGCTCCCACTCGTCGTTGGGCACGAACCAATCGATGTCGTTGTAGACGGGCGTACCCGTTCCGAGAACTTCGTCGATGGCACTTGCCACGGACTGGCCGGCCAGAAGCCCCCAGTTTGGCAAGGCTTGATGCCTTGACAGCACCTCCAGGACCCGCGTGCCCAGCTCTGGCACGAGGACTGAATCGTCGTGTTTGCTCATGTTGATGCTCTTTCTGATTGCCTCCTTCGAATAGCGAATGCACCTGCGGATTGGGTGTTTATGGAAAGAACAAGCCCTCCTGTCTTGCAACAGGAGGGCTGGAAATAAGAGGGTTGAAGCCTAGGGCGTCGGATTGAGCTTGCGCTCGTCTTCAGGAGCCGTCCCGTAGCGGCGAACCACTACGGCGCCGCTGAGCATCTCCTGTTGCAGCAGTCCCAGGCATTCGACAGCGCAGGCACGAATGGCCGCTTCCTTCGCTTCGGCATCGCCGTCAGGGTAGTGTGCCGCCCAGCCAGCGCTGTACTGTGCCTTGGAGCGCTTTTGCAGCCTCATGCGAGTCAGGTGCCCTGAGATGCGGCTATCCTGACTCCACGCTATGACGAATCCGTAGAACTGTCCGTTGTCGGTCCGCCAGGTGCCGCCTCCGAGGCTTTCAAAACCATGGCTTTCGAGCCAGGTCTGCAGCGCCGCAGAGACGCCCTGAGAAGCCGTCGCCGGAGAGAGGGAGACGCTGGTCATTCGAGAAGAACCGCGTTCAACCCAGGCGAGAGGCAGCCTCGATGAGGGCCTGACGGAACTCCATCTTGTCCGAGTGCAGCACGTACACCTCGATTTTCGGGGAGCCGACGCTGACGTCGTGCAGGACTTGTACCACCTTGAACATCACTTCATGGGGGGCCTGCATGCCGTCGTGGCGGTAGATGAAGTCTCCCGCATTCGGTATGCCTTGCAGCTCCATCGAGGCCACGCGTTGCGGGCGGGAAGGGTCGCTGCTGAGACTGAAGATTTCGACTTGAATGGTCATAAGTGTCCTTGGTTGAGAAGAGCTCTCGAGGTATAGCAAGAGCCCCTGAGTTGGCAGACGCAAGGTTTGGACAACGCGTCTTCTTATCCAAGCTCCTTGACCGGCGCATATGGGGATGGGCCCCCTATCGAGGGCTCGGCAGGGTGCTGCCGCACCTGGCGCGCTGGCCTAGCCGGCGCTTCTTTTCTGCGCTTGCCGCGAATACAGCGAGACAGTGAGGTAAGTAGAGGGGAGTCAAAAAGTCGTGCGCCGGCAAGCACTTACGCTGGTTTTTGTGGCTCATCACTCATCGCGGACGCGAAGCCGGCCGAAGATGCGGGAAATCTGGTCAGCTCATTGCACATGATTTCCTGCGAAAAGTTGCGAAAGACTGAGAAGGGGGTTTGCTCATCGCACACGAGCAACTGGGAAAATGCGGGAAAGGTGGGTGAGCTTTGTCAGCTCATTGAACATGTCCAAAGTGGGAAACACCGGGAAGCGGTGTGTTCGTTGAGCAGCCCAAGAAAAGAACGCCGCCCGTCGAGCGTTCAACGGGCGGCGTGAACAGGCGTGAGTGAGGCCTCAGGCTGAGCTGCTCAGGGGAGGGGCCCCGCAGGCTTTGCGCCAGTGCAACACGCCGTCGCGGATGCTCCACCCCTCGTCCAGCACGCGCACCTCTACCAGCTTGCGCAGCGACCGCGTGAGGGTCGAGTGAAAGCTGCGATTGTCCGCAGCTTCCGAGCCGCACATCTCCCGTAGCCACTCCACGCGCTGAGGAATCAGCGTGGTTTGTCCTTCGACATAGGCGTACAGCCACGAGGTGAGACCATCGGGCAGCGACTTGCGCAGCTCCACGTCGAGCCAGACCACCTGCGAGCGCTTGAACATCTTGACGATTTCGGGGTCGAGCATCACGGTCCAGCGTCCGCGCGATGGGAAGTGAAAACGCATGGCCAACTGCACACTGAAGTCTTCGAAGATGAGCAGTGCGTGCTGAAGCCGGTGGATGGATTGGCGCAACCTGGTGCGTCCGGGGCCGTCGTAGTAGCCGAACAGCCACTGACACAAGTCGGCCGCATCGAAGCTCACCGCGGTGCCGACCTTGAAGTCGCGAGCCATGTTCATCAGTGCCATGAAGACCAGGCCATCCGATTGCCGAAGTTCTGGGCCTTCGTAGCTGAAGCTGCCGTGCTGCGTGCTGGTGACTTCGAAGTTGTCCTCCTCCAGCCGCGCAAGTGTCTTGGGGCGAACATTGAAGAGCCTTGACATCAGCAGTTGCTGCGGGCCGATGAGCTGGGAGGGTGCGTGCAGCGGAAGGAAGTCCTCCTCGTGTGCTTCGTTGAGCTGAAGCTCTCGAGATTTGAGGTCTTCGATGGCTCTAGCGAGGGTCATCCGCTCGGGGGCATGGCGACCCGTTGCCTTGAATTCCTCCTGAAGACCTCTGCGCTGCTGACGCGTGGCGTTTCGTTCGGCCAAAAGTCCGCTGCGCGTGCAGGCGGTTCCTTGCAGCCGTTCATTGGCCGCAAAGACCTCGACAGCGTTCAGCACCGGTTTGCAGACCTCAGCGCCCGCCTGCTTCGAAGGCGCAGGCGTCGTTGTGGGCGGGGGCTGAAACTCTGCGGCGGGTTGGCTAGGGGGTGCCGTGCCTGTCAGTTCTGCCAGCATGTCCTGCAAAGCGGACGGCGACAGGCGATGCACCGCGGTGGTTCCCGTGGTGGTTGTCATCAGGGCTCCGCCGTCATGCAGCCGCGAGGTTGGTGGCTTGGCCCTGCACATACGCGATGAGGGCCTCCCGGGCCCACAGGTTGCGCTTGCCGACTCGCACTGGAGACGGGAAGTCCGCGCGACGCTGGTAGTTCGTGATGGTGCGCGTGGTGACCCGCAGCAGCTTGGCCAGCTCGGCCTTGGTGAGGTATTCGGTGGTCATGACCTGTCGTCTTTCCCGGTGTTGCCTGGTTGAGTGCAATGTCTAGCGTCCCCGTTTAGGCACCGAGGCCCTGCGTGTGGTCTTAAGCGGTTTAGGACCGGCCTGGCAGTGGAAACAAAAAGACCGCCCGGAGGCGGTCTCGTTGCTCGACAGGCCTTCAATCAGAACCAGCCGGCCTTGTAGCCGGACGGCACCGGGCAGGTGAAGGCGGTCTGGCCGAAGTTCATCGTGGCCGTGCGGTTGGTGCCCGAAGTCGGTCCTTGCAGGCTCAGCGCGGGCAGGAAGGCCGCGGGGTTTGTGGGGAACAGGCCGGTGGCGAAGGAGTAGGTCGAACCCAGCGCGCCACAGGAGCCCGTGGGGGTCTTGAACAGGAACCGCAGGTGCTTGTTGTCCAGGTCGACTGCCATGCCAACGACCGTGCCGGCCGTGATAGCTCCCGGAGGGCTCGACATCGTTGTGTTGCCAATCCGCATGGAGCCGTTGGAGATGTACTGAATGCCGCTGTCGTAAGTTCCCGCGTAGGAGGCCGTGTTGGTCTCCTGGGAACCCAGAATTCCGATGGCGGCCTGAACGCTGGTATGCACCATCTCGACGTAGTACTTGCCAGACCCCTTGGGCAGCGTGCCGTACACCGTGGTCCAGTTGGTGCTTCCAGTGGTCGCCGTCAGAAGGTCAGCGCTGAGCGTGATGGCCGCGTTTTTCTTGCCTGCGTCCAGCACCGCGTACGTCGTCGGCACCGCATAGGTGACGGCGCTTGTCTTCGTGATGGTGCTGCCGTTGAGGTTGGTGACCACCAGGTTGCCAGCGCCCGCGGTCGCGGCGGGTGTGACACACGTCAAGAGCACGTCCGAGGTGACCGTGCAGGGCATTGCCAGGCCCTTCAAGGTCGCGGTGGCGCCGGGCATGAAGCCCTTGCCGTTGACGAGCAGCGTCTGACCGCCCAGGGTCGAAACGCTGGACAGGCTCAGGGTGGTGACATCCAGCGCGGTGTACTGCAGCCCACTGGCCAGCATGGTGCTGCGGCCGTCCTGGGTATCGCGGACCTCGACGGTGGCGGTACCCTCGGTTGCGCGCGCCGGAGGGGCGCAAGTCAGTTGGATGGCCGTGTTGAACGTGCACGTGGCCTCGGTGCCGTCCACCAGCACCTTGGTTGTGGCGGTGAAGTTGCTGCCGTTGACCTGTACCAGCGGCAGTCCACCGGCCAGCTGCACCTTGTTGGGCGTCACGCTCGTCACACCCAGCGCGCCGTTGATGCCTTTACCGCTCAGGCCCAGTCGGGCGACCGACGCGTTGGACTGTGTGGTCACCCCGTAGGTGCTCGAGCTGTAGGTCTGTGCCGCCGACGGGGTGAAGGTCACCTGGACCAGGCAGGCGGCTCCAGGGGACAGAGTCACCCCCGCGCAGCCATTGGAGCTCAGCGCGAACGGAGAGGTGACGGTCAGCCCCGGGTTCGAAAGCACGAGGGCGACGTTGCCGACGTTCTTGACGGAAACCGTGAGGGGCGCGGCGGTGGCGCCGATGACGGTGTCAGGGAACGCCACGCTTGAAACAGGGGAGCCGCCCGCGTCCAGGAACCCTACGACGGGCGCCAGGCCGGAGCCCAGGAGCGTGACGACCAGATTGGCAGCCGCATCGTTGGAAGTGAAGCGCAGTTGTCCCGTCACCTGGGCGAGCTGGGCAGGCGTGAAGCGCACCTCCGTGACGCAGGATTGCCCCGCGGCAAGCGAAGCGCCGCAACTGCTCGCTCCGATACCGAAAGCCAGGTCTCCACTGACCGAAGGTGCGGCTTGCAACGTGAGCACCGCCGCGCCGGTGTTTTCCAGGAGCACTTGTTCGACGGTCGAGGTGCCCAGCGCTTTGGCGCCGAAATTCACTTGGGAGGTCGACAGCTGGGCCTGGGGGACGGCGGGCGCGGGGGCCGGAGCGGGGGTAGGCGCCGGAGCCGGAGCGGGCGCTGGTGCTGGTGCGGTCGGAGGTGATACGGTCAAGCCCTTCTTGAGCTGCTTGAATTCATACGCAGGGGCTGCCATCGCTGCAAAGGCATTGGGTGCGAATGCGGCGGCCAGGCTCAGGGCAAGGACGGAGAGAGTGAGAGTGCGGTTCATTTCGAAACGGAAGGTATTTCGCGCCTATAGCAACGGAAGTTTGTCCTTTGCAGAAAGCACAAAGCCCGCACGAAGCGGGCCTTGTTGGAAGAATGTCGAGTTAGCCGTTCCTCACGTTGGGACTTTCTGGAAAACCGACCAGCGGTCATGAATTCCCGTGAACTGCAGGTGATGCGTGTTCAGGGCTGCGGTCAGCTCGGTCAAGGTGGTCCACTGTGCGGTGTCCGACAAGACCTCAAAAAACGCGTCGTCAGCGGTGCAGCCGCCAGCGCCTTCTCCTTCGAAGAACAGCACTTGCCCTGGCCGCATGGCAGACAGCACCTGTGCACCGAAGCTTCCTTGGTAAGGAGGCCAGCACAGGAGCACGGCGTCGAAACTACCCGGAAGCAAGCTCAGGCTGTCGCCTTCGTGGTCTCGCTTCCAGACGCGGCGCATGCCGTAGTTGCCCATTGCCTCCCCGCCAAGGTCCGAGGCCAGGACATCCAGGCCTCGCTCTTGCAGCAGATGGCTCAGCAGCCCAGTGCCCGCGCCGACTTCAATGCAGCGCTTGCCTTTCAACTCGGTGGCCAGGGTATCGACTTGCTCCTTCGTGAAGTACACGAAGCCGTGCTCCGGGATGTACAGCTTTCTGGCCACATATCCGTCGAAATAGGCGCCACGGCTGTCCATGATGCCGGCAAAGGCCACGTGATTCTTTGCTTCCTCATGCGGCATGGCGGGTTTGAGTGGCTCCGGCTTTGTTTTCAGCAAAGGCGCTAAAGCTGCAAGCTCTGGGTCCTGAAAATTCATCTCTTGTGCCCTATAATGGTTCTGTTCTTCCCTGTAGATAAAGTGCGTCTTTTCACCTTGCATGAAACGAGTTTACCTGGCCGGCCCGGACGTCTTCTTCCCGAATGCTGCGCAGCACTTTGAGACGCTTGAGGCGCTGTGCGCGCAGCACGGCCTGCAAGGGGTTCGCCCGTCAGACGGGGGGCTGGCCGGCACAGCCAAGTACACGCCGGCGCAGCAGGCGAAGCTCATCTACGAAGCGAACGTCGCGCTCATCCGTTCTTGCGACGCAGTGTTGGCGAACCTGCAGCCGTTTCGTAACGGGTTGGAGCCCGACAGCGGAACAGCCTTTGAAGTGGGGTACGCCGCGGCGCTGAACAAGCCCGTGGTCGGGCTGGTGCCCAGCCTGCGCCCACAGGAAGAGCGCGTTCTTTCCGAATGCGGCCTGTCATACCGAACGCCAGAGGGCCAGGGGTTCGACGCGCGGTTTGGGATGCTCATCGAGGAGTTCGGGCAACCTTTGAACCTCATGCTGGCCTGTTCTTCGTCTTTGCACGAGGACGTGAACGCCGCCTTGGCCGACCTGGCGCGTCAATTGGCAGCCTGAAGGCCCCTCAGGAACGGCTCAACGACCCGGTTTCGCCTTGCTCTTCGGAACCTGGACCGGCGCGGGGGCCGAATCCTCAATGCATGTGGCGTGTACGAAGGCGCTTCTGTCGTAGGCGGGGACGTGAGCGCTCTTCTTGTCGCGCACCCACGCCATTGCTTGTTCGCACGCGGCCTGCGTTTGGAATCGCTGGGTGAGCATGCCGCCCTTGCTCTCGGTGGAGAGCACCAGCAGCACCCAGAAGGTCGCCGAGACGCTCATGCTGGCGCTCGTAACTGGTCGAGCAGTTCGACCACCTGCTCGGTTTCCCTGGCGCGGCTGGCCATCTCGGCTTCGAGCTCGGCAGCCAAGGCACGCATTTCTTTCAGGCTCAGGTGGTCTTTGAGCTGCGCGACGAGGTCCTTGGCGAAGTGCGCGCAGTCCACCTCAAGACTGTCCATGCCCCGTGATTGCAGCTGCTCATCGCGCACCGCTGCCCACCGGGCGTCCGGGTGCGACTCGAACGTGATGACAAAGCGGTCGTGGGGAGTGCGATAGACCGTCGCGCTTTCTTCTGGAAGCCACCCGGCAGCCAGGTGCTGCCGAACAAACGATGGCAATTGCAAAGCGGAAGGAACGAGGTCGCGCAGGGAATCGGGGTTGCAGGTTGAGGGCATGGGCTTAAAATGAATGCAGAGCAATACAACTGCTAATCTGCATATTATGCCTTAGCCTTTTAGGCGAATGACGCCAGGATTTTAGATTTGTGCGGGAGTCAGCTCTTGGAGCAGACGAACGTACATGCGAAATGTGTTCAGGGCGTCGTACATCGCGTCATGCTTGCGGCCTTCGAACACCAGTCCGAACTTCTTCATGCTGGGCGCGAGCCCGCCTTGCGGCTCGCGGCCATTGGCGTGACACCAGGCAGCATAGACCGTCTTGACGTCATTCCAACGTCGTCCGAATACATAGGGGCCCGACTCGTGGCCGAGTGCTTGCCGCAGGGTGTCGGAGTCCGCGCCACCCCACGTCAGAGGGTTGCGCTGAATGTCGGCGGCAAAAGGTGCGCGCCATTGGACAAGCTGAGCGAAGGCTTCTTCCAGGCTGCCCGCGCAATCCAGTACACCTGGTGCGATGCCGCACAACTCTGCGATGTGCTCGCTGAGCGGCTCCGCAGGATTCACGAAGCAACTGAAGCGCGAATGCACTTGGCCCGACGGCAAGTGCCCCAGCACCGCCCCAATTTGAATGATGCGTTGAGAAGGTTGGTTGAACTCGAGGTCCAGTGCGATGCAGTAAGGCTTCATGATGCGGGTGTAGCGCTCTGCTCTATTTGCCGGAACAGACTTCGACACGTTGGCACGTCCTGAGGGATTCGAACCCCCGACCCGAAAGGTAGAAGCTTTCTGCTCTAGTCCGCTGAGCTAAGGACGTCTGGATTGGTGAGGGAGGAGGGCTGAACTCCTCCTGGTGCCCGAGGTCGGACTCGAACCGACACGCCCGCAATGGGCGCCAGGACCTAAACCTGGTGCGTCTACCGATTTCGCCACCCGGGCAGGGTGTTCAGGGTCTGGCGGCTTCTGCTTCGTCGGCCTTGGCCAACAGCAGCGCCGCCATGTGCCTCGCCTGGTCGGGAGACATCATCAGGCGGACTTGTTCACCGCGGTCTTGCAGCTGCACCAGCACGGCGCGCGCGGAGCCGCTCCGGGCCACGGCGTAGTGGTCTCCGGAGTTGTCGTCGCGAACGCAATGATGAATCATGGTGTGTGCGTGGGTTGTCTGGTGGGTCCTGACGGTCTCGAACCGCCGACCTACTCCTTGTAAGGGAGCCGCTCTACCAACTGAGCTAAGGACCCGATGCAAAGCATATAGCGTCCGATTTTAGACGATTCTTCTTCGAACGCCAACTCCTACGCTGTGATTTGCAGAAGAAAAGACGGCGGCAGCATTCGATTGCTGCCGCCGTTTATTGCACCGTATACGTGAACACCGCTACCGGTTCATTCCGACCCGGCGCCAGGGTTGCCTTCAGGTTCTGGACTTTTGCTCACGCAGTCGATAGCCCGCCACAGCCAGCATTCCAAGGCTGGCGAGGGCGAATGAACTCGGCTCCGGCACGGCAGATACGACCGGCAGAGCCGTCAGTTTCACGGAGGCCCATTGTTCCGCCAGTTGTTCGTCAGCGATGAAGCTCAGCGGAGCTACTGACAGCTCGAACGCACCACCGGCGCCAAAAGGGACGACCACGGGTTCGAAGGAAAGGGCATAGTCCACAGCAGCATCGGACAGGACTCCCGGAGTTGCGACTGCGGTGCCGGTCAGCGACACTGGTGTCAGTGCGGCAAAGGGGCCGACAAAGGAGAAGTGAACCTGCACCCCCAGCCCGTCGGTCTCATTGTTGCTTCCGCGGGTGTCGGCTGAAATAGACGCGTTCGACGCGTTGCCCTCTTCGTTCAGTTGAGCGGAGCCGAACCGAAACGAAAAGCTGTCACCGACATTCTGGAGCAGTGCGGTCCACGAGGGCGAAACTGCTTCAGGCAAGAACGCAACCGCGAGTCGGTCGTTGCCCCCGCCGTAGCCACTCTCAAAGAAGACCTGTGCACTCTCCACCTGGAATGACACGGGAACAGCGTAAGCGGCAGTTGGTACGTGGGCCGCCACCAGCATTGCGCTCGCAAGAGTTGCTTGTTGAACTGCTTTCAGCATTACTACTCCAAAAGTGAAAAACCGGCTGTCGTTTAAACAGCCGGCGAGAGTAAAACACTGCTCAGCAGGTCGGGTCAAACTCTTTTGAGATTAAACCCTATATGCCGGTCGGTCTTTAGCCAAAAACGAGTATTTAGATAGCGGGCGGCCGTGAGCCGCTTTCGCGTTGATTGGTGCCCAGGGCGGGACTCGAACCCGCACAGCTTTCGCCACTACCCCCTCAAGATAGCGTGTCTACCAATTTCACCACCTGGGCAAAGTCTCGCCGGTACGGTATCCGGTGCTGCGGTTCAGGCCACGCACCTTCCCATGTTCCGTTTGCAGCCGACTCCGCGGGCTTCCGCGTTTTGTGCTGCGCCTTCTTCAGGCCTGTTCCTACGAGATAACTTGGTCGGAGTACACGGATTCGAACCGGGGACCCCCTGCTCCCAAAGCAGGTGCGCTACCAGACTGCGCTACACTCCGAAAATCCATTCGACAGCTCGTTGACTGAGTTCAAACGAGTCGTCCTTGTCTGTTCTGTCACCCGGCTCCCACGGGTGCGGCATGGAGTCCTTGAACCGGTACTTCCGGACTCCGAGACATCGGGCGTTGCCTCGCCCCTGATGCAGGTCATCACCCGCTCGCGTTCTTGTCGGTCCAGGCATCACGAGCTGCCTGTGGTATCGCACCGTTTTCACACACCGTTCGCTAGGTCGGTTGGCTTCTTCAGGATATCCGACCAATCCTGCAGCAGACAGACGCTGTGAGCAGCCATCTGTCTTGCGTTTCATCGCAACTCTTCAGCTGCGCGTTCTGGCGGAGAGGGCGGGATTCGAACCCGCGTCAGGGTTGCCCCTGAACCACCTTTCCAGGGTGGCGACTTAAACCGCTCATCCACCTCTCCTAAATTTCTTGGTGCCCGAGGTCGGACTCGAACCGACACTCCTTTCGGAACCGGATTTTGAGTCCGGCGCGTCTACCGATTTCACCACTCGGGCGAGTGCGCTTGCTTCAAATCCCAAGACGCTCATCACAACAGCGGGTCGGACTTGATTCCGACTCCGTGCACCTGATTGGAGTACACGGCACCCACGGCTTGGAGGTTGCAATCAGGACAGAGCCTCGAGTTGCCGTCGCCTGTGGCGTGTCCAATCCACGCCGCCGCTGGTGTGATGAGCCTCTTTTCAGAGGCTGTCGTTGACCCCAGGGTAGGGGCCGATGCTCGCCGAATCTTGTGGACGCGACGAACGCAATTCTTGGTGGAGGATGACGGGTTCGAACCGACGACCCCCTGCTTGCAAAGCAGGTGCTCTCCCAGCTGAGCTAATCCCCCAGAACAGACACGCAGTATAGCATGCCTGAATGCTCTCTTGCAAGAGCTTTTGCGAGTTCTTCAACACTTTCAGTATTGGCGAGTCGCACGGACACCGTCTCCGGCATCCGGTGAAAAGCCTCGGTTACCAGCCGAGCCTTTCAGGGCGCTTTGCCAGGCAGGGTCGGATTTGAAGGCTCCGCCCGAAGGAGGAGTCTCCGAGCGCGACTCACGCCCGCAGGTTTTGCGTGTCCAGCCACGTCCCCTGGCTCGTCAACCGACTGCCTCAGGCCAGGAAGGGCCCGTGCCTTGATGACGCCCAAGGTCAGGCGGGTACTGCAGCTTCTGCTCCGCCCCTCGAATTGAACGAGGTGGGTTAAGAGTATGCGGACCGACTCCGCTGGCGGCAGTTCACAAGACCGGCGTGGCAAGACTGATAGTCAATGGTCAGCTCGATGCTTTTGAGCTGTTCTTGCCAGGCCTCAGACAGCCGGGTGGCTTTCCCGTCCTTCCCGGTAAACACCGGGGCGTGCGCCGTTACACCACTGCGTTGTCTGCGAACTGTTCCAGAGCCCGGCAGCTCGCGCGGCCGGACCCCACTGCATGTCCAAGCGCACAGCACTGTCTGCGCTTGGAGATGCGGTGGAGCGGGAGACGGGAATCGAACCCGCGTATTCTGCTTGGAAGGCAGATGTTCTACCATTGAACTACTCCCGCACGATGCTGTGTTGGTGACGACTCCAACGACGCCTTATCGAAGCGCCCGCTCGAATCTCGCCTGTGTCTTCTCCGGTTGCGCTCAAAGAGCGCGTCCTGGGGCTCGCCACCTTTTACGAGGCTTCAGGTCTTCCTCGGAACCCTTGGTTGAGCAGGCGGGTTCGGGCCTGTGTTTCTGGTGCCGGCTGTCAGGTTCGAACTGACGACCTCTCGCTTACAAGGCGAGTGCTGCTACCAACTGAGCTAAGCCGGCAATTGTTCTTCGAGGCAAAGAGCCTCGCGCTGTGAATTTTAAAGAGCGGACTGCGTGAAGCAGTTGGCATTTAGCCTTTGCGAATGCCGAGACGTCAGTATAGCCGCTTGCTTCTTTTGAGTCAACAAACAGAACTCAAGCGCTCTGCCAACGTTCGACCGTGGTTGTGATTTCTTGCCGCACCAGGCGCTGCCGGACCTTTCCGCACCACAAGCACTCCCGGGTGAGTCCGTCGGCAGAGACGTTCCAGCGCGACTCATCGCCCACGAAGTACTGTTTGTGCTGCTCGTCGATGGCGCAGCGCCCCTGTTGGCGGTACCTCGCCCAGAAGTCTGCCACCTCGACAAGTCCCTCGAGCCGCATGTAGCTGAAGGTCTGGGCCTTCTTGCCATAGCACAGCACATGGGACATGCGCTGCCCGATGAGGCTGCCGGTGTCGTCCATGAAGCCCAGCCACAGGGTGCCGTCGTCCTGCTTGAACACCCGTGCACAGCGTTGCATGAACGAGGACTCGTTCTTCAGGTATTCGTGGAGGTTGGGGCTGAACTTGCTTCCCAGCCTCGGGTGGATGTCATCGAGAGACAGGCCGGTGGGTTTGGAGTATCCGGTCGGCGAGGAAAGAGTGTCCGTATGCATGAGTGCTCCTGCGGAGCAGCGTTCAGGGGCGGCTCCCGCTTGAAATTTTGTGTTCTGAATTTTAAGCCTGAACGGAGGACTCGTCAACGAAGCTTGGCGATGGCGTAGTTTTTAGATAGGAGTGGCTATACGTGCTTTAGGTCATTTTAGGAGAAAGCCACATGGCACAAGTTCAAACCGTTCGCGCCCTGGAGCATGCCGCACGCGAGTCCGCCCGTTCTGCCGTCGTCGAGGTTGCCGAAAACAACCCCGTTCTGCTGGCAACCCGCCTGGTCGAGTCCCCCGAACTCGCCAACGGCCTGAAGGACCTCGACTTCATCGTCGAGACCCTCATCAAGCAGGGTCAGCGCGATGCGATGACTCGTCTGGCCGACTCCCGCGTGCTGGGCACTCGCGAACGCACCATCGTGGTCGAGAAGCTGCTCATCATCTGATGTTCACAAGAGAAGCCGTCCCCTAAGACGGCTTCTTTTTTTCATTGGTCGCTTTTGCGTGCCTCAGAACGTCGCACGCAAGGGCAGCACGGCGACGGAGCCCGAGCACAGACGCGCTTCAAGGTCCTTGTGTTTTCGCAGAATGTCCCGCAGGGTTGCCGCGGGCCCCACCACCTTCACCGCGGGTTCGGCGGCCAAGTCGAAAACGGCCACCAGCCATGGCTTGAGACGCTGGCGCAGACGGGTGCGGGCATCATGGTGCTTCACTGAACTCCTGAGGACCCACAAGCTTCGCTGCTGGAATCGGCTTGATGCATCCAGTCGGGTTCGCACTCCGGGGGCAGGGCCAGGTGTCATGGGGTTATCCAGCCAGTCCGGCCAGGCGCTGGGCTCGCGCACGATGAGCGCCACCCCTTCTTCGGCAGGCAGCTGAAGAAGGTGCTCCAAGACGAATTTTCGAGAGCTGGACACAGGGCCTCCTCAATGGCGGGAAATGCACTGTGTATAGTCCTGGTGTCTATTCCTTTAGGCCGTCATGAGCTAAAATAACGGTAAATCTAAAAGGATAAGGATGTCGGACAGTTTCACTCTTTTTGCGGTGTGCCAGCGAGACCCTGAGCACGTCGACGGCTACGCCGTGGTTCATCCGGACACGGGCGACATCGTCTCGAACCGCAGTTTCCCCAACGGCTACTGCTCCATGCCTCTTGTCATGGACGAGGAGCAGGCCCAATCGCTGGCCTTGCGCCTGCGTGAAAAGACGGGGCTGGACTGGGTCGCAGAAGGCGCCCCCTCTCCCTGCCCCGCTTGTGGACGGGTCATCTGGGCCGATGACCTCGACTTCTGCTACCCCAACAACCGCGAGCGCACCAGCTGGCGCGCCGGTTGCAATGAGCATGACTTCGGCTGTGGGTATGAAGTCGAGGGGGAGACCTATGAACAGGTGATGGCCGCCTGGAACCGTCTGCCACGTCAACGTCCGGGCCAGGTCCTAGCCGGCCCTGCGTCTCAAGGTTCAGATGAGGTGGGCACATGAGCACGTCCGGCACGCCGTCGCTGTCGTTGGAAACCGCGCTGGAACTGCTGCAGCGTATCCAAGCCCAGCCGTCTTCCCGCCCTTGGCGCCTGGTCGTGCGCAAGCACAATCCCGGAGGCATGACCGCCCACCAGACGACCGAGGTGCAAGGCATCTACGCTGGCTTTGACTGGGAGGCCGGCCGCGTGGTCATCACGCCTGCCAAGCCCCTCACGGAGCTGACTCCCGAACAGGTAGACGCCATCGAAAAAAGCGTCCGACAAGGCTCCAGCTGGCACGCCTACCAACGAGAAGAGAAGCTGCGCCAACGCATCGCTCAGCTGGAAGCAGAAGTCGTCCGTCTGAAAGAGGGAAAGCCTGATAGCCAGGCCTAGTCGTCCTCGCTGGGTTCCGCAGAACCCTGGCCCGAGGCCTGGACCTCGTTCCACAACTCGGGATGGTGCCGCTGGGTCAGCACCAGCAAGTCGCGAAGCCGTACGGCCGCCCCTGTGTGGCCGGCTTCCGCCCTGAACAGCACCAGCAACTCGCTGCCTTGGGGGCCCGGCACGGTCTCGACGCGGACGCTGTCGGCATAGCCGCGCAGGTGAGCCTCGAGCTGCACCGGACCGTCAACGGTCTCGAAGCGCGCCTGGGCGTTCCAGTCGGAATCGTTCATCCAGTCCATGACTGCTCCTCAGCCTTCGTATTCTCGACGGCTGCGGACATCGAAGCTCGTTTGCGAGATGCACTTCTTGCCGAGAAACAGCTTCAGCGTGCGGCGGTTCGGGTCGGTGAAGTCGCCGTCTTCGACGCTCACGCGCAGCTCCGTTCGCAGGGTCTCCAGCACTTCCTCGAGCACCGTCTTGGACTCCTCCTGCGTCTGCGAAAGAGATGCGCAAGACGCGGCCACGTGCGGCGTTGCGGCGGCAGTCTCGGAAGGCAGTGCGATGTCCAACGTGTCGCCGGCCCCTGCGGGCTTCTTGCGCGGCACGCGCTTCTTGACCGTCGTCGAGGTAGAAGGCTTCGTTGTCTTTGGCATGTTGGTGTCCTTGTGGAGGGGCAGGGGTCTCAGCCCCGTCTATCAGTCGCGCAGGGTCGTCAGGCCGCCCATGTACGGAACCAGCACGTCCGGGATGGCGATGCTCCCGTTGGCCTGCTGGTAGTTTTCCAGGATGGCCACTAGCGTACGCCCCACCGCCAAGCCCGAGCCGTTGAGGGTGTGCACCAGCTCAGGCTTTCCGCCGGGCTTCTTGAAGCGCGCTTGTAGCCGACGCGCCTGGAAGTCCTCGAAGTTCGAGCACGAGCTGATTTCCCGATACTTGCCCTGGGCGGGCACCCAGACCTCCAAGTCGTAGGTCTTGGCGGCCGAGAACCCCATGTCGCCAGCGCACAGCGCCATCACGCGGTAGGGCAGGCCGAGCCGCTTGAGCACCGATTCGGCGTGGGCGGTCAGTTCTTCCAGCGCGCGGTAGGAATCTTCCGGGCGAACCACCTGCACCAGCTCCACCTTGTCGAACTGGTGCTGCCGAATGAGGCCGCGCGTGTCCCTTCCGGCGGCACCCGCCTCCGAGCGGAAGCAGGGCGTGTGACAGACGAGTTTCAGCGGAAGTTCGCGGTCCTCCAGCACGGCATCACGCACGAGGTTGGTGACCGGCACTTCGGCGGTTGGAATGAGGTAGAAGTTCTCCAGTCCAGCGCCCATTTCACGGGGCACCCTGAAGAGGTCTTCCTCAAATTTCGGAAGCTGGCCGGTGCCGCGCATCGACTCCTTGTTCACCACATAGGGCACGTACACCTCGGTGTAACCGTGCTCTGCGGTGTGCAGGTCGAGCATGAACTGTGCAAGTGCTCGGTGCAGCCGGGCAAGGCCCCCGCGCATGACCGTAAAGCGCGAGCCTGCCAGTTTGGCGCCGGCCTCAAAGTCCAGGCCGTTGAGCGCCTCGCCCAGCGTGACGTGGTCGCGCGGCTCGAAGGCAAACGCAGGAGCATCACCCACGGTGCGTAGCACCTTGTTGTCGTTTTCGTCCGCTCCGTCCGGCACGCTCTCGTGCGGAACGTTGGGCACCCGCAGCATCAGCGCCTCGAGGTCCTGCTGCACTTCGGCCAAGCGGACCGCCTTGGCATCCAGCAGGGCAGGAAGCTCCTTGCTTTCGGCCAGCAGGGCGGCAGCTTCGCCCGAAGGGTCACCAGCCTTCTTCAAGGCCCCGATTCGTGCAGCCAGCTGGTTTCGGCGAGCCTGCATTGCCTCCACGTCGGTCTGCAGCGACTTGCGTTCCTGTTCAAGACGCCCGAAAGCGGCCGTGTCCAGCGCGTAGCCACGCCGGGCCAAGCCGTGGGCCAGTGCATCGGCATGCTGCCGGAGTAGTTGCGGGTTGAGCATGTGTGTGCCTTTAGAAAATCATTCTGGGTGCCGCGTCGTCAATCCGACGCTGGCGCGTCAATTTAATGAATGATACCACGCACACTCGAAACGACAAAGCAACAGATACCAGATGTTGCGTTCAATGCTTTGTTGGACTATAATGTCCTTAACTTAACTCAGAACAACACCAACATGCACCTCAACATCCAGCCTGGCTACGTCTACATTTTTCACAGCAAGAGCCGCCCCGGCGACGTGAAGATTGGCAAGGCCGAGAGTGTCGAGGCGCGTGAGTTCACGCTCAGCTTGGGCGACCCGGACCTCAAGCTGTACGCCCGTGCCTTCTTCCTGGATGTGTTTGCTGCTGAGGCTCACATGCACGCGGTGTTCGCAAGCCAGCGCATCGACCGGGAGCACTTTCGTGTCGGCCGTGTAACCGCCAAGAAGGAACTAGACCGCCTTTTCAACAGCTGCCGCGCCCAGCGCGACCAGTTCGAGCGGGCCTGCCGCTATATGGCCGATGCGGGCGAGCTGAAGTTGGACCGTTCCCAGGACGTGCCGGAGTGCGATGGCTCGGCTTTGGCTACCTTGTTGGCTCACGTGCCGAATTCGCGCGATGGCCGCAACGTCAAGGCGCTGATTCCGCTGGCCCTTGCCGGTGGCGTTCAAGGCGAGAAGGCCTCCAAGCTGCTTGCAACCTGTGGCTTGCTGGCCTATCCGGTGGAAGGGGTCGTCCTGCTGGACAAGGCACCGGTATCCAACCTTGAGCGCGTCTTCAAAGACAAGGCCTGTGTCAAGACCTGGCGTTCGCAAGTCGCCAAGTACGCCGGCTTCAACGCCAATGCTCGCTCCGTGAACCTGCAGGTGTGGCTGGACGCCACGGAAGCGGGCAGTGAGCTTGTCGACCGCGTCTCTCCCCTGGTAAACTGAGACTTTAGAATGAGCGCTAAAGTGACGACATCCGATTTGAGAAAACTGCCGAGCTTCGACTCCCTTTTCGGGGCAGACGTCGGCGGTCTTCCTCGCGACCCGTGCGTGGTTGAGGTGCTCGAGCAGTTTTGGCCCGATTGTTTCGAAAGCACCCACGGAGGCGTGGTCATGTCCCCTGAGGACGCCGCCCGCCTGGAGCGGTTGTTCGAGATGTTCGGCGTGCCGATGAAGGTTTCGCAGCACACACTGAAGGACCTGGGCCATGCCTACGACGTGTTCTCCATCAGTCTGGCCGGGTTCGTGAGTTACCGGCTGAGGTTTCCTGACCGCTTCCGACAGTGGCTTTATGACTGGCCGCAAGACTGGGTCGACTACATCGACGCCGTGGCGGTGCAGGACACGCGAAAGGCTCGAGAGCTGGCTTCTCGGCTGAAGGTGGCGACCGCGCAATGCCAATATCCGCCCGGCATCCTGGTGGCGGGGCTCACCAGCAAATGATGCACAAGACAACGGCCCCGTGAACTGTCATCCACGGGGCCGTTGAATCTTCCAGCTTCGGATTCCGCCGAAGCGCTAACGGGCGAAGAGCCCGTGCCATTTGTCTTCACAGAGTTAGTCCACGCCGTCGGCGCAGACACATATCACGTGGATTTTAACCACGCTCCCTTCACACCGGTCCTCGGCAAGCGAGGTGGAGTCGAACCACCCCTTGGAAGAGATTGCGCGCAATGTCTTCCAAGGAATGCGTCAATTCATTATAGCGGCGCTCTTAAGAATCGGCAACTGTTTGCGATACCTTGCTCTTGCGGAAAAAGAAAAGCCCCTCGAAAGGGGCTTTGAAGTGCATTCAAGAACGACTCAGACGAGAGCAGGCTTGAGGCGCTGCGCACGCGTGAGCTCCTGTGCGATGAAGGAATCCTTCAGGCGCGCGAGGTACTTCGAGAACTTCGCATCGGCTTGACCCAGCCGTACCAGCTGGCGGCCGTAGGTGAGGAAGCCTTCCAGGTATGCTGGGAACATGACCGGGATGGGCTTCTCGCCGGAAGTACCGACACCGTAGGCCAGGCAGTTGCGCAGGGCTTTCTGGTGCGTCTCCTGAACGGAGGTTGCAGCCAGATGCTCCTGAGCAGTGCCAAGCTTGCGCAGCTCGGCTGCGTAACGGTCCACGTAGCCGATGAAGCCACGCGGCAGCTCCTGGTACAGACGCAGAAGCGCCCACACCCCAGCTCCCGAAATCATCCCTTCGTCCAGTCCCAGCTTGTCCAGGTCCCGCAGGGCCTTGGCGTGCTGCGTGACGACTGCCTGTCGACGGTTCGGCGACGCCGAGCCGCCGGACATGGCGCGAGCCATGTTGCGAATGACGGACACGAGCTTGCCGCCGGCCACTTGCTTGCTCACCAGGGTCTCGGGAGGAAGACCGGCAGCATGGAACATGGACAGGAGGTCGTCTCGGCTCGTCTTTTTCGCCGACTTCGAGTCGTAGCAGTTGTAGATGTCGACGGCTTGCTCGAACGTGTCGACGGCCATGACGGCCACGAACACGTGTGAGGGCACCGGCATCCGGGGCTGGTTGAGCCAGCTGCGTTTTCGGGTGTTGCCGTCGACCAGATAGAACTGGCCTTCGAAATACACCAGGGCGAAGCAGGCCTGAGGCAGCTCGAACTGCTCGATGTGCTTGGCCAGACCGTGGTTGAGACGGTACAGGTCGTTGCGTTGAACTTGGATGGGCTTGACGTCTTCGATGAGGGTCAGGAAACGTGCGATGGGCACTTTCTTGACATCCATCGACTCGTCGATTTGGATGATGGCCCGCCCTTTCAGGATGGTCGGCTTCGTCTTCACGGAGCTCAGCTGCTTCAGAGCGGTTTGCAGGGCGGTTTCTTGCGTGGTCGCGTTGCGTGCCATAGGAGTTGCCTTTTCAATGTAAATGAACCTGAAAAGGTATAGGCACGAAATGCCCGCCAGGCATGAGGGATGGAGCGCCGCCCTGGAGAGCGAAAAACGGGCTGTGCAGCTAAACGGCCTCGATACACAAGAGCCCGATTGAATTCCCTTTGGGATGCTCTGATGCTTTCGCTTGAACCCAACGCCCTGGCCGCCTCTTTACCCGCCGAAGGCAAAACCGCGTTGTCTGAGCAGGTCCATTCTTCTGCAAAAGGGGTGGACGCCGGGTCACTTCGCCAGGAAATGGAAGGCGTTGGCCTTGCGGCGCTGGAGTTCCTGGCAAAGGCAGGCAACTCGGCGTTGGCTTCTGCTCAAGAGCATTGTCGGAGCGCTGCTGAAGCCTCCGCGGCAGTGACGGACGGGCTGGCGCAGGCGGGAAGCTCGGCGCTCTCACTCGCCCAGGAGCAGGCACAGGCTGCGGCAGGCTCAGCGTGGGCCTGTGTCGCCGAAGCCTCTGCGGGGGTCGTCGACAACCTGCTCATTCCTGCGGCCACCTCCGCCGTGGAGCTGGCGGCCGAAGCAGCGATGGAGGCTGCCGTCGATATCGCTGTGGAAGTGGCCGCTGAAGCGGTTGGGGTTCTGCTCTAGGGCCCCGGAGGCCGCTCTGGGCGAGCGCCAGTCTCGCCCTCAAAGAAAAGAGCCACCCGAAGGTGGCTCTGAATGGACAGCAGTATTCAGCGATGCAGGCAGCCGCTGAAGTCGCTCTTGAGTTTTCCCTTGGCACGCAGGTCTCGATAGACGGCCTGGTGCACTTTCTGGTGCAGCACCACTTCCTCGTTCTGAGAGCCGCTGGAAGGCTGCGTGAGCTCCAGCCGCAGATAGTGCCGGCCCCATTGAAACACCAGGGCATCCAGCAGGGCTTCCCGCGGCCAGGTGTCGGCCACTTCTTGCACCGTTGCGCCACCCCAGAAATGGCCGCTCAGCGGATTCTCCGTGGTCATCCAGGGAGAGGTCAGCGGCTTCAGGTAGTGGCTCTGGCGGCCGAGGCTGCCGGTCATGCGTTCGACCAGGTCGTCCTCGTCGTTCATCAGCTCGGCCATCTCGACCGGATGCTTGGCGAACATCGCTGCGTACTTGGCTCGCTCCGCTTCGTGGCGGCTCACGAACTCGTCGAGCTGTGCAGCCAGGAAGCTGCGCAGCGTTTGACGTTCCTTGGAGCCATAGTAGTAGACCTTGTGCTTGGAGAACTCCTTGACCAAGGCATCGTACGCACTGCGGTGCATGAGCAGCAGACCGCGGTTGGCGAACAGGCCGTTGCGCCGCAGATAGTCCCAAACCCCCCACGCCTGCGAAGGCCCGAAGGCGTCCTGGACCAGGGCAAACAGGTGCTTGGTCAGCTCCGTGCTGCTCGAGGGCAGCTCGGCGGCCTTCAGCGCCTTGCCGAGCTTCACCAGCGCCTGCTCGCAACGCTTGAACGCAGCGGAGCTGCGGGCGCTTGCGGCCTCGTCATACGAGTCCTCTTGTCCAGGTACGACACCGCACTCTTCATAGAAGAAGTGCTTCATCGAATGCTCCAGACCCCAAAGAATCTTCGGGTGAGCCGCGATGAGGCGCGACTCTTTGGAGCCATAGCTCAGCGTGGAGACATGCTCCCGGTACATGCCGGCCTTGCGAAAGGCCTCATCGGAGAAGGTGGCGAGTTCGGGGTTCGTGAGCTCTTCGATACCGCCGTAGTCGTCGTACTTGCCTGCCAGGGGCAGGCCGAAGAGCAGGGCGGTCTTGTATCCGCCGCCGGCGGGCTCCCGGTAGTTGGGGCCCTGCACGGTCGTCAGCGAGACAACGTCCGCGCCGTAGTGGATGGGCGTGCGCGTGAGCACACAGGTTTCGTTCCAGCATCCCATGAATAGCTTCCTTTGTTGTGTCCTTCCTCGGTGTAGCGAACCGGCACCGCTCAGTCCCTAAACAAGCGCCTCCTGTCGAGACCTTCTTGGTGGACGTTTGGCTATACGCATGCAGGAAAACTCAACTTGAAAGGTCATCATGACGACGCTGGCACTCCTGCTGGTGTTCCCTCTGGTCTGGCCATTCGTGGCCAAAATCATCTGGAAGCACGAAATCACCCTGGCCGAACTTGGCCTGAACATCGTCATCGGCGCGTTGGTGGTCTCTGCCGGCTGGGCCCTGGGCAAGTACGCTCAGGCTCACGACGTGGAAATCCTCAACGGGCAGGTGACGGGCAAGTACTCCGAAAAGGTGTCTTGCGAGCACAGCTATCGCTGCAACTGCCGGCAGTCCTGCTCCGGCAGCGGCAAGAACCGCTCGTGCTCAGAGGTCTGCGACACCTGCCACGAGCATTCGTACGACGTCGACTGGAACCTGCGGACTTCCGTGGGCGAAATCGAAGTCAAGCGTGTCAACCGCCAAGGCACGGTGGAGCCTCCCCGCTACACCCGCGCCGCAGTCGGCGACCCGGTTGCTCAGACGCACGGCTATCAGAACTACATCAAAGCTGCACCGGACTCGCTCTTCAACGCGTTGGCTGAAAAGCAAGCGCTGCAGGAGTACGGTTCTTTGGTGCCAGCCTACCCGAGCAGCGTGTATGACTACCACTACCTGGACCGGGTCCTCAGCATCGGCGTGCCGGTGTCGGACCTGACCGCCTGGAATCAGGACCTGGCCAACGCCTTGCGTGTGACCGGCCCTTCCAAGCAAGTCAACCTGGTGGTCGTCTTCACCAAGGAAGCGAATCCGCAGTTCGCCACGGCAGTCAATGCCAAGTGGCTCGGTGGCAAGAAGAACGACGTGGTCGTCGTTTTCGGCACTCCGTCATATCCGGACATCTCCTGGGTGCGGGTGCTGAGCTGGACGGACCGAGAGGTCTTCAAGGTTCAGCTGCGTGACGCCCTGCTGGACATGAAGACGGTCAAGCGCGAGACGGTCATCCCGACCATCGCGAGTCACGTCGAGAAAGGCTTCGTCCGCCGGCCTATGGAGGACTTTGCCTACCTGAAGCACCAAATCGAGCCGCCTGGCTGGGTGTTGGCGCTGCTGGTGGTTCTGTCCATGGCGGCAAGCATTGGCGCATCGGTCTATTTCTCCCGAAACGAGTTTTCGGCGGGAGGCCCGCGTCGCTATAGGTTTCGTTGAATCAACTTCCACACTAGAGGACACATTTCCATGAAGAAGCAACAAGGTTCGGCTCTGGTTATCGCACTGAGCATCCTGGGCATCCTGGCCGTCATCATCGGCGTGCTGGTGATGAGCTACATCTCTGCCTTCAACACGGGCAACCAGATGGAGCAGACGCTCAAGGCCACGTACTCCAACAACCAGAACATCCTGGCTCAATACAGCCAGAAGGTGATGGAGGCGGCGCAGGTGCCGGACATGGCGCGCGACGACATCGTCAAGGTCGCCAAGGCCGCGATGGAAGGTCGCTATGGCACCGAAGGCTCCAAGGCCGTGTTCCAGATGATTACCGAGCAGAACCCGAGCGTTGACCCGATGCTCTACCGCCAGGTGCAACAAATCATCGAAGGTGGCCGTACCGAGTTCCAAAACGCCCAGACTCGTCTCATCGACCAGAAGCGTGTCTACGAGACCGCCCTGGGTTCGTTCTGGCAAGGCATGTGGATGCGTATCGCCGGCTATCCGAAGGTGAACCTGGCCGACTACAAGGTCATCACCACGGACCGCACCGAGCGTACGTTCCAGGCTGGCAAGGAAGAGGCGCCGCTGCAACTGCGTCCCGCCAAGCCCTAATCAGCCTCACTGATTGAGAAGCTGCCGACATCGTCGGCAGCTTTTTTCTTTGGCTGGCTCAGTGAGCCGCTGAGCCTTGCGGCAGCCCGATGAGCTCTCGGGCAGCGTGGGCCATCGGCTCCAGGCCTTGGCCATACTCCTGCTGGCAGAACCGCTGCGCGCCTTCGAAGTCCAAGGCGTGCCAATCGTAGAACGCTTCCTGGCTGCTGTCCGGCTCGCCGTTATCGTGGGTGAGCACCAATAAGAACTGCGTGTCCGCAGGCAGAGGCGCGGGCTCGTCGGCCTCCGACAAGGTGAGCAGTTCGCTCTCACCAGGAGTCGGCGGCGGCACATACTTGTGCCACGTCGTCAGAACAGCGCACTGACCTTGTTCCCAGGGGGCCTCCTGCACGGCGACCACGAAGCCTTGGCGATTGCTCCATTGCCCCTCGGGCACCCACACCAGACGCAGCGTCATCGAGATTCGACCCATCACCGCATTCTAGGCCGGGCTTGCCCGGCCGGCTCTTAGTCCCGATGCTGGGTGCAGGTCAGGGCCTGAAGCTGTCGCTCGAAATCGTCTGCCGCAGAGACGTCCAGGGGCTGTTGCCGAGCTGCCCCCTTGCGTGCCCAGTCGAGGGCCTGCAAGGTGGCGTCCTTGCTGCGCGCGATGCTGAATTCTGTGGCCACGTGCAGCACTCGATGCCACTCGTAGAACTTCAGCTGACGGTCCAGTCTTCCGGACAGCGGCCAGCGGGTGCTGCACAGCAGCTGCGCCAGTCGGCTGCCCAGAATAAGGCCGCTGTTGAGCGCACGG
>JACCDQ010040276.1_pt1 | contig 33728 bp, 25 predicted proteins | sample 7446031 | NCBI WGS metagenome assembly JACCDQ01 (sample SAMN15323442, study PRJNA562643) | freshwater metagenome | isolation source: river surface water | place: USA:Blue River Watershed | collected 2017-08-17 | reverse complement strand
GGGCGGCGGGATTCTGGAAAACTGGGAATCTGGAAAACTGCGCGAGCTGGGGCGGAGACTGCGGGGAGGCGAGGCCGGTGGGTCTGGGGAGGTACGGGGATCTGGAAAACTGGAATTCTGGGGAACTGGGAAGCTGGCGAACTGAGAGCGCTACCAGTCAGCTGCCGGGGCGGCGGGGAAACTGCAGGGAGGGGAATGCTGCGGGGGACTGCTGCGGATAATGCAGGGAGGATGAGATCAGGCAGCGATCGTGAAGCCCTTGGCAAGCAGCTTCGCTTTATGTTTTTGTTCAATCATCTTTCTTTGAGGATGGAACAGATCAAGCTGTCGAGGACCAGTCAGCAGTCGGGCTTGCTTCAGGGTGATGGCTTTCTTGATCTCTTGTAAATTCATCAGAGGATCAATAATTAATCCTTGGTGATATCCAACCCGGTCAATGTCGTATTGAGCGTTGAAGATGAACTTTCGAGCGTCCTCATGTGAGTTCATCAGCAGGAGTTGAATCGGCTTGCCTGCCTTTATAGATTTGCCATAGAAATAGCGTGGGTAATCTCCTTCATTCGATAGTTCAGTGAATCGATAGCCGTACGTGGCTTCAAGCTCCTCGATGACATCGGCATCAATGGAGATCACGTCGATGTCGGCGTAGTCTAGGTGGACTGCTGGGGCAATGATGTGTTTTACAAATCCTCCAAATAAATAAACAGAAGAATGGTTCATCAGGTAGGTAGCTAACGGCGCATGGTCCTGAACGATCTCGTGGCCGGTGCAATCAATGGTCGCTAGGTAACGACTGTTTAGGCAGACCGCCTTCGGTACCACGACGATGCCTTTGTGCCCGAAGGACATCGCTTCGACATCAAAGGGAAAGATACTGTTGAAGTTCTCACGGAGGACGAGGCGTGTGCCCAGCTGCTGCCGGAGTGCCGCGTACTGGGGTTTCAGTCTGAGGAGGTCCGGCATCGGCAGAGGCGGGAGGACGAGGGAGAACTCAAGGTCGGGGCCTCCGTAGCTCGGCAGCTTTCCAGTTTCCCAGAATTCCAGGTTCCCAGCCCCCCGGTGGAGGTCGGGGTCTGCGGCGTAGTTCGCCAGAATTTCAGTTTCCCAGTTTTCCAGATTCCCAGCTCCCCATCGCAGCACGTCGGCGTCGAGCGATAGGGACACATAGTCGGCCAGTTCGGCTACCCGGTGGAGCTGGCTCACCTCGCGGGTGATGATGCGTACCCGGAAGCCCTCACCGTGGATCAGGGCGCACAGGTGACTCAGGGCGGGGAGGTTTTCGTCAAGCCGATACAGCGGATCTCCACCACCGCTGATGGTGATGAAGGACTTCGTACATTGCCGGATAAAGGCAAGGATTGCTTCGTCTGATTGCAGGCCGTTGGGCAGGAGAGGGGACTGTCGCCAATTGCAATAGCTGCATACCTTGGCGCATGCAAAGCCTTTGGATTTCCAGTTGGTGATGATCGTGAAGTTTGGTGCTGAGGGGTAGGGCATAGGTCTCCTTGGGAAGTTATGGGCGAAAAAAAGCCCACAGGGGCTAGCTGCGGGCAATCTAAAAATGCGGATGAAATGGACGGCTCTTAAGGGGATGGGAAAGCTGCTCTGACTCGTTTTACTATTCAGTTCAGAGACCGATTCTCACAAAACGGATTTCAACACCGGTTACACAAAAATTCGGACAATCACACCACGCGTTTTTTACGAGCCCTGTGCATATCATTAGCGCTTTCATCGGTGACATCGTCTTTTACCTTAGTCACCCGACGGTGGTAGTGCGTATACCGCAACCAGAAAGAATCAGCGTGAGTAAATCCGATAAAAGAATTGCGTTACATGTTGACCTTAATTTTGTCGATAGGTATGATTTTCAGAGGGAAAATCCATAACTCAATAACAAGAGGAAAGTATGTCGTCTTTCAATTTTGGTATTAACTGCGAAGATGCAAAAAAGGCTCAGGCACTACACAACTTCATCGCAGCACTAAACATCAACCAAGACGGACTAGACACGGACGAAGAAAGAGTAACCGTCATTGCAAGCCAAGCCCTTCTGAAGGAACTTAAGTCTTATTCTGGAAAAAATGTTGGCGACCTCAAAGTCGAGTTGTGGCCATCAGAAATGGAGTTCGATGACGCAGAATCGGAAGGTCATCTTGAAGTGTATGAACTGCCCGGCAAGGTCACGAAAAGTACGGCAACAAACAAAGTTTTCAGATTCAAGACCTACTCGGGAAACAAATCAAATCTTGAGAAGTTCGTTGCTTGGGTACAGGATAATGCGCCTGATAAGTTTGAGTTCAAGTCGGCCTGGGAGCCCAATGTTGACGGCGGTAGCTGGGGAGTCGAATACCAATGTGCTGATTCAAAGTTCGACAAAGTAGCAGACAAGATCTGGATGGCTAAGGGGGTCGTATCGGAAAAGATGAAAAATTAACATATAGAGTTTTTAATGCTGAATATAAATCTCCTTTGAAAATATTGACGAAAAAATCCCACAGAGATTAGCTTCGGGCTATCTCAGAAAGTAGTATCGAGATTCAATATCAATTCAGGCTTGGAACATTGCCCTGACTCGATTTACTATTCAGTTCGGGAAGCAACTCTTCCAGAGTTAATCTCAAACCCGTTTACACAAAAATTCGGACACGACCATTTTTGGTCTTAAACGTAATTATCAAGAATGATATCTGCTGCCGAAGCACTTAACGACTTTTTTAATAAAGAACTTCCGAAGCTAGAGGAAACATTTGATTGGAAAATTCCATCTATAGAGGGTTTCGACTTAAGTGGACAAAGCAGCTACGTTGCGAATGTAGCCCTTAAGAAGTTTTTCAATAGACAATGGCTGCATTCAGAATCTCGACCTCAGCTGGCAAGGGTAGTGATTGCTGGTTGGGGAAGAGTGCGCGGCAACAGTGACGAGACCTTTGAACGTTACGTTTGCGAGGCGCAGAAAGCTGAGCCTTCCCTTCCTATAAAGGGAGTAGCTAGTTACTCTAAATTGCTTGCAATCACGGATCTCGATAAATTTGCAATTTATGACGCGCGAGTTGCGGCTTGTCTCAATGCACTTCAAATAAATCGGCAAATCACCCACGGTATCGCATTCCATTATTTGCCAGGGAGGAATACTGTACTGATGGGAGGCAGACGTTCCACATCTCATCCAGGCTTCTGCAAATTGCCAGAATTTGCACCTGCTGCCTTGTCGCAAAGGGGGTGGAGTCTTGTCGCCCCTGATGATTGTTATCGAACCTACCTTGACATTCTTAAAGCCTGCCTTGAGGTATTACCATCGAAGTATCGATTGTACGACCTTGAGATGGCCTTATTTTCGAGTGCCGTAAGGGAGTGCAAGATGGCTATAAAAGATAGAATGTCTGGGGTCTTTTATAAATCTAGAGTTATAGGTTGAATAATTTCATATATTTATTCACGGCTCTTTAGGAAGAGCTTGATCGGAATACTTGCCGACATCCTGAAGAAAGATGCGGATGTCAAAGTTTGAGCTATTCGATTTAGGTCGCATCAGACATGAAAGTGTCGAGGAATTGGCTTTTTGGGGGCCGGACATGTCGACATGTTTTTCTGCCTAAATTCCGTTTGCATACAATACTGCATACGCCCTGCAGAAGGTATTTCTGCCGGTCCAGCTTGATAGGGTGGAATCAGTAGGAAACTGCTTTGCTATCAGCTGAGAGGCCTGACCCTAAAGCTAGGGTAGAGATAGCCGAAAAACTCGGATAGGGTCAGATATGATGGGCCTTACAAAGTTTTTCACCACACGAAAAATACAAAGATTGCGTATCCGACTACCGCAATGGTCGAGATCATTGCGATGATGCCCGGCACCGTGCAAAACATCTTTGGGGGGAATATCCGAATTTTTGTTTGACTGCCTGCAAATCAGTCTTGCGAAAGTTGCTATCCGAGCTAGTAAGCAATTAAGCTACCTTGATCACGACCTTGCCCTTCGCACGGCCTTGTTCAACGTAACTCATCGCTTCGTTGGTAGCCGCAAGCGGGAATACTTTGTCGACTACCGGTCGCAGAGCACCGGATTCGACGAGCAGCGCGATCTGACGAAGCTGGCTACCATCCGGCTTCATGAAGAGGAAGGAATAATCTATCCGTCGTTTCTTAGCATTGCGCCTGATTTTCCAGCTAAGCGCACGTATAACCTGCTTTACCAACCAAGGGGCTTTGATATCCCGAGCAAATTCCGGGTCGGGAGGACCAGAGATCGAGATCAACTTTCCTCCCGGTTTGAGAACACGTAGCGACTTTTGAAGTGTCTCCCCATCCTGGCTGTTCAGGACAAGATCGTAGTTCTGCAGCGCACTCTCAAAATCTTCTTTACGGTAATCAATCACATGGTCGGCGCCGAGTTCCGTGACCCATGCCACATTGCTTGTTCCGGTCGTCGTTGCAACAGTCGCCCCGAGGTGCTTTGCCAACTGGATGGCGATACTCCCCACGCCGCCCGAACCCGCCTGGATGAATACCTTCTGACCTCGTTTTAACTTACCCAATTCAACCAGCGCCTGCCAGGCCGTAAGCGCGACTAGGGGCAGGGAAGCGGCTTCTTCCATCGTGAGGTTGGCAGGCTTGAAAGCAAGCGAGCTTTCCCTGATCGCGATGAACTCAGCAAATGTTCCGATACGAAGATCATCAGCACGCGCATAGACTTCGTCACCTTGTTTGAAATGACGCACAGCCGTACCGACCCGCTCAACCACCCCAGCAACATCGTGTCCCAGTACAAATGGAGTTTTGTAGGGCAGCAGAAGTTTGAATTCTCCTGCCCGAATCTTTGCATCCAAGACATTCACACTTGCCGCACAGACTCTGACGAGTATCTCGTCTGCTTTTATCTCAGGCTCCGGAAGGTCGATGGCATGAAGTGGTTTGGATTTTCCATATTGTTCAACAACGAATGCTTTCACTGTTTCTACCTTTTTATATATGTGATGGCTTTGTCGGGTTGAATAAGGGTAAGAGATAAAGCCATTCACTTACTCGGTATTGGCGCAATCAATTTAGGTGTAAGTACACCCTCGCGAATGGGCATATGTACCAATGCAGCAAAGATCGCTAGCAGGATATCGACGTACCAAATCCAATCATAGGCGCCGGTGTACTCGAAGACTTTTCCTCCTAGCCAAGCACCGAGAAACCCACCGATCTGATGAGAGAACATGACGGCGCCAAAAAGCATCGCCATGTTGGAGACACCGAAGAATTTCGCTACCAGGCCTGCAGTTGGTGGTACCGTGGAAAGGTAGGTAACGCCCATCACCGCAGAAAAGATCAGGGCAGTCGCACCAGTCTTGGGTGACAGTAGGAAGACCAAAATCGTTATTGCGCGTACGGAATACACCAGCGAGAGCAATGACTTCATCCGCCAATGCCCCACAGCCCAGCCCATCAGTATGCTGCCCACAATATTGAACAATCCCAGCATTGCCAGACTCCAGCCGCCATATTCTGCGGGAAGGCCACATGCCACGATTACGCCTGGTAAATGCGTGGCTAACAACGCGACATGAAACCCGCAGACAAAAAATCCCATCGCTAAGAAGCGAAATCCCGGATGGGCAATTGCCTCACCAATAGCCTGCCTGGCGCTAATGGCGGCGGCGGTAGCAGCAGTTGTCGGTGACTTCGCAGGACTTCGTAGGATCAAGGCTGCCGGCAGCGCAATCAATACGAGCAGGCCCATGACCTGCACGGCACCTGACCACCCGATGCCTGTACTCAGTGCACCAGCAATAGGCGCCATGACAAACTGACCGAATGATCCGCCCGCGTTCACTATGCCAGTGGCCATGCCACGCCGTTCAGGCGGAATCAGGCGGGAGGTCGCTGCCATCAACACAGCAGGCCCAGCCATGCCGGCGCCTCCGGCTGACAACATGCCAATAGAGAAGATAAGCCCGGCTGTCGTTGTCATCAGAGGAGTGAGCACCGTGCCTAAGGTGATTAACAACACGCCGACAATCAGTACACGTCCAGCACCGACCTTGTCCGCAATCGCACCTGCAAATGGCTGGGTCAGCCCCCAGCACAGTTGTCCGAACGCAAATGCGAGGCTGATGGAACCAATGCCCAGGCCTGTGGTCGTATTAAGAGGAGACAGAAACAAGCCCATAGACTGTCTCACGCCCATGGTCAAAGCGAATGTGCCGGCAGCGGCAAGTAGTACAGTCCATAAACCCCAGTGCCGCATTTGTTTATCAATCATCGACATCTTCTCCGGTAACAAGATCGAGTTTTTCCAAAGACGCGTCGATTAAGGAATGCAGTGCTGCCACGGTGCTGATTCCAAGCAGTTCAATGATGCCGTCTTGGGCTTTGCGCCATTTACGTTTAGCCTCGATGCGCTTGGCGCTGCCTGCCTCGGTAATCGTTACTAATCGGCTTCGAGCATCTATCCCCGGTAGTACGGCAATCCAACCCGCGTCCACCAGAGGTTTGAGGTTGCGGGTCAAAGTGGAGGGGGTCATCTTGATGCTAGCCGCCAGATCGATGGGACGAATCGGGCCGAGCCTTTCTACGTAGGCAAGTAACGAGTATTGCGTAGTCTTCAGGCCGACCTTGCCGACCTCTGAATCGTAGTACTGCGTTACGAGTCGAGTAAGTTGGCGCAGTCTGAGATTTGTACATCCTTGGGGAGGCTCTACGGGGGAAAGACTTGTTTTCATGAGAGGGAGTATATCCACAATCATTTGTATATACAAATATATTTAAAGTGACCAAGAACTCGACCTGTTAATTGAACTGGGAGTGCTAGCGGGACAAGCACGGCAGTGTGAATAGCGCGGAATCGTTGAGTTCGATTTGTAGCGCGGAGATATGTGGCGAATTAGTCGGCTACGTGTTCGACTTAAAAAATCAGGCTCGCTATGCGAGGCACTGATCAAGCTATACCCCGGACGGGTACCCCCCTCGGTCCCTGTAGGGGGGGGCTACTATCATGTGCGGTGTTGCGACTTCGCGTCGCTTGTGATCAGCGAATTTAATACGCTGCCGTTAGTAGGCCGTATTGCTAAGGATGTCGATTGAAGCCGCTGCTGATGGTGTCCTAGTTCCGGGGGAAGAGAGTGATTTGTCGCCACTGCATTGAATCAAAAAACCTACACAGTGCCTACACAACCTAGCAGAAAGCAAAAAGCCCAGCGCGGTGGCCGGGCTAAGTGCTTGATATTCTTGGCTCCCCGACCTGGACTCGAACCAGGGACCTGCGGATTAACAGTCTTTAACTCAGGGTGTCTGGCGTTTCCCTTTGTTTGCCTGCTACTTCTTAACCTTTTGAATTAAAAGGATTTGTGGAAGCCGCTCATGGCGATGTGTTCTATCTAGTTCTTCAAATTTGCGTAATTTTCCATGCGTAATTACACAGAAATTACACAACGATCGTATGTCGCCCTCGTGGAGACAGCGGCTTCAGCTAGAAAGGTCACGGGCATTTTTGAGCGGTGATTCTCGAGCGCGACTGGCACATCGACAATTCATGATGCAGCTCGACTACACACAATTTTTTCAGATGCCCCCGAAATACAACTGACTCTCTTGACGCAGTTACCCAAAAATCAGAGGCCGCAATGACCATCAGAATCTAATGCATTCGGATCGAATTGCTCTGACTGATAAATAGTTAATCATTTCGATAAAAATCTACAGCGCATCATGGGTGCAAAGGGTAGTGGGCGTTACGGGGAGCGCGGTGGCCGAGCCTGCGCTGATCAGTTTCCGCGGCTGACGCTCGTCACGCTACTGGCGAGTTGGCGTGAAACGATCAACGGCTATCTGCTCGACGAAGACACGCTGATGGTCACCGATGGCCGTCAGTCTTGGGTGGTGGGTCTCGCAACAACGCACCATCGCTGCGGCGGCCGGCGCCGCTGGCTTGTGTGTCCAAAGTGCGAAGGTAGATGCGCTGTGCTGTACCTGCGGGGCCTTCCAGCTTGCCGACGTTGCCACCACCTGACCTACGCCAGCCAGATGCAGGATGTCGCCTCGCGTAGGCTATTGAAGTGGGCAAGATCATCGTTGAGCGGCGATTGAGTGCGCTCCGCTGGAATCACGCTGCGATGGTCTGAGGGGGAGGCAGGCGAGCGCTACATCCTGCGGGGACGATTCAGGTGCCTTTCGCGTGTCAGCGCCGATCAGCAACATGCCGTTGCCGGCCGTTGGCTCCAGCACCTTGCTATCGTAGGTGATGCCGGCCAGTTCAGAGGCCAGATAGGCCAGCGGCACGGGCGTGCTATACGCCTGATCGCGCACGCTGGTAGATGAGCGCACGGCAAGATTAGGCTGGCGGTTGTACAGATCCACCAGGCGGTCGTAGATGACCTGGGCGCTGCGTCCCTGCTTGCGGCCTGCCTGGACAATCTCGCGGCCGGCCAGAACGACGGCCACCTCGATCGTTTCATCGGCTTGCTTGGCCAGTTCGGTTGCTGCCTCGATCGGTTTGCCGATCAATTCAGAGATCCGCTTGCGCGCTTCGATGATGGTCTTGAAACTCGCGCCGCCAATAAACTCATCGGCCAGTGTCTGCGCCACCTTCATCTTGCCTTCCGGCGTGTGCAGGTCGGCTGCGCTGTCCAGCGTCGGCTCGGTCTTGTCGCCTTCCTGATAGTCCTTCACGAAGCGCACGATGTACGGCTTCATGTTCTCGGTAGCTTGCTTGCCGAACTTGTCCAACACCGCCTTGATGACGGCGCGCATCACCTCGCGAATGTCGGCGCCTGCCTGGGAGAAGTTGGCGACGGCCGCCTGAAACAGCGGCTTGGCCTTCTTGTAGGTTTCCTCGTTGAATACCGGGCCGCTACCGAGCGTGCCGGGGCCGCCGCCGAACAGCTTGCCCAAGCCGTCGATGGCGTTGTTGAATCCTTCGGCCGTGTTCTTGGCGGCGCTCTTGGCGGCTTCGGCGGCGGTGCGTTGCTCCTTTGCTTGGCGCTCGGTCTTGGGGGCTTCCGGCGCGGCGGCAGGTGTTGACCCCGTTTCCTCGGCCAGCAAGTCATCGAACATCGCATTAAGGTCGGGGGATGTTGACTGCTCTGAGGTTTTCGCTTCCTTGCGTTCTTTGGCCTCGCGCTCGTTCTTCGGCTTGCTGTCCTCCGATTGATTGGCTACACTTGATGGGCCGTTTTGGCCACTGGGATAAGTGGGACTGTTTTCAACAGTTGACGCGCTAGGCCCGGCGCGTTCCCAAAGCGGCTTTTCGTTTTTGAGTTGATCGCTTCTAATCGGAGTTGCGGTCTTGATGTCGTAAAATTCGCCGCTTGCATCCTGCTCAAGTTTTACGATCAACATTCCTCGATGCGTGTCGTCGATTACTACATCAGGGGATGCGCCATTTCCCTGATAAATCCGATTGAAGTTGCTTGCAACTAATGCCACAAAATCAATTGCGTATTAGAAGTGTTCCTGGCTTATTGCGTTTACTGCGTTGGGACGGGAGCGAACCCACGTCTACTGTCGCCCGACAACAGCCCGATACGCTGGCACGCCTGAAGATAATTCCGGTCAGGATGCCCCCATCGCTCAGGGCCAAAGCAAAACGCAAGAAAAAGCCCCCGCAGGGCAATCTGGCAAGCAGGACGGGCCTGACTTAATCCAGCCGTTTACGGGGGGCTACGCCGTCCGCAGACAACGCAAGCGAAAGTGTAAATCAAAACGCCGATCGGTCAAATTCGCCCGATATCGAGCGGGAGGCCAAAGAGCGCCGACGTCTCCCCATTTTCAGAAGCACGCGGCTGCGGGCGATGTGTGGTCTTGTTGGGGCGTGCCGGCGCTGCTACAAGCTGCATTATCGGTGCCAACGAGGACCTGATGATGACCGGGCAATGCGCTGTACGGACACAATTCGGCATAGCCTTGGGTGGGAAGCTGGAATAGCGAACCCTGAGGGTGAAAAGCAAAGGGAATGTACTGTGGTGCACTTTCTTCCGGCTTAAGGCTAATTATGCTGTTTTCGCCAATGCGTCATGGATGGGGGTTGTGCAAACGCATGGAACTGGCCGAGTGTTGCCTCGTAGCCGTTAGAGTGACTTGCAGGACCGCGATGGCTGAATCTGTTTCATAAAATAGATAAGCCGGCACTGGCGGGACGGTGTAGGGCAACGATCATTGCCATTGCAATCATACGAGCAGCATTAACGGCGCACTCGCTTGGGCAGTGAGACCGGGCGCCAGCCAAGGGCCATTTCGATCTGCGCCCAGGTTTCGTTGAGCAGTTGTTGCTCCCTCTTCGTTTGTACACCCGAACGAAGATCATTCAACGGATACCAGCATTCATCCTTATCCTGATAGAAAACCCGGGTGTAGACGTTTCCGGTGTTGGAAATTCGATGCTTTTCGTAGGTCTGCGAAAGCACGGTGAGGGCATGGTTCAGGCTTTTGACGATACGATCAGAAAGACCTTCAGGGATCGGAACGTCGTCAGGCAGCACAATCGTGCTGCTCGATAGCTCGCAACGCTCCAACCCTTTGACCTTCAACCACAAGCCACCTGTCTCGGGAATCAAATCAGCCTGGGGTGGCCGAATTTTTTTCTTAGACGAGCCGAGTATCACCCGCTCCCACCGCGTTGTGCCTGGTGGAACATTGGGCGGGATGGGGGTTGGCCATTTGCCGATACGATTTCCATTCTGACTACGGTCACTCAAGGCGACCAGTAAATGGGCGCCCTCTTCGAGAACCTTAACAGTTAGTTCCGTCGTCACTCGTTGGAGAAACGCCGGATCCGAAATTTGATTCTTATCGATCGTGAGTTCGCCCATCGTTCCATCCTTGACCGGAACATCGCCGCCATAGAAGAACTCCCAGCGATCACCAACCCGTTTTACAGGAACGGTGGTCTTATCAGACCACAGGGGATCAAAGTAATTATCGTTTTTCTTACGCATACACCCCCGCATTCCGCTCCGGATAGCTTTCATAAACATGCTCAAACACCGCCGAGCATTTTTGGTCATATAGCTCAGGCGTGTAGGCGCGCGGTAGACTCGAATCAAGGGTGTCCTCAATGGTCAGCTTCAACTGCGAGCGGGCCGTTGATTTCTGTCGCCAGTTCAAGACCAACAGCGCCTTCAAGCGGGTCAGCAACTCGCGGGCGGCCTTCTTCACCTCGGCGCGTTCCTCGGCCGATAGCTCAGGTGCTGGGCGGGTCAGGATGTCGAAGATGACTAGTTCTTCTTCGCTCATGTTCTCCCGCACATGACGTTCCTGCTCGTCGTTCAGGCTATTGGAGAGCGCAACCAACTCGGTAAACAGTTCCTCGATATTGCGGCTGCCGGCGTTGTAGCTTTCGATCAGCGTCTCGAATTTCTCGGCGAAGTCGGCGCGGGTGCGGTTTAGCTGGATCATCTTTTCCAGTTGGGCGCGAATCGCGGCCTTGAGAACTTCGAGGTCGGTATTCTTGTGCTTCGATTCCTTGAAGCGTTGCGCCAGTGCCTCGAAGTTAATCTTCGACAGGTCGAGTGCCGGAGGCCCGGCTTCACGAATGGCGTGGCCGGTAATGGATTCATCGAGCAGACCGTTGATCTGCCCCATCACCTTTGAGATGTCCGGAGGGTTCGGGTTCAGCTTGGCGCGGATCGCATCGGCCAGCATGGTCAGGCAGGCGACACGGCTGGCGAATTCGAGCGCCGACGGGTCGGGTTTCACTGCGCTATAGAGTGTGCTGACCAAGCGCTCATGGGCGAAAAAATCGCGGCGCAGCGGATCGGGTGAGATCAGCGCGTTCATGCCGTCTTGGATGCGCGACAGGCGCTCCATGCTGCCGCCCACCGTCGCCTCGATCTCGCCCAGCATCACGCCGTGCGCGGCACAGAAGGCCGTAGCATCGACGACCGCCTTGCGCAATTCCTCGACTAGTTGCTGCTTGTCCTTGACCGGACTCTTGCCGTCTCTGCCGGCCCCATAGATGGCCAGCGCCTTTTCCAGCGAGCCGAAGACGTTGGCGTAATCGACGATGACGCCGCTGTGCTTGCCAGGAAATACCCGGTTGGCGCGGGCGATGGTCTGCATCAGTGTGTGGTTGCGCATCGGTTTGTCGAGATAGACCGTCGAGCAGCTCGGTGCATCGAAACCGGTGAGCCACATGGCGCAGACGAAGACTAGACGTAGCGGGTCTTCGGTGTCCTTGAACTTCTCGTCCAGGCCCGGCTGGGATTCGTTCATACGCTTGCGGTGCGGCTCAATGTCGAGGCCCAGCGTCTGCATCTGCTGGATTTCGTTCTGCCCCGGCGAGACGATCACCGCCATGTCGGTGCTGGTCAGTACCGACAGCCGCTGTTTCAGCTCGGCCTTGCGAGCATCTCTACGCGCCTGCTCTACCGACTGCTCACTGCCCAGCGGAAGGATGGCCAATTCACCTAGCTCCTTTTCCACCCATGCGGTTTCTACCGCCCAATGCGCCTTTACCTTGTCGTGCATACGCAAAGCCGTGGCCTTGTCGATCGACACCACCATTGCCTTGCCGACAAAACCCCGGCCGAGGAAGTGCCGTACGATATCCTGCGCTACGGTTTCCAGCCGGTCGTCACGGGTGATCAGGTGGTACTGCCGCCCCAAGACTTTTTCCAGCTTGGCTTCCTGCTCGGCGTCGAGGTCTGCATCCTCGATCAGACGGTAAATATCTTCATTGAGGTCAGGATTGACGAGTTTCAATTCCGGGGTGCGGTTCTCGTAGAACAGCGGCACGGTTGCGCCGTCTTCGATGGACTGTTGGAAGTCGTAGATCGAGACGTAGTCGCCGAAGACTTCTTTGGTTCGCTCTTCGCCCGCAATCAGAGGCGTTCCGGTAAAGGCCAGGAACATCGCCTTGGGCAGCGCAGCGCGCATGTTAAGCGCCAGAGTATCGTACTGGCTGCGGTGTGCCTCGTCGGTCAGCACGATCACATCGGATCGCTCACAGAGCAATTCCGGCGTTTGGAATTTGTGCACCAGGGTAAAGACGTAGCGGTGGTTGCCGCGCAATAGCTCACGCAGGTGGGCGCCGCTGGTGGCATGGCATTCGTCGCCCTCGGCATCGCTGACTGCGCCGGTGGTCTTGAAGGTTTTGGCGATTTGCTCGTCGAGTTCGACGCGGTCGGTCACGACCACAAAGGTCCAGTTGCCAGCAAGTTTCCTCAGCACCTTCTGCGCAAAGAACACCATCGAAAAGCTCTTGCCGCTGCCCTGCGTCTGCCAGAACACGCCGCCGCGCCCGTGGCCACGCTTGCGGGCTTCGAGCATCGAGGCAATAGCATTGTTGACGCCGAGGAACTGGTGGTTCTGGCTGATGATCTTGACCAGCCCGGCCTTGTGTTCGGAAAACAGCGTAAAGTTCTCAACCAGATCGAGCAGGCGGGCGGGGGCGCAGGTGCCGCGCAGCATCACTTCCAGCGATACGCGGCGCGGTTCGTCTTCACGCTCGATGCGTTTCCACTCCACCCAGCGGCCCCAGTCGGCGGTCAGCGAGCCGACGCGGCTGTCGGTGCCATTGCTGGCGATGAGCAGTGCGTTACTCCAGAACAGTGCCGGAATCTGTTGCTTGTAGTGCGTAAGATTTTCGTCGAAGGCCGCCCGCGCCGGCACGCTGGGCTTCTTCAGTTCGATCACCAGCCAGGGCAGACCATTGACGAAGCCGACCAGATCGGGCCGGCAGGTGTAGAGCGCGCCGGTCACGCTGAACTGGCTTACCAGCAGGAAGTCGTTGTTCTCTGGGTGTTCCCAATCGACCACGCGCAGGCGCTCGGTCTTCTGGCCGCCATGTTCGCGGTCGGGAACGGAGACGGTGATGCCATCCTTGAGCAGCCGATAGACCTCGCGGTTGGCAGCTTCCAGACTCATTGCCGAGCGATCGCGGGTCAGTTCATCTACGGCGGTTTGAATCGCCTCCGGAGGCAAGTTGTAATTAAACTTGCCCAATGCCATTTTCAGGCGTTCGATCAGCACCACCTCACCCTTGGTTTCACGCCCCGGTGTTCCGCCCGCACCGAAGGTTTCTTCCATTGCTGATACCGTCTGCCAGCCCAGCGAGGCAAACAGCCCGATGGCGGGCTGCTCAACAAGCTGGTCCTCGGAGTAGGCTTGGGCGCTCATGGTTGGCTTTTGCGTACTTTCATACTTGTCCAATCAAACAAATTGCGAGACGCGCGTGTCGCGACCACTTTGTGGAGCATACAAACTCCACTAATTGTTTTGTGGAGCGTGAAACGAAAAACAGACTCCGCAAAAGCTTTTGTTACGCATTAACACTCCACAAACACCTCAAATTACTTCACGACCTTCGGCCAGGTTGATAAGTCGTGGAAAACACAAGGTAGCGGGTCGCCGGCCACTTCCGGCTTGCAATTCCCGCAGGATGCCAGCATCTTTCATCTGCCGAAGCAAACCGGGTGTCGTCTTCTCATGAATGCCAAATTCCTGGAACAGTCGGGCCGTTAGGTCAGACGAGCGAAAGATCGGCTTGTTGAAGATGGCGTCCAATACATGCACCGTGTACTGGGAGTGCGTCGCCGACTGAATGGCCAGCTTCATCTCTTCATAGAGGGATTGGATTGCGGTCACCCGCGCGCTGTTTTGTGCGGCCTGGGTTGCGATTGCGCGCAGAAAGAATGCTAGCCAGCCGTTCCAGTCCCCGTCGGCGGAGATAGCCTTCAGCCGCAGGTAATACTCCTCCCGGTGCATCTCCAGATATTCCGAGAGGTAGAACATCGGCTGCGATAGCGCACGCTTTTGATACAGAAACAGTGGAATCAAAATGCGACCGATCCGGCCATTGCCGTCTTTGAACGGGTGCAACAACTCGAACTGCGCATGCATGACGGCCGTCTGGAGCAGAAAATCAACATCGTGGCTGTCGAGATAGCGCTCCCACGCCTGCAAATAGAGTGGCAGTTGCAACGGGTTCGGCGGCACAAAGCTCGCCTGCTCCATGGTGCAGCCATGTTTGCCGATCCAGTTCTGGTCCTTGCGAAACTCACCCGGTGTCTTATCCTGCCCTCGAACACTACTCATGAGGATGCGATGCAACTCGCGCACAAAGCTCAAACGAATCGGGTAGTCCTTCAAGTGTTCGCGCGCCGCATACAGCGCCTGCCGGTAGTTGGAAATTTCTTGGATGTCCTGAAATTTCTCGCCGTCCTTAATCAGGCCCGCCTCCTGCTCCAGCACTTCATCGACAGTCGCCTGCGTCCCCTCGATTTTTGATGACAACACCGCTTCCTGCGTGGTCAGGGGGGACAGCATGACCGCCGGATTCGGAATGCTCTGCAATAAGCCATCGTAGCGCGCTAGGGCTGCATTGGCCTTCCCAACCAAGGGCAGAAGCAGACGGTAATCAAGATTTGACAACGGCAATTCATCGGGAACGTAGGGGGGCTGGTTGTCAGACATGTTCGAATGTCTCCACATCGATCTGGCCGGATAGCAGGCGCGGCAGCAGCAGGTCGCGGGTGCGGCGGAGGTTACCCAATGCAAAAAATGATTGTGCAACTCGAGAAAGCATAGGCGCTACAACGGCTTCAAACCGTTGCAATACTTCGGTCGACGGCAAAACAAGCGGCATTTCTGAAAGCGAGCCGTCCCACACTGCATATGGGATTGTCGCGCCCTGACTGTGTGCGTTGGCGTAAGCAACGGTTGCCTCGTCAAAAGCCGTCATCGTCGCAAAGGCATGCCATTCAGGGCGTATCGGCTTAAACACGAAACACGTTGTTCGGGTTACCCCAGCGAACGGCGCGACTACAACCTTGTGGAAATACGGGCGCATAGCACCGAAAAGAACATCGTCTTTCTCAAACAGTTGTAGACTGCTCTGAGCTTCTTCGATGGGCCTAACTTCAAGCAACGCAAGGCTCTTTGGCGGCAGGCAGTCAATCGGAACGTAACGCCTTTCTTCAAGGTGTGGCCCAGGTTTCGTCGTCCGACGGTTGTAGGCGATGAGATCGCCTAGCTTCTTCACCTCCCACCCCTGCGGAATCTCGCCGAGCGGGGAGGCGACACGGGGATGGCTTTCGTGGCCGGGGAAGCGGAAGTTGACGAACCACTCGCGGTAGAGGGCGCGGGCCATCGACTCCAGAATCTTGATGCGCCGCTGGTTGTTCTCGATGAGTTCGTCGTAGGCCGACAGGATGCCTGCGATGCATTTCTGGACGGGGAGCGGGGGAACGAGAAAGTCAAAGGACAGCAGCTTGTCCAAGCTCAGGTTGTCCTGAGTTGCGCCGTGTGACACGTTTTGCATGCGGAGCTTGAGAATCTCCATGTAGTACTTGATGAAACGCACATCAGCTTTGTCTGGGTCGGCAACGAACCCCACGACACTGTCAGGAAAACAACCTTCGACGCCGAGAATCGCGCTCTCCGCAATGTTGGCTGCAATAGTGATACAAAGAGTTCCTGGCTTCCACAACTTGCTTTGAGCCAAACCTTCTTCGCTGTATGTCTGCGAATATTCGGTCAGGTAGAAATTGGCTGCCTTGATGTCTCCTGTTTGGAAAAATGGGTAGCGACCGCCGTAAAGAAAAGCGGCGTTTCGCGGCCGATGCCGGGATTTACCACGGCCGACAAAACCGAGTTCATCAAGCTTGGCGGATTTCCAATCTGCAACCGACATCCTCAAGCCTCCAGAATATCGGCTATGTTCCTGACGATAGTCTGTTCCAGTTCTCGCGCCTGGGCGTTCAGCGATTCCAGTTCCTCGTTCAGGGTTTCGAGCTGTTCCTTGAAGTCCTCGTCGCTGACCTCCTCGCCCGGTGCGACGCCGACGTAACGGCCGGGGTTGAGCGACCAGCCCTGGGCTTCGATCTCGGCCAGCGTCGCCGCCTTGCACAGGCCCGGAACGTCGGTGTAGGTGCGCGTGTCACCAAAGACTTCTATGAGCTTGGCCGCGGTCTCGTCGGCGCCAACTTTCGGGGCTTCAAGGCCTTCACCGCGATAGAGGCGCACGAGGTTCGCGATGAAGCTGATCTGCGCCGGTATCCAGTCGCGGTGGGCGCGATCGACCTTCCGGTAGATGTGGCGGGCGTCGATGAAAAGCACGGTATCGGCGCGGTTCGTCTTCGCCTTCCCCTTGTCGAGGAACCACAATGTACAGGGCAACGTGACGGTGTAGAACATATTGGGGCCGACGGCGACCATGACATCGACTGCCCGAGCTTCGATCAGTTTCTTCCGCAGTTCCTGTTCACTGGATCGTGCATCGGAGGCGGAATTGGCCATGACGAAGCCAGCGCGGCCAGTGGCGTTGAGCGCCGAATAGAAGAGCTGAATCCACAGGTAGTTGGCGTTGTCGGTGCGCGGAAGGCCAAAGGGGAAACGGCGACCGGCGCCGACCATGTCCTTGAGTCGTTCCTTATCTACCGCATTGACGTTGAAGGGAGGATTGGCGAGGACAAAGTCGAATTGGCCGGTAGCGGTGTGCGGATCGTCGTAGTAGCTGTTGATGTTGCCGCCGTGCTTGATGTCGCCTTCCAGGCCATGTACGGCAAGGTTGAGGCGGCACAGGCGGCCGGTCTCGTCGGTCTTTTCAACGCCGCAGATGGCAAGTTCGGCAGCGGGGTTCTTCTGGTGTTCGGCGACGAAACGCGCCGACTGCACGAACATGCCTCCAGAGCCGCAGGCAGGGTCGAGGATTCGACCATGGAAGGGTTCGATGATTTCGGCTAGCAGCTTGACGATGCTCGAGGGCGTGTAGAACTCGCCGCCACCCTGACCCTCGGTCATGGCGAAGGCGCCGAGGAAGTATTCGTAGATGCGGCCGAAGGCATCGTAGTCGAGCGTGGCCGGGATCTCGGAGACCTTCTTCAGCAGTTCCTTGAGCAGGGTGCTTGTGAACAGGTTATAGGTCTTGGGTAGCACCCCGGCGAGCTGCGGGTTGTGCTTCTCGATCTCGCGCATCGCGGCGTTGACCTTGGCGCCGATGTCGGCGACCTCGGGTAGAGTCAACAGGTAGTCGAATCGCGCTTCGGGGGCAAGGTAAAGGATGCATTCGGCGTGGTAGGCGGCGGGTTCATCGACCCGGCTGCCACGTCTGGACGATGCACTGGCACCTTCGAGTTTGGTGCGCTGGGTGGCAAAGCGGACTTCGGCAAAGCGTAGGAAGATCAGACCGAGGATGGGGCCGGAGTATTCCTGTGCCTTGAGTCCGGAATTGGCACGGAATTGGTCGGCAGCATCCCATAGACGCTTTTCGAGCGAGGTTGAGGCGGAGTCTTTTTCGGCGGGGGCGATCCAGAGCATGGTTAGTCGGTCCCGCAGGTCTGAAGCAACACAATGTTGGTGTCGAAGGTGGTTTTGGCCATCAGTGCAACTCTATCTATGTTTTCTTGTTGGGCAATTTTGTGATTTCGGCGGTTTCGCATTGCCCATTTGGTAATTATGCGATTACAGTCGCTATTGTCCAATAATCTCCGGCGAAGAACAAAAGGGTTGCAACAGGTTCGGTGGGTGACCTCGCCTCTCTGGCGCAGGTTTATCACGATCCCTGCTTTGAAACCTTCCGCGAGGTCTGAATGGAACGTAATAGCAAGGTCCTCGGCGAGGCCGGCTGCCGTCGCCCTCGCCAAGCTACTTCGTTGCCTGCCGGTGTTTTGCGGTCCGTACGGGCGCTAGAACAGGTTGGCCGGCAGGGAACTATGTCCAGCGCTCAAGAAGGCTTGTGGGGGCAGTGGTGGGGTTTATCGCATTCCGTTGCGGACCCAATGAACTTTGATCATGAACTCGTTGGCAAATGCTTTGCTTGCGGCAATCAATGCCGATCCGACAACAATCATTGGGATGTACATGGCGGCTGCGTAGGAAAGCAAGATGCCGTAGAAAAATTTAAGCCAGCCTTTTTCGCGCCAAATTATTGCAACGTAGATAAGTAGCCACCAGACCATAAACACATTGCGAAAAACGTCAAAGGCATCGTCAACATAAAAAGCATTCGCATTCATACAGGTCCTATGTGTACATTGTCCGAAAAGCCTCTTGCAATCTGGAATACTCGGTGGGTTCCCAGCATCTCCCTGAAGGATTGAGCTAAAGAACGCCGTAATGCTGGTTCTAGTATTTGGTAGTAGACGGCTGGCTTACTTGAAAGCTCGATAATCGGCTAGAGATTTGCCATTTGCTTTGGGTGAGGCTCAAAACGTCTACTGCTTCCGTCTTACCTTCGGATTCACGCGAAATCGTATATGCCCGCGCATTTGCCACCCAGCAGGCTTATTTTCGCTCAGTAACCATCCTGCCTCGACCAGCTCCGCCAACGCCAATTCAACAATGTCGCGATCATCAAGCATGCTCCATTTTCTTCGATAGATCTCGCGCGCGGTGAATCCTGTGTCGTCGAAAACGTCTAGCTGGCCTTTGCTGATGCGCTCAGCCAGGGCGGCGGCAGCTTGAGATTGCAGGCTACCGACCACTGCGTAGATTCGTCGTGCATGGGCTTCCAGGTAGGTACACCAGTTCGCTGCTCGGGTGGCTGCCCGGAAACTGACGGGGAGAATAGGCAGACCGGCAGCGATGCTGTCTGCGCACTCGACCAGATGAAAAAGCAAGGCCAGGCTTACCATTGTCTTAGGCTGCTTGGAGAGCATCTCGACCATCATCGGCGATTCGTCGGGGTTCTCCAGAGGCCCTCGATGTAATCGCTCATACCAGTCAAAAAAGAACGCCTGAGCCTCGTCGTCGAAGCGCACTGACGGAATTTTGTCGTGACTGTTCATCGGTACCAGCGCGGCAAAGTCAGTACTGGCTAAAATTTCAAATTTAGCAAAAGCTGTGTCCCGGGCGATCGCATTCGGGTATTCATCCACGATGCCATTGAACGGCTGAACGTCTGGATATACGAGCAACTGAAACCGTTGCAGTAGCCCGTCATTTTCGTCTCGCGCCTGATAAAGATAGTTGCGTATTTTGTCGGGTTGCGTCCCGCCGAGGATTGAGACGCACATGTTTTCGCAATAGACATGTCCACGACCAATGCGATCAAGCGGAAAACTGCCATGGCCATTCCATGCTTCAAGAAAAAACTGTCGATCTTGTTCGTGTCCCTGCCTCTCCCAACCCTTGAGAAGCCCAATCAGTTCGTCACGGAAGACGAGTATTCCACGAGGATTATCGGCAAGCAGGTCGTGAAGTGCTTCGAGGGTCGCGTCATTCGTGCGAAATCGTTCTTGAATGTTTTGTGCGGCTGGTTCAGTCAGGGCGGCCAGATCGCGCTTGATCTCTTCGATGCTTCGAAATGTAGTGCTTTTGATTTGACCGGCTTTGATATTTTCCGCGTTTGAGCGTCTGTTTTCGGTGGTACTGCATGCGGATGCGGCCATATAGGCAGACTCAGCTTTTCTTAGCTGCTCGGCTTCGATTTCCGATTTGATCGTAGTTTCCAGTTCTTTTTTGAGAACTTTGATGCGCGTTTTTATCTCAGGGTCGTTCGCGTCGCGTTGAGCTTGACTCGAATTTGCGCGCTGCTTTGCTTCGAGGCGAGCCAATGGCTTCAGCATCTCCGCCAGCGAGGGTGATTTTTTTTTCGATGGAGGTGAAATAAGCCCACCCCAGCAGTTCGGCACGACCAGCCAGTCGTCTTTGCGCTTGGGCTTGATCCCGATACCCGCGCCAACGACACTGGCGAGTGTGATCACGGCGCCAACAGCACAAAAATCAACGGGACACTGCATCCGATAGGCACTATCGGCAACCCATGCTCGTAAGGAGCGGGGAAGCCAATTGAGATCGAAGGCCGGAACGGGCTGCAGGTTTTGTGCGATCGGCTCTGGTTCTGGTAGTGCATCAAATTCTGCTTGCCGAGCGGCGGTGATGAAGGGTGTTGGGTCAAGCCAGTCCCCAGACAGGTACTCGAAGTGACCGCCACCGGGCGGGGCAAGGAACGGTTGCGAGAGTTTCTCTGCGCACGAATCCACGCCGGGTAGGCCGAGTGACAATACAAATTGCTGGTAGGCGCTGCGCCAGTCATGGGCTGCTACGGGTGTGGCCAGCGGCAGTATTACGCGCAGTCGAGGTGATGTCTGTGTGCTGCGCTTGGTGGTGTAAATCACCGCTGCCCAGCCGGTCAGGGCCGCACGTAAGCGGTCGAGGTCGGCGTCCTCGTCGATATCGAGTACCAGCGCGGTCATGCTGATCACGTTGGCGTCGGTGCGAGTCGCCTTTGGCTTAAAGTTAGCATAGATCAGAGCGGGAACGCTTTCCGGGTTGTCGGCGCGTGGCATGGCTTGCATTTCTCTCAGCCGCGCCACGACAGTACGCCAATGAGATTCAACTGGCTCGATCTGGCTGGATTTGACACCGCCTTTCTGGAAGGCATAGCGCAACACTCTGTCGAGTGTGTCAGTTCGCATTTCTGCACTCGTGGAGATTTTTTCTTGTTCGCTCATGGTTTTGAAGTCCAAGCACCTAGCTGCTCGGCAGCAGCGATAAAGCCCAAGCCATAGCGGGCCATATGAAAATCCAGTACGCCATACCCCTGCGCGCCGCAAGCTGGGACATGGCAACGAAATGCCCCTGTTGCTAGGTTCACCGTCAGGCTGGGGTGGGTGTCGTCATGGAATGGGCAGCGAGCGGATGCGTGCCGCCCAGTGGGCTGTAGGCGTTCGAGTTCCGCGGCGTAGTACGTCAAGGGATCTGGCAAACGCGTCTGGTCAAAGCTCCCGCGCGTGCGGATTTTTTCGGTTCTCATCGAATGAACCCTGATCGCCTAAACGGAAGCGCTTTTGGCTTGCGCAGTGCTTAACAGGCGCCCACGGGCATTCATCCACTCGTCGACATCAGCCTGGAAATAGAAAACCCGACCGCGCTTGACGAATTTCGGGCCGGTGCCGGCGCAGCGCATCATTGCTAAGGTTTTGGGAGCGAGGCCGATGTACTTAGCGGTATTTTTCACGTCCATGCGGCCATCGGGATAGGTTTCAATGTGGTGCGAGGGGGTTAAGGAATACATTTTCAGATCTCCAATTGTGTTCAAAGACAGCACAAGAGTAAACAAACAATCGTTAGATTGTCAAAGAACACAAGTAGTGATAGCCTTTCCTAGAAATCAGCAGAACCTTTGAGCGGGAGGACAGGAAATGGCAGGAAGCGAAGCGGCAGGCAAACGGAAGGGCGGTGGAGGAAAGCTCTCGCGTTCAGAGACCGTCACAGTGCGGCTTGACCCGAAGTTGCGGTACCTCACTGAGCTGGCGGCGCGAATTCAGCGCCGCACAGTATCGAGTTACATCGAGTGGGCGGTCGAGGAATCATTGTCAAATGTGTATCTTCGACATGAAGACGGAGGTAGTCGAGACGACTACCGGCCCGCCCTTAGCATTGAGTCGATGGCAGATGGACTGTGGGATGTCGATGAGTCCGACCGGCTCATCAAGTTGGCGACACAGTTTCCTGAATTACTCACCCACGAGGAGCAGGTCTTGTGGAAACTGATTCGTGAAAACGGTTTCCTATGGAAGGGAAGCTTCGATAAGACCAGTGGCGATTACATCTGGGACATTAGACACAACACGCTCATCTATGAGCGGGTCAGGGAGCATTGGCCAATATTTTTGGCCGTTGCCAGGGGGGAGGCGGATAAATCCAGATTGCCCACATGGATCAAGTCCCAACCGGCTGTTGAGACAGGCAGTGGTGAGTGTTAACGGGAGCGAGGCATGGGGAAAAATTTTACGAAACTCACCCGCCTGGCCATGCGCAAATTGCCGTCGGGAGAAAAGCTCACCGAGCATGGAATTACGTTTGAGCGGCTCGCGACGGGTGATGGAGTTTTTACCGTCAACGTAATGGTCGATGGTCAACGCATCCACCGCACCATCGGCAAGGAGTCTGAAGGAACTACACGGACTCAGGCAGAAGAATTTATCGAAAAGGCTCGGCAGGATGCCAAGGCTGGCCGCCTCAATCTTCCCAAAGGACGAAAGCTGGCAATGACATTTCGCGATGCGTCAGCAAAGTACGTCGCGAAATTGGAATTAGAAGGCGGCAAGGACATTGCTATGAAGCAGTCTCGACTGGAGCAACACCTCGTGCCGTTCTTTGGTGATACGCCGCTGTCGAAAATTAGCAACTTCGATGTTGAGCGATATAAAAAGCTGCGAAGCTCCGAGCCGGTCATGCGATCAAACGGCCCTGGTGGCAAACCTGTCTTCGGCGGAAATACGAAGCCGGCGACGATTAATCGGGAGTTGGCGGCACTATCTCATTTGCTCAACAAAGCAGTCGAATGGGGTTGGATCGATCATCGTCCTGTCACTATTAAGCGACTCAGTGAAAATTCAGGACGGATCACTTATCTGACGGTCGATCAAATCGATCGCCTGCTCAAAGCAGCCGAGGAGGATCAGAACCGGCAGATCTATCCGTTCATTCGGATTGCTCTCGAAACGTCGATGCGCAAGAGCGAAATTCTGAGCCTTCGCCGTGAGCAGATCGAAACGCACCGGCTAGTCATCTACATCCCTAAGGCGAAGGGTGGCGCACGAGAACAACCTATCACCAAAGGCTTGGCTGATTACCTCGAAACTTACGTCGCGAGCCTGCCTCCGGGAACTCCGTGGCTTTTTCCATCGCCAGCGGCGAGAGCGGGGCGCACGGTGAATTTGGATAAGCCGTTTCGGCGGTGCGTGCTTGCCGCCGACCTGGACGTAAAGCAAGTGGTACGTCACACGCTAAGGCATACGGCCATTACGCACCTAGTACAGGCTGGCGTCGATTTGCCGACTGTCAAGCGCATCAGTGGCCACAAAAATCTGAGCATGGTCGAGCGATACAGCCACCAGAACGGCGCCCACATTCAAACGGCGATGGACAAGCTGGCAGATCGATACAAGACGAAGATATCCTGAATTTTCTGGATATTTCTCTGCGCGATTACACAGGAATTACACAAAACAAAAAAGCTTGCATGACGCGAATCATGCAAGCTTTTGATTTTCTTGGCTCCCCGACCTGGACTCGAACCAGGGACCTGCGGATTAACAGTCCGAGCAAGAACATATTCCGTCGTGTTGATCCTCTTTCCTGATTATTAGTAAGTGACTGAAAATAAATAAAAATAGTGATTTTATTGGGGTTTTGGCATTCCCCAATATTCACCTGTGTTGGTAGAATTTGCCTACACAATGCCTACACGAGACGAAGCCATGGCTCGAATCAACTTCACCGCAGGCCGGATCGATGATCTCCAATACGAACCCAATGCGACCGGCACGAACTCCCAGACGATTCATTGGGACGCCAAAACTCCCGGGCTTGGCCTACGTATCACCCGCGGCGGCGCGCGCTCCTACGTTTTCGAGACACGGTTACACGGGCGTACAGTTCGCCTGACGATTGGTGACCCACGTACTTGGACGTTGGGGAAGGCTCAAGCTGAGGCGACGAGGCTGAAGGCGTTAATCGACCAGGGGATCGATCCACGCGAACAGGCTGCAGAGCTAGCGGCAAAAGCGGAGGCGCAACGGCAAGAGCTGAAACGGACGGAGATTCGAGTGACCGAAGCCTGGGAGGAGTACATCGAGGATTGTCGTGAAAAATGGAGTGCGCGACATTTGGCCGACCATCTCAAATTGGCCCAGCGCGGCGGCGAGCAGCGCCTGAGGGGCCAGGGGGTGATCCGGGCTGGCGTACTGGCTCCGCTGCTTGATTTAAAGCTGGCTGAGATCACTACCGATCGACTGGAGCAATGGCTCAAGGCTGAAGCCCGACTTCGGTCAACTCAGGCGGCATTGGGACTGCGCTTGTTCCGTGCTTTCTTGAATTGGTGTGATGCCAAGCCCGCCTATCGAGGCTTGAGTGAAGCGAATATCCGAACCTCCCGATTGGCACGTAATATCCTTCCCAAGCGCGCGGCCAAGTCGGATTGCCTACAGAGAGAACAACTGGCCTCCTGGTTCACGGAAATCAAGGCGATCTCCAATCCGACTATCTCTTCCTATCTTCAGATTTTGCTTCTGACCGGCGCGCGCCGCGAAGAGCTGGCCAATTTGCAATGGGAGGATGTCGATTTTCGGTGGGGGCGATTGACGATCAGAGACAAGGTGGAGGGGCGACGGGAAATCCCGTTGACGCCCTACGTCTCTGACTTGCTGCGTGGCTTGGAGCGTCTTAACAATACGCCCCCTCCTGATGTTCGCATCCTGCGCGGCAAAAAGATCAAGGTTGATTTGGACGATTGGGTGCCGTCTGCTTGGGTTTTCGTCAGCAAGACAGCGCGTTCTGGACGCTTGCAGGAGCCGCGAATTCAGCACGATGCTGCTTGCCAGCGAGCCGGTATAGCCGGCTTGACGCTTCACGGCTTGCGCCGCTCCTTTGGCACGTTATCCGAATGGTTGGAATGCCCGGCAGGCATCGCGGCACAAATTATGGGACACAAGCCCAGCGCGATAGCTGAGAAACATTACCGGGCGCGCCCGATTGACCTTCTTCGCATGTGGCACACGAGAATCGAGCGATGGATGTTGGATGCCGCAGGCATAGCCACTCCTGTACCCTTCAATCTAACCGGCAGGAGAACGTCGATTGACGTATCGCCCAACCGCAGAGACGCGGGATTAGTCATGCCCATACGTTCGCAAAGCAGATTCAATCCCCTGACAGGTGACCAGCCCACCTTGTCTGATCCATCAGCCGCAGATCCCCCTCCGTTGTTCAAAGCATCTCAATCGACCATCTGAGGTAATCAACGCCGAAGATCAGGAACAAAAGCTCGAATTGTTCCGATGGCCTTATGTTGTTACTCGACATGCATGAAAATTTCACGAGATCGCGTTCCGGCGATTTGCATGAACTCGAATTGCTTGCGATGCCTGAAAATCGATGTGCGCACTCATCCGCTGCGGAACAAGCCAATTAACCAAAGACCGACCGACTGACCGATCGACCGACTGACGATGAATACATGAAAAGCGTCAGCTCCCGGAGCTGACACCGACAAATTCAATCCTCAGGAGATGAAATGGTCTCTTTAAATGTACTAGCTGATGTGGCGAAAGGTCGCGACCACATTCGTACCTCTGAATTCGCGCGTGCTGTGAACAAGGCACCGCAGACAATCCGGAAAAATTTCTGCCTGACGGGCGAGTGCTTCGGCATCCGGCCAGTCAAAATCGGAAACGCGCTGTTGTGGAAAGTGGCGGACGTCGCCGCCCTGCTCGCTGGGGAGGTGCAGAAATGAATGCCGCTAATCCGAAAGATTTTGTGAAATCCATCGAAAGTGGACAGGGAGCGGGCGAGGAAGCTCGCTCTGCATCGGCAAGCATCAATCTTGCGTGTGACAGCCCGTTGGGTAGCTTAAGCATGATGGGTGCTGACTACGCTCTGCTTTACAAAGAAGAGGGTGGTACCCCAAAGCTCTTAACGCCCGAAGACCGGGAGACTCAGCCCAAGAAAAAAGCTGACTCTGATTCGTTCCAACGCGTTGCAGAACTCTTCAAGAGCGGGAGGTATGACGGGATAGCCTTAATTAAGGATGGGGCGATCTTTAGACTACTGCCAGGCGGGAGACAACCCAAAGAAATCAAGCCGCCATCGGAAGATGGGGCTGGCCTGGACTCGGTAGTGACGCCCTCGGGTGTTGAGGCGATCGCCCGATTTACTCGCCTTTGTTACACGCAGCCTATTGGGAAGCGCGTCTACCTAGATAAAGCTGGACTGCTCCATAAGCAGACCCTAGCCCCCGTAGCCTTGGCGACCGCATACATCGTGAGAATTAGGTCGATTGAAGAGCTTGAGCAACAGTTTCGCTATGCGTCGGCTACCGATGTCTTCGTAAGCGGAGTACCTCACGCTGACGGGCTATCTGTCGTTAGTAGGCAGGCAAAAAGCAATGCTGATGAGATTGCACGATCTAAAGAGAACTTTCCTTTTCACGATGGGCCGGGCCTCATGTTTTTCGATAATGACTGCCCGGTGGGGGATGAGGATGACCAATTCCCTATCTATGCTAAGGCCGTTCCTGCGCTGGCGGCGGCCTCTTATGTCTTTGCGCCAAGCTCATCGGGGTGGATTTATGACGCGGTGACCGGAAAGCAGCTAAAAGGAAGAGGCGGTCAGCATTATGCTGTTCCTGTCTTAGATGCCAGTGACATTCCCCGCGCATTGGAGGCGTTGCATGATCGTTTAATTCTTGCCGGATTTGGCATACCGTTAATTTCGCGAGCGGGGGCCGTATTAATCAGGACGCCTGTTGACAAGGCGATGCGAACCTCGAATCAACAGTTATTTCAACGAGCCTTGATGGGCGACGGGCTAGTTCAAAGGAAAGATGAACACATAGGCTGTCATCGGGGGGGTACGTTCTTATTCGACTCGCGTCTGATTGCCGACCTGACTGCCGATGAAAAGAAACAGCTTGAGCAAATCAAAGCGGAACTCTATGAGCATGTTGAAGAGCAGGCGCTACAAGTTCGTCGGTCTTGGATTGAGGGACGCGTTGACGCAGTGGCCTCCCGGAACGGCATAACGCGAGCGGTAGCCTATGACTGCTTACAGGCCGCTTTGACCAGATCGATGTCTTCAGCCCGATTCGATCTGATTCCAGGCATTCAGATCAAATTTTCGAGCGGCTGGGTCGACGTGGGTGAGTTGCTAGTCAACCCGGGACCGTACGATGGTCAGGCATGTGCCGATCCGTTTGAGCCTGATTACGGCAGTGGTATAGGCGTGGCAAAGTTCTATGCTAATCCGAATGGAAAGCCAACGATCCACAGCCACGCGCATGGAGGGCAGACGTTTTTTCTGCATCCGGACCCGAATGGGGTTGACCTAAGTGGCATATTGAACCAAGTAGGCATCCTAGGCCTAGATCGTGAAGCAAAAAACGAAACGGACGATGCGGAAGGAAATAGCCGAGCTATAGAGAAAGACAAGCAGGACTCGCATGAATTGCACACTGTTGGCCATGGAAATATGTCCAATGTCAACGTGGTGCAAGATTTCCCCACGCATTTGCTTAACCCGCCTGGCATCCTGCGGGAAACGATGGATTGGATACTAAGTTGTGCGCAGAAGCCACAGCCTATCCTCGCGCTTGTGGCATCGCTATCAATCGTTGCCACGGTTTTGGCAAGGAAAGTAAAGACGCAGACTGGCCTGCGCACGAATCTTTACCTCGTCAGTGTTGCAGGTACATCTGCTGGTAAAGATCATGGCAGAAAATGTCTAAAGATCGCATTCTTTCATGCGGGTTTGGACGACATGGTTGGAGGGGAAGAAATCGCAAGCGGTAAAGCTGTTCTCTCTGCCGCGGCACGCCAGCCTGCATCCGTGTTTCAGATTGATGAAATCGGCCTGTTGCTCAAATCAATACGGTCAAAGAATGCCAGCTCATACGAGCAAGAGATAATTTCGATATTAATGAAATTGTTTTCAAGTGCTGGTAGTGTTTATAAAGGGACTGAATACACTGATCAGAAAACTAGACCAAGACAAGACATTTACTATCCGTGTATAAATTTGCACGGGACAACGACGCCTGCTCCATTATTCGAATCATTTACTAGTGCAGATTTAAATAGTGGATACATAAATAGATTATTGATTATATTTTCCCCGAATTATAATGGGGAGATGGTTTATTCCGAAATAAAAGACCCGCCTCCAAGTATTGTGAGTTGGATGCAAGAAGCGAGAAAAATTCGTAAAAATGAAGGCGATTTGGCTGAAGTTTATAATGACAACTCGATAGCGATTCCAATGACTCAGGGGGCGAAAGTGTTATTTGAGGCGCTTGAAAAATTTCAGGAGCAGCGGATCGCAGAGACAGAAGCAGATGGAATGAATTTTCTATGGGGGCGTTGTTGGGAGCATGCGGCAAAGGTTGCGCTGGTGGTCGCCTGTGCTAGGTATGGTGACGCAGAGTCCTTTGGACGACTGATTGCCCAAAGCCAAGTCGAGATTGATGAGGCCAGTGCGCAATGGAGCATAGATTTCGTCAAGCACGTCCTTGGTCGGATGGAATATGAAATTGCTTCGAGAGTTGCTGACAGTGAGTTCGGACAGTTGGCAAAAATGGCTCTTAAAGCGATTCTCGATGCCGGGCCTAAGGGGGTAACCGAACGAGAATTAGGACGAGTTTGTCATAAATTCAAAGGGCTGCTCCCTAATCAACGCGATGCGGTGATCCAGATGCTGGTGAGAAACGAGGAGATATTTGAATACATATACATGCCTGCGAGCGGCAAGGGACGCTCTCGAAAGGTGTGGATCGCGAGTGAGTTCTACTCGGTCGTCAAGCAGCGCGGTTGATTTCGTTTCGCATTGACTTGTTTGACGTTATTGCCATATGTCGCGAGAGCTTATGTAACTCAAGTGAAAAGTGGCAATAACGTCAAAGTCAATTTGTCGTCTAAAACCCGCATGATTGCTTAGGTGTTGCTTTGTTTGACAAAAAATATTTGACTGTTAGAAACTTCAATAAAATATTGAAAGACAATAATTTTTTGAACCTATCCCCTTTTTTGCACTGTTGGTTTTGCCATTTAAATTTAAGGCTAAGGATCGTCTGGTTTGAGGGGCCGTTTTCTTTTTGTCCTGCTCGCGCGCGCATACACCTCTCCCAACTTTTCCTTCAGTAGTTTTTAGCCTGCACTCGGCAATGTGTCGAATAGCTACCAAGGTGTTAAAACTCAATCATTTCGGTAAAACCTACGGGGTCATCATGGGTGGCTGGGGTAGCGGGCGGAGGGAGAAAAGCGTCGTCAGAACATACGTCGAGCAATGTCCTAGACTGACCATAGGCCGACTGTTGGCGGCCTGGGGCGAGTCCATCAACGGTCATATGTTTGGCGACCAGCTCGTCGTCAATGCAGGGCATCAGTCCTGGGCGATTGCCTTGGACAAGACGCGGCATAGGTGGGGAGGGGAGCGCCGATGGATGCTGTGTCCTCAATGTGGATCGCGCTGTTCTGTTCTATACCTCAGCAGCGCTCCCGCATGTCGTCGGTGCCACGACCTTACTTACCATAGCAAAACCCGCAATGGGGCGTCTCGGATGCTCGGGCGGTGGGCGAAGTCATGGCCGGCTGGCGAATGAGGGTTACCGACATACTGAGGGCGCTATGGCCCTGTTGGTTTTGAACGGCTCGCTTGGTTGAAGTTCGTAATCCTCCTGCCGAGTTGGTGCGGCACGATCAACGGCTATATGCTCGGCTACGACATGCTATTGGTCAGCAATGGCCGACAGTTTTGGGCGGTAGGTCTCGCAACAACGCACCATCGCTCAGGCGGCCGGCGCCGCTGGCTTGTGTGTCCAAAGTGCGAAAGTAAATGCGCTGTGCTGTACCTGCGGGGCCTTCCAGCTTTCCGACGTTGCCACCACCTGACCTACGCCAGCCAGATGCAGGATGTCGCCTCGCGACGGCTATTGAATTGGGTCAGATCACCTTCGGGCGGATAGATAGTTCGCTGCGCTGGAATCCGGCCGTGGTGGGTTGTTTAGGGGGGGCAAGCGAACGTCCCGTTGCGGCCAACCTGCCCACTAGAAGCGCTCCTGGGCTGTTGGGCTGACTGCTTGAGGGGAGGTCTCGGTTTCTTCGGTGCAACGTCCCTGAGGGCGTTTTAAGCGGCTTCAGGGAGGGATGCGCCGGTATGCATACCACGCAACCAGACGTCCCCCTTTCGGCGGCGGATGAGTGGGATCACCTCAAATGCCGCTGCGCCGGCTTGATGCGTTCGTGGCCTTCTCGCCGCTTTGTTGAGAAGGTACAGCAAACGGGGCTTCCTCTGCGGTAGAGGGCGATTCAGATGCGCGAGAATCCCAGGGCAACTTTCGGCACCCGCTCAAGTGCATCGACCGATTTCGGTCAATCTAACCTTCAATGTTTTCCTGGCTTATTGCGTTTACTGCGTTGGGGCGGGAGCGAACCCACGTCTACTGTGGCCCGACAACAGCCCGATACGCTGGCACGCCTGAAGATAATTCCGGTCGGGATGCCCCCATCTCTCAGGGCCAAAGCAAAACGCAAGAAAAAGCCCCGCAGGGCTAACAGGTAAGCAGGATGCACCTGACTTGATCCATCCATTTACGGGGGCTACGCCGTCTGCAGACCGTCTAGATGCGAGTGTACGCGATCCAAACACCCAAGCGCGACTGGGGCCAACATTTGCCCCTCCATGCTGCTGGCCGAGCCAAGGGCCATCACGCCTTGCATGCGGTGCAAAAAACTAACTCCTAATAGAGTAAAAACTTCCTCGCTGGCGATTGGAGAGTGTAATCTTATGATAAAAATCAGAACTAATTGACGCCCCAAAATGCTAAGCGGAACTCTACGTTATCCATTTCTACAATAGAAAATAATTTTATTTTGTGGGAGCATACTTTGTATTCTAAAGGTAATAGCTAACTATTTTATGCAAAGTTAATATCCTCTTCTAAAAATCTATAAAGCATTAAGAATAATATGTCAATATTTTCTGACGCTATTTGGTCAAATAGTGGTATCGCCCCAATCAATATAACTTGGTCTACTTTATTTTATTTTAATCAATCGACAGCAAATGAACTCGTTTTCTTATTTAATAAAATAAGTTCGGTAGTTAATATTTCATATATTTTTAGTGGATCATCTCCATCAACTTATTTGAATTATAACAATGGATCTTCATTGTCGATGGATAGATCTTATGCCACATATCCTAACTCGGGTTCAGATGTTTTTTTATCAACGTCGCACTATGGGCAGAATCCATATTACGGATATGGATACGATAGTTACGGGAATTACGGCTATTTGTACGGATACTGGCTTGCAGATCATAGTCCGGGAACGTTCGCCTATGTTGATTTGTTGCATGAACTTGGCCATACACTTGGCTTAAAACATGTTCATGTTGGTGATACTTCGACTATTGAGACACCAGAACTACTTAATCTTCGCGGATCATTTACTTATTTTTTGGGGGATGGTACTGCTTTATATAGTGAGGATAACTTAAATAGAGCGTGGTTCACCATAATGTCTTATGATTATGATAGTCATCGACGCGCATTGGCGCCGATGATTTTGGATGTTATTGCGCTAGGGGAGCAATACGGCATTCCAACTCGTAATTCGGGAGATACGGTTTATTCATTTGCAAATGGAGTCATTATAAATGGATCCTATAACTCAATAATTGATAGTTCTGGATTTGATGTAATTAATATTTCAGACAGCGTAGTGAATATGCACATCGAGCTTGGCCAGAGCATAGGAGCTACTTACAATGTCGGAATTGTAACCACAGCCACTGGATGGTCAAATATTCACAGTGGATTAGATCCAATCACCCTTACTTGGCTTTACGGGGATTTTGAAAATGCCATTGGTGGTGTCGGTAACGATGTATTTGTCGGCAATTCCGCCAATAACAATCTCGATGGTGGTTCTGGTAACGACTCTCTGACCGGTGGACTTGGGGTTGATACGTTTACTGTCAATTTTGGTACAGACACAGTTGCCGATCTTGGTATTGGTGGCGCTGACGTACTAATAGTTGCCGGAGGCGCGACAGCCAATGGGACTGTTGGCGCAGCCTGGACGGCGACAGCGACGACCAGCAATGCGGGAACAGCCAACATCACGACAGCCGGATTCACTGTCAATCTGGCGGCGGTGACGACGGGTAACGGTTTCAGCGTGACCAATACGGGGACCGCGACCACGCTGATGGGTTCGGGGCTTGTTGACACGCTCACGGGAGGCGGAGGCAACGACACGCTGGTGGGTGGTGCGGGTAATGATTCGCTGGTTGGCAATGCAGGCGACGACACTTTCACGGTTGGCGCAGGGATCGATACGGTCACAGATCTGGGCAACGGTTCCGATGTAATGACGGTTGCGGCCGGAGCAACGGCGAACGCTACGTTGACAGGTGCTTGGACCGCGTTGGCCACGAATGTGAACAGTGGCACAGCGAACTTGAGTACGAATGGCTATGCTGTCAATCTGGCATCGGTGACGACGGGTAACGGCTTCAGCGTGACGAACACGGGCGCTGCGACCGCGCTGACGGGGTCGGGGTTGGCTGATACGCTGACTGGGGGAAGTGGCAACGACACGTTGGTGGGGGGCTTGGGGAACGACTCACTAGTTGGCAATGCCGGCAACGATACCTTCACGGTTGTTGCGGGGATCGATGCGGTGGCCGACCTGGGCAATGGTTCAGATGTGATGACGGTTGCGGCCGGAGCGACTGCAAACGCCACTTTGGTCGGTACATGGACCGCGCTGGCCTCGAATCTGAACAGTGGCGTGGCGAACTTGGGTACCAATGGCTACGCGGTCAATCTGGCATCGGTGACGACGGGTAACGGCTTTAACGTGACCAATACGGGAGCTGCGACCACGCTGACGGGGTCGGGGTTGGCTGACACGCTAACTGGAGGCGGCGGCAACGACACCTTGAACGGTAGTGGTGGTAGTGACAGCCTGATGGGTGGTGCTGGCGACGACGTGTATGTGGTGGACGTCGCTACGGACGTGGTGGTGGAGAACGACGGAGAGGGTACGGACCAGGTGAACGTGGGCCTGGCGGCGACCGGTACCTATGTGTTGGGAGCGTATCTTGAGAAGGCGACGGTGACGTCGGGTGCAACGATCGCTGTGAACCTGACGGGCAATGCGCTGGACAATCTACTGACGGGTAACGGTGCGGCCAACATCTTGGTGGGTGGTGTGGGCAACGACACGCTCAACGGCGGTGCCGGTATCGACAACCTCAGCGGCGGTGCGGGTGACGACACTTACCAGATAGATGTGACG
>JACCDQ011008384.1_pt1 | contig 33796 bp, 30 predicted proteins | sample 7446031 | NCBI WGS metagenome assembly JACCDQ01 (sample SAMN15323442, study PRJNA562643) | freshwater metagenome | isolation source: river surface water | place: USA:Blue River Watershed | collected 2017-08-17 | reverse complement strand
TAGTGGTTTAGCAAGCACTATAAACAACTATAGTTTTCAACCCCATAATATAACTTATATAAACTGTTCTAGAAACAACGCTGTATTACCTATAATACCTCAACTTAAAAAACTAAAGCATTTAAAATGTAATAATACACAAATACAAGACACTCATTTGCAAAATCTGGATTTACTTTCACTACATATAAACAGTGTATCAACAGTAACAAATATAAAACACTTAACTAATTTAACTAGTTTAAGTTGTGCTGGACGTTATAATAATATAAACGATGATAACTTAAAACCTCTTAATTTAAGTTTTTTAAATGCAAATAACAATCCTAACATAAAAAAAATAAATCATATGAAAGCTTTAAAGAGTTTATTTTGTAAAGGTAGTAGTAATATAAAACCAGTCAGTTTAATAGGTTTAAACGTAACTTATATAAATAGCAAAGGCAACGGTAATTTCATATATTATGAAAACATAAATAATAATATAGAATATTATAAAAAAGAATGTTTTTATTTTTTATAAAAAAATAGAACTTATTATTTCTAACAAAGATGTTTGCTACTAGGCATGCATATTAACTTATATTTTTTGTTTTTAATTTGATAATATGTTAAGTGACAGTTTATACCGCCAGACATATCACCTATTAAGTTATCTTTAACATTTAATACTACTTGATTAAAGTATTTAATAAAACTATCATGTGTAATTATAATTATGTTTTTAGCTAGGGTTTTATTTATATATTTTAATATTTTTTTAATTCTGGCTTTTAAACTTTTTATACTTTCACAACCATATTTTTCAATAAAAACTTTAGGTATTTCTTTTATTAAGTTTTGTTCAATTATATTTTTTTTTTCATAAATAGTTTTTTCGTAAAAGTATTCATCATAAAACGCATCAGATTTTAATTCGCTTAAACTATAACCCTGTATTTTACCTCCCGAAATACCTGCCAAATTATCATCATAAACTATATCAGTTTTAATTTCTTTTTGTATAATTTCAGCTGTTTCTTTAGCTCTTTGCATAGTACTAGATAATATTAAGTCAAAGTTTATGTTTAAAGCGTTTTTAATATAAACTAAAAACTCAGTTGTTTTTGTTGCTTGTTTAATACCTTCAGAATTTAAAGGTATATTTAAACTGCCTTGTGGTTTATTTAATTTATTAAAATCTGTTTGACCATGCCTTATTAAGAACAAGTGTTTCATTTTGTAAAAAAACTTTTATTTGTAAGTAATAAATTTAATAGTTTTTTTAAATATATTTTTACCTTATTTAAAATGAGTAAGATGATGATTATAATAATAGTTATTATACTTTTTGTAGTATTACCTACAATATACTTTTCTTTTGGAAGCAAAAAAGCTGACACTGCTTTTCTAGCTGAAGATGATACTGTTTTTACAATAGTTAATGGCATAGGTTATAAAAACGGTACAAAAGTGTCAGATAAAACTAATTTAGTATCTATTGCAGGAAACCAAAAAAACACAGTATATATTTTAAAAGATAATTCTATTTGGCTAAATAATTCTGTTTTAGGTGGTTCAGCTTCATATGTAACTACTTTCGGCCAAAATATATATGTATCTGGAGCTAATTACCAACTATATGTTTGTACATATAATACACCTGGTCATTGGAAAGCTGAAAACGGTGCTATGGTTTCGGCATCTTTTCAAAATAATAAAGGTGTTTGTATAGGCACAGATAAAAACATTTATATATATGATAATAACTATAATTGGAAAGCTGTTGGTATTAAAGCAAAAGATGTTACATTTTATAAAAACAGTTTTGCTTATATAAATGATACAGGAGTTATATGCGATGGTAAAGTACTTTTAACAGGATCTTTCAAAAAAATAACAGCTAATCATAAGTATGGTATAGCTATTGATGTAAATAATGTAATACACTACTTTTAAAATTAAAAGTTAAAAAGGTATTTTTAAATTATATATTTTTTTTATTTTTTAAAATGCAGATTTTTGTTAAAACATTAACAGGTAAAACTATTACTTTAGAAGTAGAGCATTCTGACTCTATATCTAACTTAAAACAAAAAATACAAGATAAAGAAGGTATTCCACCTGACCAACAAAGGCTTATTTTTGGAGGTAAACAATTAGAAGATAATAGGACACTAAGCGATTATAATATACAAAAAGAATCTACTTTACATTTAGTTTTAAGATTGCGTTAAATACAGGAAAAAATGATTCCCTTTCTTTGTTTAAAAACAAAGAAAACTTTAAAAAACAAAGAAGACTTTAAAAAAAAAATGAAAAACAATATTATTATGTATATTTTTAAAAAATATATAAGAGTCGGTTTAACTTTAGTTACAACTATAGGAACAATATATTTTGTATTTTATCCTATAACTATAAGAAGAAAAAGAAAAATAGTATTTTCATTTGAAAGATTTTGGTAATATAAATTATAAAAACAGTTATTGTTTTTTTTTGTTTTTTATTTTGATATAAGGCCTTTTATTAATTTAAAATCGCTGTTAAACTTACCTGATAATAGTTGTTGTGCTTTTTTATCATAAACCATACCTTTATAAAATAAGTTTTTTTGTGTAAGTGTTTTTATATAATTATCACATATAGTTGTAAGAGGTTTTTGCGATCTAAAAAACTCAACTAATACATACTCTTTTATACTGAAATACCAAACTGGTTTAAAACTAAAAGTATAACCTATATCTTTACTTATTAAATGGTTTTGTTCAAAGTATCCTATTTCTTCTATATAATCGCCGAGTATAATATATGTTTTTTTACCTAAGCTTAAACTATTATTTTCAAAAGCACCTTCTTCTACAACAAAATGACCTACTTTACGTACGCCTAATTTTAAAAAGCCATTTGTATCATATTTTCCTGTTTCTTTTATGTTTTTTAGTGTATCATATACTTTAATACCCCTGCTTAACTTACCTTTTTTAAATTCTCCTTTTTCTTTTATAATATGGCTATTTTTATTTTTTTTTGTACCTCTTACAAACCAACCTTTTCTAAAAAACCCTACCCACATATGCATAGAATCTAGCTTATTGTTTTTATATTTAACTATGCCTTCAACAGGTTCATTATTTTTAAAAATACCTTTAATTATAACTTTATCTACATTAGCTGTTATATAAACTATTTTGTCTGGCGATATAATTTTATAGCTTATAACCATACCAAAATCTTTTAAAAACATTTTAATTTAAAAAAAATAAAAAACTAAAAGCTTATATGATTTATACTTTTAAATATAAACCTGAATTAGGACCTGTACATAAGTTATTTATACAAGGTGTATAGTTACCGGTTTTAGTTGATTTAAAAAGAGTTTCACCTGTATTAAGTCTAACAAAACCAACTGTTTCAGGCCTTTTTAAAGCGAAAACCATAGCATCTTTTATAGTTGTGTTACCGCTTGCTTTAAATTCATTATTAAGTCCGGGCATATCATAGCCAAAAATATCTGATCCTGCCATATATTTAAATTTAGCTTCCACACTACCTCCAAAAACAGTGTAATATATTGTAGGTATAATTATAAGTATTATAATTATTAAAAGTATCTTGTTCATTTATATTTTTAACTGAAAAGATTTTAAAAATAATTTTAAAATAAATGCTAATACTATTATTAATTTTACTATTATTATTTGTTACTTTTTTTGAAAGCTATAATGCCTTAGTTTCAGGATCAAAAGAAAACTATACTGTAGTTAAAAGTGTTTGTGATCCTAATCCTATTAAAATAACAAACTGCCTTTTAAATAAAAAAATAACACTTAAAGACCATCAAAAAGCTATATCTAGACATTTAGCATGTCGCAGAGGACTACTATGTATACATTCTGTTGGATCAGGTAAAACACTATCTGCTATAGCGGCAATAAACTGCCTTTATACAGCAAATAAAACACTTAAAACTATAATAGTAACACCTAAATCGCTACAAGATAATTTTATAAAAGAAATAAACACTTACGATAAACAATTATTGCAAAAAAGCAATATAAAACTATATACTATAAACGAATTTATACGCCGAAATGTCAGTTGCAAAGACACTTTACTTATAATAGATGAAGCTCATAATTTAAGAACTAAAATAAAAAAAAACAAAAACCAGAACGCAAAAGCTCTTGTAGATTGTGCTAAAAAAGCATATCGTGTTTTGCTATTAACAGCTACACCTATAGTTAATGAAATATATGATATAAGTAATTTAATAAGTATGATAGATGGTACAAATAATATATCTGAAACAGCTTTTGAAACAGCTATACAAGATCCTAACTATTTTAAATGTAAAATTAGTTTTTTTACGCCTGACTTAGACTACTTTAAAACTTATTATCCTCAACTTATAGAAAAAGATGTTTTTATAAAAATGCAAGGCCAATATCTTAAAAAATATAACAGTATAGAAAACGATATGCTTAGATTTGACCCGAAAAAAGACCCAACTGTGTTTTATAATGGTGTGCGTCGGGCTTCAAACAAAATAGATAATAACTTATCTTCTCCTAAAATAAAATGGATAAAAAGCTTTTTTCAAAGCGCAAAAGGTAATAAAAAAACAGTTGTTTTCACACACTTTTTAGAAAACGGTATTACTTTAGTTATAAATATATTACAAAAAATGAAAATACCTTTTGCACATATAGATGGTTCACTTTCAAAAGAAAAACGTAAAAAAGCTGTCAACGATTATAATAAAAACATAACAAAAGTATTACTTATTTCAAAAGCAGGTAGTGAAGGCTTAGATTTAAAAGAAACACGCTATATGATACTTATGGAACCTAGTTGGAATCCAGCTACTATTAAGCAAGTTATAGGCCGCGGTGTTAGATATAAATCTCACGAAAATCTGGCAGAAACTAAACGCAAAGTAACTGTATATAAACTGTTTTTATATAAAGCTTCCGAGAATCCAAAAAATAATTATAAAATATTACTTAAAAAAGCTGAAAATAAACTACCTAGTATAGACCTTTATTTACGTGCTCGTAGTATAAAAAAAGATATAGCTATAAACAGCTTTTTAGAATCTATATATGCACTTAGTATAGAAAACAGCGATTGTCAATGCTAAACTAAATAAATATATTATAAAAAGCATTAGTATTTTTACAGCATCTTTTTTTTTAAAAATGAATACTTTACCTATTTGCTTAGTACAATATATATTTAATATGTTAGATCTTAAAAGCCAAAATAACTTTATACTATGTTCTAAAAGGTATCGTAAAAAGCTTTTTATAAAAAGCTTAAACACAAAAAAGTTTATAAGTAATGAAACTATATGCCTACCTGTTTTTCAAAAACTAGAACACTTTAATTATAAAAAAGGCAATATAACACATTTAAACCACTTAAAGTACTTAAAAACACTTAAATTAAAGTGTTGTAATATAACCGGTTTAGATTATTATTGTATAGTTAATATGGCTTTATATAGTTTAAAAATAAAAAATAGTAACGCTTTATGTTTACATAAATTACCTTTTCTACAAAAACTATATTTAACAAACTATAATGGTTCACTATCTTTTTTAAAACACCATAATTTACGAGAATTAGGTTTATATCATATAAAAGGCTATACCGATATAAAAATAAACCATATGACTAATTTACGTTTTTTAAAACTATCTGGTAACATACCTCAAAGCGAATTACAAAATCTTAAACTAGTTAAACTAGATCTTAGTTTTAACAGTAATTTACATAGCTTAAGTTTCTTAAGTACATTACAAAAACTAGTTTTAACAAGTACTTCTATAAGTTGTTTAAAAGGCCTTGATTTAACTAGTTTAAATATACGTAATTCAGCTGTTACAGATATAAGCTTTTTAACACGATTACAAAGCTTAAGTATATTTGGTAAGTATATTATTTTAGAAAACACTATACCTACACAAAGCTTACAAAAGCTTTGTTTAAATTGTAAAGGATATAACAATATACTTAAAAAAGCACCTAATTTAAGAGCTTTAACACTAATATGTGATAATAATAGTATAAGAAATATAGATTTAATAGGCCTTAATCTAACTTATTTAAATGTATCTTATAACCCATATATTACAGAAATAAGCCATTTAACCGGTTTACAAAATCTAAAATGTCAAGGTAATAGTGCTATTACAAGCCAAAGTATAAAAGGCTTAAATATAAAGAAAATAAACTATAAACGTAATAGACTTTTTTAAAAAAAATTGATTTTCCCTTATCTTTTATAAAAACCTTTTAAAAACTTTTAAAAACCTTTTAAAGTATGCAACACTTACCTATTTGTGTAATACAATATATATTTGATATGTTAAGCCTTAAAAACCAAATTAACTTTAGTTCATGTGCTAAAAGGTATCGCTATAACCTTTTTATAAAACAACTACATACAGCACGATTTATAAGCAATGAAACTATATATTTACATATTTTCAAAAAACTAGAAAGTTTTAAATACTTAGATGGAAATATACAAAACTTATCACACTTAAAACACTTAAAATCATTATGTTTAGATGAAATTAGTATACATAATTTAGATTATTATGGTCTCATAAATCTTAATATACAGAAATTAAAACTAAGAGGTTATGATGGGGTATTATTTTTAAAAAAGCTACCATTTTTAAAAAAACTAACTATTATAGATTATCTTACATCTTTATCATTTTTAAAACACTTTAATTTAAGCGAATTATGTTTAACTGATGGATTTAAAAGCGAAGAACCATGTATAAGTCATATGTCTAATTTACGTAAATTGCGTTTTCACGGTAATATATATCAAAGCGAATTACAAAATCTTAAACTAGTTAAACTAGATCTTTTAAGCTGTAATACTTTACGTAGTTTAAGTTTCATAAGTACATTACAAAAACTAGTTTTAATAGATACTTCTGTAAGCTGTTTAAAAGGCCTTAATTTAATTAGTTTAACTTTACATAACAATCCTATACAAGATATAAGTTATTTAACACAATTACAAAGTTTAAAAATATCTGGTGAATGCCATCTTTTAGAATACTTAATACCTACTCATAATTTAAAATACTTAAATTTAGATAAAAGTACTTTCAAAAACATACTTAAACATACAACTAAATTAGAATCTCTAGTAATAAGAGGTATGTATAACTGGTTTAAAAATAGCGATTTAAAAGGCCTTAACTTAACTTATTTAGATGTATCTTATAATCCATATATTACAAATATAAGCCATTTAACCAGTTTACAAAAGCTAAAATGTCAAGGTACTAGTGCTATAAATCCACAAAGTATAAAAGGCTTAAATATCAAAAAAATAAGCTATAGGTACAATTGTTTATTTTAAAAATAGCATCTATTTTTTTAAAATTGATTTTTTTCTTTCTTTTTTTAAAAAAACCTAACATTAGAAAAACAAAAAACCTATTCAAAAACCTTTTAAAAGTATGCAACACTTACCTATGTGCCTTTTACAATATATATTTGATATGTTAAAAACTAAAGATCAAATTAATTTCAGAAAAACTAATAAGAAACACTATAATTTAAGCATAAAACGCATAAAACTAAATAAAATAGATTTTATAGACAATTTTATACTATCTCAACCTGTTTTCACAAAACTAGAATATATAAACTTAAATAACTGTAAAAAAATGCTTATAACAGACTTTAATGACTTAAAACACTTACATACTCTTGTTTTAAAAAGACCTATTATAACAGCTATTAACCCAGATTGTTTACAAAATATAAACTTAAAAAAACTAACACTTACAGGTGTTACAAATAAAATACAAATTAATCATATGACCAATCTTAAAAAACTATGTGTACAAGGTTTTAATATAATTGTAAATGAAGATATACAAAATATAAATGTTAAAAAACTAGATATATCTTTCACAGATTATATAACCAATTTTAACCATATGAGCAATTTAAAAACTTTAAGATGTTATGGTTGTTATAATATAAATTCAGAAAAACTAATAGGTCTTAAGCTAACAAAATTATGTTTAGGATATGGTACGCCAGTAATTAATTTAAACTTTATGACATGTTTAAAAAGCTTAGTTTTACGTGATTATTTTATAAATGATACTTACATAAAAGACCTTAATTTAGAAGAATTACATATAGAAAATACACTTATTACGAATATAAGCCATATGACTAATTTAAAACGCTTATCATGCCCTGGACGAAGATGCCTTTTAAAACAAGAATATATACCAACACAAAATCTACAGTTTTTAAATATATCAGATAATCCTAATATAAGAGAAGTTGTTTTAAAAATGCCTAATTTAACTTATTTAAATTGTTCCGGGCATAATAGTTCTATAGATAACGATATAATAGACCGTTTAAATTTACGCGTTTTAAAAACAAGTTTTAACAAAAAAATAAGCCAAATAAGCCATATGACCAATTTAAAAATACTAGAATGTAAAGGTGAAAGTGGTATTACAAACAATAGTATAAAAGGTCTTAATATTCAAAAAATAAACTCTATACATAACAATAATATAACAAACGTAATAAGCTTAAAACACTTAAGCGTAATATATTGTTCACAAACAATTAAAAAAAATAAAAACACTAAAGCTATTAATATAAGTAAGTATAGGGCGTTTATAATGCAAGATATAGACTTTATAAATAGTTTTAGTTTTTAAAAACGATAGTTTTTAAAAGTATTATACTTAAAATACTTTTCAGCTGATTTATATCCGTCTGAAATACCTAATTCTATATCGTTGATATCAAAAGTACCTATTGTAGTATATACTGTAATTATATTTTTAATATCTTTTTTTGGTATTTCCATAAGACTATGATCTGTAGACATAGTATTAAAAAGATTAATAGTAAATGCAAAGATATTTTTAGATTCTTTTGGTTTAATTTCATTTTTACGTTCCAAGTATACACCTAATATGTTTTTAGATCCTATTAAGTTTTCTAAATATATGTACGGAAAGTTATTTAAAATACCTCCATCACTATATCCATCACGTAATTGAAAAACATATGGAAAGCTACAACTACGCGCAACAGCTTCTGAAACTAAAGTGGTTTTATTTTCTGCAAAACTTGTAAAATATACTTCTTTAAAATCATAACAGGCTGTTATAACCAAAGCCTTTTTATATTTTTTTTCAAAATCTTCTAGTGTTATATTGCCAAAATATTCTGTTATAAGGTCAGCTATAAACTGAGTAGATAACCATCCGTAATTAAAAAGTAAGTTAAAGCATCCTGACACAAAATTAGTTTCAGGTATTTTTATGTTTTTAGCTATAATTTCTATATTTTCAAAGCTATATCCAGCTGCTGCGAAAACAGCTATAATAGACCCTGAAGAACTACCTGCATAATACTTAAAATCTAGATTTTTTGTGTTCTTATTTGTTTGTATATATTTTAAAACACCTATATGGCAATAAGCTGCTGTACCTCCACCTTCAAAAACAATACCTTTCATTTTAAGTTTAAAAAATAATAATAAACATAAATACGTTTATTTTTGGTAAATCATAACAGGTTCACTATTGTTATATTTATTAACTTGGCTATTTATTAAATTATTTATTTTATATATAAGTGCTATTTCAGAGAAATTTATAAGATTAAAACTAGAATATTTAAAACTAATTTGTTCAGATTTAGCCAGATCTTCTTTAATTCTATTCCATATATATTGTGCGTTAGTATATAAATCTGAACAATAAATTTCTTTAAAGTGTGGACGTATCTTTTCTATTTTATTTAAAGTAGTTATAACAGATCTAGATTGTCTTTTTATAGCCATATATTTATAGATATTGTTATCATCTATTGTTTCAAATTTTATAATCATAAGTAATTCTTTTTTTTGTATTTTCTGTGTAGGAGGTAAAGCTTCAGCAATACTTTCACCTATGTTTATAATACCTTTAATATCACCATGCATATAGTCTATTTTTATATTTTGCTTTTCAGCTAACTGTAAAAGGTTATTTATTTTCAGTGTTTGTGCTTTTGTTTCTTTAACTAATTCTAATATATGATTATCTTTTTCTTTTATAAGCTGTTGCCATTTATCTTTCTTTTTTTGTATAAAAATACCATTTATAATGCGATTTATTTTTAAAGCGTAAGAAGAAGACACCCACATAGCTAATGAATTAACTAAATCAGGATGTATATATTTACCTTTTAAATAGTTAAATGCAGGTAAATTTATATTACATTCGTCTTCTAAAGATGATACGGGAATTCCCGTTTCATCTTTTAAAGTGTTATATAACTCTAAAACATCTATATTTTGTTTCCAATCATTAAAATCCTTACGTTGTATAGGCTTTCTATTTCTTTGTAAACGTAATTCATTTTCATATTTAATTGCTTCAGTTATTATATTTTTGGCACATATATAACCATTTTTATTCATTATAATAACACTAAAATCACCATATTTTCCAAAACTAAATTGACCATTAGTGCCTTCTATGGATCCGGTAGAAAGTGTTTTAATATCATCATTAACACCATTTTTTATTTCAGAAACATATTGTTTATTGTTTATTGCATCTTGTTTTGTATATATATCTGCAACTATAGGTTCAGGTTCAGTTGTTATATTTATTATATTGTTTATTGTGGTTTCAATATTAAATTCTGAAAATATATTTTGGTTATTTTTATATGTTATAGTAATGTTTTGGTTTATTTCTATAATTACATTGTTTAATAGTGATATTTCAACATAATCTTTATTAAACCATTTTAATTTTGGAAAATAACATAGAATTATTAAATTTAAAACTAAAGAATGTATAAATTTAGACATTTTATATTCTGTTGATATATATTTTTCTATATTTTCAGGTATAACTTGTGGTATATTTTTAACTTTTAAACCATATGCAAAAGAGTATGTAAAAGTAGGTTTTTGGTTTATTTTTATATTATCTTGTAACTCTGTTATATGTTTTTGTATATTTTTTATAAATAAATTTATATAGTTTTGAGTTATATTATGTTTAAAAGCGTATATTTTATAACGCGGTATAAATGTAAGTTTATCATAGTCTGTTTTTAAATTAAATGATTTAAAGTTTTTTAAAAGCTTATATAATGTATGTTTTAAAGTATCTGTTACATAACAAAAAGTTAATATAGTTTTAGTGTTTTGTATTATGGTTGTATGTTGCATTTGTAAAAGTGTTTTTTTGAAGTTAAAAAAAGAAAATCAATTTTTTTTCCTTAAAACCTAGCTTTATAATTTAAAATTGAATTTATTATTGCTTATATTAAAAGAAAACTTTTATATAAATGGAATCTGTAAACGATATAATAGGTATACAATTTTTAACATTAAACGATGATTTTATCAAAAAAATAGCTGTATCAAATGTACAATTACCTGATATGGGCCAAAATAACTATAAACAAGATTCTGTTACAGATTTATCTATGGGTACTGTTTCAGATAATAAGCCATGTACTACTTGCCACCAAAATAAAGATATGTGTCAAGGCCATAGTGGTTATATAGATTTAGGTACATATGTGTTCAGCCCTATTTTCACTCAGGAAATACTGTTCTTTTTAAAAGTGATTTGCCATCAATGCGGCCAACTAGTTATAAACACTCACTATAATTTAAAAAAAATGGCAACAACTATAACCGGAAAAATAAAAAAAGGTTTATTATGTTCGTTTTGTAATAGTCCTCATCCACATGTTTATGAAAATAGAAAAGATGGTAGAAGTAACTTAATACAAGAATTATATAGTTTTAACAAAGACTCTAAAGAAGTTAAAAAACTATGGGCAAAAGACTTGTTACCTATACATGCTAAAATTATATTTGACAGAATTACACCTGAAACACTTAAAAAGCTAGGTATACATGATGAAAATCTGGCTCCAAAAGAATACTTAAATAAACTATTTTATGTATTACCTAATCCTATTAGGCCTAATGCTATATCTTTTAGTACTGCAAAGGCTTCTAAACATGATTTAAATATACAAATAAATAACGTTTTAAAAGAATCTAGAAAACTAGGTGATACTACTTTCGGTTTAGATGAACAAAAAAACGCTAAGCTTATAAAAGACTTACAATTAGCTGTATATAGTTTTAAAAAGCCTTTACCTTCTACCAATGATAAACAAACTAGTTCTATAACAAGTTATTTAAACGGAAAAACAGGTTATCCAAGAGGTATTGTTTTAGGTGCCAGAATACTTAGAATTATAAGGCATTATATAACAGGTAATCCTAATATGCGTTTAAATGAAGTATTAGTGCCTTTAGAATTAGCTATGAACATACAAGTTGAAGTACAAGTGTTTGCACATAATAAAGACTACTTAATGAAGTATGTTGCAAACGGAAATAACACATATCCTAGATGTGTAGCTGTTTATAAACAAAAAAATAACTCAAGATATACAACACGTATTAAAAAAGATATTATACTAGAAGCAGGAGATAAAATATATAGAGATTTGGAAGAAGGTGATGTACTAGCTTTTTGCAGACAACCTAGTTTAATGAAATCTAATATAACAGGCTTATCTGTTAAAATAGAACCTAAAGGCAAAACACTTTCTTTTAATCCAAATATAACAACACTGTTTGCAGCAGATTTCGATGGTGATGAGATGAATGCATATTTATCACCTAATAACATAGTAGCTTATGAGCTACAAAAAATGGCTGGATGCCAAGAAGTAATTATATCTAATGGATATGGTTCTCCTATTATAGGCCAAATACAAGATGGTAATTTAGGTTTATCGTTATTAACTAGAGATAATGTCAGGCTTAATCTTAAAAACACTTGTAGATTATTTGATAATATAGATTTATATCCTAATTTTGAAGAATATACTTTTCCGATTTCAGGACGAGATATTTTAACAGAACTTTTTAAAATATGTGGTGTTAAAATCAATTATAGTGCCAAAGCTATATATTATAAACCAGGTCTTAATACATATAGAAAATACTCTAAAACAGAAATAAATGTAGAAATAAAAGATGGTGTATTTTTATCTGGAATTATAGATAAAAAAGCTGTTGGATCTAAATCATATAATGGCCTTTATCATCGCATTTATAACAAATATGGCGCCCAAATTACTATGGATATGTGTTGGTATATGCAACAAATAGCTATAAACTATTTATATTTATGTGGTTATACAATGCATTTAGATGATTTTAATTTAGGCCAAGCGCAAATAGAAAATATAGAAAAAACAGAACTATCTATTATAGCTGAGTCTATTATACACGCTGAGAACTTACATAAAGGCAATATAATACCTCCGCCTGGCAAAACAACAGAAGAGTTTTATGAACAAGAACAACTTAAAATACTAGTTCCTTCAGACTCTTATAACGAATATGTACATAAAGGTTTAGATTATGAAAATAACCATTTATACTTTGCTATACATAGTGGTTCAAAAGGGTCTGTAAACAACTTATCGGAAGGGTCTGTAGCTTGCGGACAAATAACAGTTAAAAACAAACGTTTATATAAAAAGTTAGGAGGAAGATCATCTCACTTCTTTCCTAGAGATTCTACTGACCCTAGAGCAAGAGGTTTTATAGCTAATTCTTATTTTAAAGGCTTAACACCTGTTGATCTTGTTAATTCTTGTTATTCAGCACGTATAGGTTTAATAGATAAACCGCTATCTACAGCAGATTCAGGTTCAAAGTATAGAGAAGCTGTTTCATCTCTTAATTCACTTATATTAAACCATTTTAGAAACGTTATAAAAGGCAATAAACTACGTCAAACACTATATGGTGGTGATGGTATGGACACAAGAGCTACATGTAAAGCTGTTTCAGGAATTATAAAACTAACAAACGAACAAATACAAAAAATAACTACTTCTTCTAAATCTAAAGATTTAGAAACTAAAACTAAAGATTTAGAAACTAAATCTTCTTCTAAAACATCTGTTTTAGAAAATGAGTATAACACACTTATAAAAGCAAGAGACTTTATACGTAAAGTAGCTATTAACATGGAACAAAGGCTTATGGAACCAGCAGGCACATATGGTTTTATACCTGTTAATGTGCAAATGATACTAACAGATATAAAAGTAGCACAAGAAAAAGTCAAAATAACTACTACAACTAATAATAACTATGATATAGTAGTTGCATTTATAAAAAACATACCTAGGCTTTATGTAAATAAAAACTATAAAGGTACTTTACCTGATTATTTAAACGATTCTTGTAAGCTTTTTCAGTCTTATTTATATTATGAGTTAAGATCAGAAGTAGTTAATAAGTTTGAAACAAAATATATAGAAATACTTATAAAGCTTATAGAAAACAGTTTTATAAACAATTTAGAAGACCCAGGAGCATGTGTAGGTATAAGAGCGTCTCAAGCTATTTCAGAACCTAATACACAGCGTATGTTAGATTCTATACATGGTAAAGCAAGTAATGATATATTAAATTTCAAAAATATTATGTCAGCTGTAGCTATAAATAAATTTAAAAATGCCGGGATGGAAATATATTTAGATGAAAGCGTTGTTAATACAAGTAGTAAAGAAGAAGTTATGCTTTTTGCAAAAAAAATAGAAATGCTTAAGTTTAAGTATTTTATAAATTTATATCAAATATTTTATGAAAACTTTGGTCAATCTATACATCCAAAATATAAACATGAAAACGCTTTTGTAACAGAAAGAGCCAAAAGCATAACACCTCCAAACGATTTAACTTCTTGGTGTGTTAGGTTAGAATTTAACATAGCCAGAATGATTTCCCAAAATATAACAGTTGAAGAAATATATTTACAAATTATAAAGCAATTTAGTTATGTTTATGTAGTACATGAAACACTTAATTCTCAAAATGTAGTAATGAGAATATATTTAAGACAAGAAGCTATATATAAATATAAATTAACTGAATCTATTGAAATAAAAGCTTTTGCAACAGATCTTTTAGATTTAACTGTTAGAGGTATTTATGGTATAGCCGCTGTAGATGTAATTTCAAAAGAAGTACACTATGTTAACGATAAAACAGAATTAGTTTCTAAATCTATTTATTATATTGTAACAGAAGGATCTAATTTAGCTGAAATACTACTTTTACCTGAAGTAGACGGCACAAAAACTAAATCTAATGTAGTTAAAGAAATGTATGAACTATACGGTATAACTGCAGCCAGAAATCTAGTTTTAGATGGTTTATTAGAATCTGTTAAAGGAGCATATTATAGCCATTATACTGTTTTCGCAGACGAAATGTGTGCCACGACAGAGTTTACAGGATTAAACAGGAATGGTTCAGCTGCAAGAGGTACATCTATATGTCAACTTATAGCTGATTCAAGTTATATGCGCTTTTTAAAAATGGCTGCAAAGAAAGGTACAGTTGATTTAAACAATGGGCCTAACTCAGCTACTATTATGGGCACAACTGCCAAAGTAGGTACAAATTATAACGAAATAGGTATAAACGAAGAATTTATAGAAAAATTTATACAAGAACAAGAGTCTGTTTTAGAAGATATATAAAACGTACTTTATATTATAAAAAGCCTTATAAAAGGTTATTTTTTTGGAAAGTATATTACGGATAGTATATTTTTTTACACGTATAAATTTTATTTTATTTTAATCGCTGTTTTTTTCTTATAAAATGCAAGTTTATAACATTAATGCAAACAATTCATATTCAGATATACTAGATATAGACAATACTTTTTATGGAAAGTATTACTTATATGATGATATACTTAAAGAGTATCCTGATTTTAATAAAGGGTATCCCAGTAGAAAAGTGTTAAATAAATATATTATAAACGAGACTGATTATAAATATATAATAAAATCAGATAAATATAAATTCTATGATTCAAATTATAGTAAAGCTAAACTCTTTTTTAAAAAGGAATGGGTAGATTATTTATTATCTAATATAACTAAAGACTATATAAACCCTTTACCACTTTTAAAAATAAATAATCTACCTGATTTTTTAAAAAATGGTAAAAATACTTTACGTTTTAGAGGTGAAAGAAGCAGAGATAAGTTATATATTAGTTTAGAAAGCTTAGCTAATTTATTAGATTATAAATATAAAAATCTAAAAGATAGTATATTATGTGGAAAAATAAGATTAGATAAAGATGTGCATTGGGTTATGTTTGGTTTTAAAAATAAAGAAACTAAAAAAATAAAAAAAGTACCTTACTTTACTTATTCTGGTTTTTTAACTTATATCTTTATAAGTAGATCTCCAAAAGCATCTGAAATAACAATGTATTGTGAAACTGTTTTATTTGCTTCTATGTTAGGTACTTCAGAACAAAAAGCTGAAACTATAACAACTCAGATTTTAAAAACAGAAAATGATTTTAAAACACTTAAAACTAAACTAGGTATAGATATAATACATTATAAAGAAGTAGTTAATACATTAGGACGTTATAGTTGTTTATATCTTTTAATTTTAAAAGAAACAGATCATTCATATATAGTTAAATATGGTCGTACAGAGGACTTAACTACACGTTTATCACAGCATTATAAAGACTTTGGAAATGTATATGTTAAGTTCTGTAGATATATAGATGAATGTAAATTAACTGAAGCTGAAAATGAATTAAAAGAACATTTTACACAAAAATACACTCAAGTAGATACTTATAATGGTAAAAACAGATTAGAACTTTTTGAAATTAAAAAATGTAATTTACTAACTATTAAAAAACTATATAACAACTTAAGCATTAAGTATGGTGATAAGGTTAAAAATATAAATAAAGGTTTAAAAGAAACAGAAAACAGTTATACTTTAGAAATTAACAATTTACAAAACCAACTTAATATAAAAGACTTAGAATGTAAAAGTATAACTCAGGGTTTACAAAACCAACTTAACATAAAAGACTTAGAAATAGCTTCTCTTAAAAAAGACTTAAACGGCCTTTCAGAAAACTATAATTTAAAATTACAATTAGCTGAATTAAAATTACAGCTTTTACAAAAATAAAAACCAACTTAACATAAAAGACTTAAATAACCTTTCAGAAAACTATAATTTAAAATTACAGCTTTTACAAAAATAAAAAACCGATTGACGTTTTTATTTTTTTATTTAAAATGAACACTTTTATAACAACATCAGATGAAAATATAACTTTTTATGTAGAACTACCTACAGTTGTAAAATATAATAAAAACGGCTCAGTTAGCAAACGCCAAGAAAAACATCCTTTCATGGCTGATTGGTGTAAATATAAAGATGGTTTAAAACAAATAGGTTTTAGTTTATATTTACATAAAGCTACAAATATATGGCGTCTTAATTTTAAAATAAAAAAAAAATTAAATGTGTTTTCAGAATCTGAAAACACTTGTAATTCTGAAAATGAAACAGATATAGTTTTAAAAACAGTTAAAAACGCTTTAAGCTATTTTAATATAAAATCTATTGATTTCTAAGTTTTTATATTTTTACAAAATATAAGAAATTTATATTTAGTTCAATCTAAAATTTGTTTTTAGTTCAATCTAAAAACAATGTATTGATAAAAGCTAGAGTATTCAGCATCTATAGGCTGTAATACTACATTTTTTTTTTGCTGATATAATTCCAAAAAGTGTTTAAAAGAATCTCTGGCAACTACTTTATAATTTCGCATACACTTTATAAGTCTATTTGTATTTATTTTATTTTCAGGTATAAGTTCTGTCGCAAAGTGGTGTTTAACAAAGTACTTGTCACCTAAGTTTTTAATATAATACTTATCATTTTCATACACATCGTTTACCATATGTTTTTCCACAATTTCAGTATCATATATAGTTAATATAACTAAAGTAATACCATTAGCTTTACAAAAGTTATTAAAGTATTTATAATCGTTTTCATCTTTTAAAAAGTAATGTGCCGCAAAGTTACATACAAGTGCATCATACTTAGATGGTGATTTATGTGCGAAAGTATCATAATCTTCATTTACTAAATTATAACTCATGTTTTTATATGGTTTAGGTGTATGTACATAAAACTTAGGATCATTTAGTTTTCTAAGGCGATCTGTTAATTCTATAAAAGCATTTAAATCAGGTTCAACAAACGTTACGTTTTTAACTTCTAAGCCATTATATATAAATATATCTGATCCTCGTCCAGAAGCTATATCTAATACTTTATTTACGTTTCTAAGAGAACGCATAACACTATATTTAACATAATTATTAAACTTAGCCATACCTACATATTCTGTTGATTTGTTTTTAATAAAATACTGGTTTACAAGGCCACCTTTTATTTCACATATTTCAGCTAGTTTAAGAGGGTTTTGTAACTCATTAAAAGTATCTTCTGCCACAAAATAATCGTTACCGTAAACACGATTTTTAATAAGTAGTGTTTTATCATGTCTTATTTTAACTAGTTTCCATTTTTTTGTATTTACGTTATATGAAAACTCTCCAGCAGATAATACATGGTTATCATGTGATTCCCATATATAAGTATCTCTATTAAGTGCGGGCATAAAAGGTATAGGATTATAGTTTTCTATATTTATATTATTATCAAACATAAGTTTATTATATACTTTTGGCAAAGGTACTCCTAACAAATGTAATTTACTTTTAGAACATCCTGTCATTAGCAAATATATATTTTTATTTGATATAAAAGGCTTAACACCTTTATAAGGCATAGGTACAATTAAAAAGTCTATAGTTATCATTTCAGCTGGTTTCCATTTATATATTTTTGCGTTATAATAATCGTTATGTATTTCTTGAAAAATAAGTCCATCTACTTCACGTTTACTACCATACATTAAAGCATTTAAATTCTCACATGTTATAGGCTTTATATCTTTTATTTTATATATTTTTGTGTTTTCAGCTATTTCACGCAATAATTCCAAACGCTTATTATAATTATCTTGTAAGTACACTCCATTATGTATTATAATATCAAAAGCATAGTATTCATCATCTTGTTTTTCACAATCTATTAAACTATATTTTTCGCTTCCAGCTTCACATTCTTTTCCAAATACTTTGATTTCACCTTCTAAAATTTCAGTGAAACATAAGTCCCAGATTTTTAATAAACACCTTTGGCCATCTGTTTTTTCTAAAGCTAAATACTTACCGGGTTCAAAGTCTTTTTCAAATACTTTTCTGCTAAATAGCTTAGGATTATTTGTAATTTGTTTAAGTGTTTCATACTGACGTTTTAAAACCCCACTCTTATATAAATAGCTACTTATATCTATTATAACTGTATTAATAACTTTATGTAAACCTATTAAGCCCAAAATATAAACACATAAGCTATTTATAACTTTAAAGAAATCTAAACGTTTTGTAAATTCTATTTCTAATTCAAAATCACAATCACAGCATTCAGATTTAAAAAACGTTTGTATAACTTCAGGTAATTTAGGTGTCATATTAGAAACAGTTTTAATTTCTGTTATATCTATATAATATCCTTCAGCATTTACAAAACGATAACGCTTTTTAATTCTAATTAGCTTTACTTTTTTTGTGTCAAAAGCATTTATAGTTTCTTCTTTAGCTAAAACACATCTTATTTTTGGCGTTGTTTTGTTAATAGATTCCGCAGAATATAAAGGCGTTTTACATACATCTATATGACTTGTTTTTTTAAGTGTTTTTGTATCATAAAACGATTCACGTCTTTTAAAATCATCAAAAAGTGTAACAGAATATATACTTTGTGGGGGTGCCATTTCACTTTGGTTTAGAGTATCTAAAATATGTTTAATTTGGCTGTTTTGTAATTTAAATTTCAATTCCAATTCTAAGTCTTTGTTAGGTACATATTCTTCAGTAAATTTTAAAGTGTTATTTGTGAAATACATTTTATTTTATTTTATTTTAAAAGAGTTTTTTAAAAGGTTTTATTTTAAAAGGCTTTTTAAAAAATCAATTTTTAATTCTGTTAAAAAGTGATTTTCTATGGCCACAACACAAAGTATAATCAAAACAGTCTGAACAAGCAAAAAAAGCACAAACTAAACATACATGATATACTTTAGGATAGTTATAACACCCTGCTCTTTCACATTGCTTTTGTAAATGTATGTTTTTATAAAAATATAAATGCTTTCGAAGTACTATGCCACTTTTTTTTTCACTTCTAGATGTGTTTTTTATAAAACAGTTAAAACATAATAACTGGCTTTCATATATAAGTAAACAGCATATAGAATCACAATTATAACAACCATAACTAAGAGCATTTACATATATATCACCTATATCCTCTATTTTATATGCCCAGTATGTTTCACTACACTTTTCGCAATATACATTAACTGTTTTGTTTTTAATTATAGCTTTACTACATACATCTAATATGTTAATATGCTTATGTGTTATATATACTTCGCAACCAAAACACTTATCGCTTAAAGGCAATATATTATTAAAACCTTTTGCGTTATACCATGTCAATTTATTTAAATTTAAAATGCTTTTTAGTATGTATTTAGGTGGCTTTTGTAACTTACGTACTTTCAAACATAACATAAAAACTAAATCAGTTTGTGCGATCATTTACAAAAAAAAAAATAATTTGTTATTTATAACAAAGATTTTTAATTTTAAAAACACTCTTCTTCAGAAAACGTATCTATACTATAATGTTTTTTAATAGCTTCATCTCCTATTATAAACTCATTTTTTAAAATTAAAACAGGTTTATGTGTTATATTAATACGTTTTTTAATAACAGTTGTATCATCTTTATTAGATGTTTTAGTTTCAGTTATATTTAAGAAAATACCTTTTTTACATTCTGTTATTTTAAATTTTCTAACCATTTTATATCTAGATTTTATCTTTTAATTTAGAATTAACTATGCTATATTTGTTTTTAACTTTAAAATTGGTATTATCTTTAATTTTAGCTTTATTATCAATAGTATTTAATTTTAAAATATGTTCTTTTTCAAAAGACGTATAAGCAGTATGTAAAGACTTGACCGGTTGCACTGTAAAGTTATTGTTAATATCTGTTTTACCTATATACACATATATATTTGAAAATTCGCTTGGAATAGGTTCATCTAAAAACAATGTTTCTTCTGTTTCAGTTATTTTATATTTTCTATCCATTTTATATTTAGATTTTATCTTTTAATTGAGAATTAACTATACTATCTCCACTTTTAAATTTAAATCGTCAATATCATTTTTTTTCAATAACTTCTTTTATATTTTCATCATCTTTAACTTTAAAATTTTCTTTTAAATAGTCTTTTAATTCAGAATCAACTATGTTATCTTCATCTTTAACTTTAAAATTTTCCATTAAATAGTCTTTAAAATCAGTATTAAAACCAGAATTTAAAGCGATATTATCTTTAAAATCAGATTTATATACACAACTTGGCTTTATATCTTTTATATTATTATCTCTATGTTTTACAAAAGTTATATTTTCATTATCATAAACAGTATTTAATTTCAAAAGATGTTCTGTTTCAAAAGGCGCATAAGTAGAATGTAAATGGCTAAATGGTTGTATCAAAAAGTGATTATTAATAGCTGTTTTACCTACATATATATTTGGAAAATCAATTAAAATAGGTTCATTTGTTAGTGCTGTTTTTTTAACTGATTTTGTAGTTCCATTTGTTTTTTTTGTTTTTTCTATTTCATATAAAACCCTTTTATTTTCTGTTTCAGTTATTTTGAATGTTTTAACCATTTTAAAATAAACCAAAAAAACCTAAACTACTTTCCTTTTTGAAAAAATAATAAAAATCTCTAATTTTATAAAGTGTTGATTGTGTTTCAAGGTTTTTAACAAACTTTAAATTAGCTTTTATTTCAGATTCACTTGGCATAAAACGCATATTTAACTGCTCAAAAACATCTCGCTTATCTATATCAGGTATAAGCATAATCATATGTATAAATATATTCATATTGCGGCGTAATACATTATATATATCTGTACATAGTTGCTGAAATTTCTTATAATAGTTTGAGTTTTCTGAGCCAACAGCTTGTATCATATCTTCTGTAACACGTATGCCAGGATCAGTTAAAAGAGGATCTCTACCTAAAATAAAATCATAATCTATATGAAAAAGCTGACCTTCTTTTGTAAGCATTATATTATCTAAATGTCTATCTCCTATGCCAAAAAGATAAGTTATAACGCTATATGCAGCCAAAGAGTTTATGTACCTTATTTTTATATCATTAGCGGTTATATCTTTACAATTATCCATTATAAAGTTCATAATAGTTGAGTTAAGCTTTTCTTTTATAAAATAAAGTGTTTCAGAGTCTTTAACCATTTCTATAAGCCCGCCTTTACAATCTAATGTATGTACGTTATATGTTACTATATTTAAATCTACGCGTAATTCTTGTTTAACAAGTATTTCTGTTAAACGTATTATGTTTATCATAGTTTTATCTTTTATTAAATTACCTTTTTTATATAGTATTTTATGTTCTTCTCCATCCATATTATAAGGTATTATAACAGGTTTATTTGCGCTATCTTTAAACTGTATTTTATTTGTAAGTATTTCTATAGCACTGTCATCTTCATTAACTGGCGGGGAATTACTTATGTTAAAAGCTATTTTTTTTCCTACATTTTCTATTTTTTGCTGGAAATCACGCGTAACAAGTATTTCACGATAGCGTGTTCTAGAAATTAGCTGAATATACTTTTCAAATATATTATTATAACCTTTTTCACTTGAAGCATATGGTTGTAACTCAAAGTAAAGTGCTTTTGTTAATATGTTAGAAGTAGTGAAAATACCAAATATATTTTTTACAAAAATATCTGTTTGATCATGAAGCATATACTTTACAAAAAAAGGTACATAACACATTAGCTCTTTTTCACTGAAATTGTTTTCTATAATTTCAAAAGCTACTTTAAGCATTTCTGTAAAGTTTAATTGTTTTTTTCTAGAAAAATATTCCGCAAAAAGTTCTATACTATCGCACATACGTAAATAAGAAGTACATCCTTTTTGACAATTTAAATAAGAACAACCTATAGCGTTATATTTTTTAAAAATGCTTTTAAGGTCTTGTATATTTTCGTCTGTATCACATGATTTTAACAAAAGTAAATAAAACTTACGATGATGTACCAAGTACTTTGCATTACGCCAGAGCATATTACGTTCACATACATTTATAACGTAATCTGGGCTTTTATATTGTAAATCTATAATACGTTTTATAAATATCTTAGATGCTTCTACGTAATTTTCTTCTTTACCTGATACATCATGTAATTCTAATAAATCTAGTTTGTCAAAATCAAAAGTATCTACAAGCTGTTCTATTTTTTTTTGTTTATATATTATATCGTTACACTTTGCACATATACGTTTTTCGGTTATAGATCCATGATAGTAATCAGACCAAGTTGTTTTTACATCCCCAGATAAAACAGATTTATATTTCAAACAATCTGCGCAGTATATTTTGCCACAAAGTCTACAATGGTGTTTTCTTAAAAAATAGTTAAATAGCTTTAAACAATCTGTACATTTATCTACTAAACAATCTGGTGTCCATTTTATATTTAAATCCATTTTTAAAAGAAAAAAAATTTGTTAAAAAAATAACATGTTTGGAAAAGCTAATAGTATTAAAGCTGAATTTAGAACTATATGGGGTTTAAAAGAACTGATATATTTTGAAAACTTACATAACAACACTGTATACATAACTATAATAAACGATAGTATAGGCCATAGTTTAATTAAACTACCTTATGAAAAAAATAGAAAACTAGGTACATACATACTTCAGTTTATGCCAAATTACATTAGCAAAGAAAATTATAATAAACTTTATTTAGAACCTGAAGAAATTAAACCTATAAATGGATTTAACTTTTCAGACTTATCTGAAGATACTTTAAAAATACTACATTTTGAAAACATAATTAGAGCCAATGATTTTATAAAAGTATTTGGAAATAGTTATTTAAAAACTGGCGTTATAAACTGTGTTGTAAATGACAAACTATTAATAGAGTTTTGGAACAATAATAAAGGCCTTGAAAACCCACATTTATGGGGAACTATAGCTAATTATGTTATTAAAAACTACTATAGTGTTTGTAAGTATTTAGATCCAAAAAAAATAGATATAAAAGAACATAAACCATATGTTACAACAGGTTTTGAAAACCAAGAATATAAAAATAGAAAATACTATTATTACGGTAAAGTTAATGATACTACAACATTATATTATAAAACAACACCTTTAACAGATGTTGAAATTAAACAACAGCTTTTAGATTTTCCTCTGTTATATAAACAAAATTATAAAGATGATATGTGGGGTGAAGATTATGCTTTTATATTAAATAAATATATTCAAAATGGTTTAACTATAGCGGGTTTAGCAAGTAATTCTTATGCTTTTAAAATAGGTAAATTTAAAATAACTATAGATGAACCTATGGTACTATGTTCTCAATTTGTTTTTATAAATGACATTTTATATATAGAACCTACTTTAAAAATAATAGGTATAAATCCTATACACAGAAAACTACCAAAAGATTTATCTTTTGATAATAAACTATTTTTAAATAAAAGTCTTATTAACGATCGTTTATATAATTTAAATATAAATAGTAGTAAAATAGGAGATATAACTAACATTATAGATTTTATATATAATGCTAAAGCTAATATAACACTCGAAAACTACGAAAAAGAATTATATATAGCTAGATACTTAAAATGTGAAAAGTATATAAACTATATTAAAAACTGGCTTATAATAAACGATTTAAAAGGCTATTATAATTGTAAATAAACTATATAGACCTTATATTTTTTTGATTTATTATGTTTTAGGAAAAACTGATTTTCTTCTCTTTTATAAAAAAAAAAAGAGAAGACTTTTATAAAAAAAAGAAGACTTTAAAATGCTAAAATCTATTTTAAAAGATAAAACTAATACTAAACATATAAATATAAACTGTAAGGTAAATGGATTATTTGTAACCAAAACATCTTATTCTAAACTATTTAAATGGTATTATAGTAAAGATATAATTACTATTTATAATTTAGAAAATTACTATTATTATAATTTAGAATTAGAAAAAGTAGATAACTAGATCTACTTTTTTTTTGATTTTAGTTTGTATTAAACAACCCTTTTAGATACAAAAATAAAAAACTGATTTTACCTGACTTTGTTTTAAAAAAAGAGAAGACTTTATTTTAAAATGAAAATGATTAAAGCTATGTATGAGTTAGAAGTTATAGATACTATAAACTATGTTTTTTCACAAAATAAAATAGACCTTTTAAATCAAAATCAAGAAAACTTATATATATTAGGCCTTATTAAACCATATTACAAAAGAAAGACTCAGAAATATATAGAAAAAGGCTATTTATCTTATGATAAAACTCAAGACATAATAAGTGAAGCTATATCTAGGTTTACAAGTAAAATTAAAATAGTTGAATTACTTGAAAAATATAACAAAGAAAAACCTACATAATATAGTTTTAAATCAATTACATATAATGCTGAAATAGGTTTTAATTACCGTTTATATATTGATATTAAGTTATGTATTTTAGATACTATTATAGAACCATATTCTGAGAAAATAAGAGTGTTTACTATAAGTTTATTAAAGGTTTTAAAAAATCGTAAAATACATTTAAATTTAGATAATATGCCTTTCATACAATTTTTATCAGAAGATATATGTATAACTGTATCCGAAAATATAGTTATATATAACAACAAAGTAAAAACAGTTTTAACAGATTTTAATTTAGAAATAGTTTTAAGTTATTTAGAACCTGTTGCTATTAAAATACATCAGTTTTCACAAGATATATTATTAGAACCTATTAATAATAGATTTGCTAAAGGTAAGCTATTAAACGTAGATATTATTATGCTTTATGAAATAGGTTACATTAATGCCACAAAACTATGTAATGATATAAATCCTAAAAAACCTTTTAAAGATTGGAATAAAAACGGTCAAAAAAACGGGTTTATAAACACTGTTTTAAGCAACTTAAAAAACGATAAAAATAATGAAATACATGAAAAGGTAACAAAAAATGTACTAGAGGAAATTTCCTCTAGTGAAAAAACAGTTACTGACACTATAAATATATTAAAAAATAATATACCTCAATGTGAATCGGATCTTATTATATACGTTGAAGACCATATACATTTACGTGGTCAGTATGTACATCCTTACTTAATTATAAATATAGCTCAGTGGTGTAATGATGATTTTGCGTTTATGATTACTAAAATAGCTCTTGATTTTATACATAAAGAAGCTTTTGAAAAACAACAAGCTATAATTAAAAAAGAAAAATGTAAAAAGGTTTCACTTAAAAAAACAGTACAAGAACTTATAAATAAAATAGATGCTCAATCGTCTAAAATAGATATACTTACAGATATAAATAAAAACATAAAAGAAGATATTAGTATTGCTAAAGATATAGTTATAAATAAGTTTGTGCCGAATACTCCTTTTAAATGTAAAAATCACATTTGTATACTTATAAAAAACAGAAATTATAAGTATGAATACACTATGCTTAGAGTTATGTTACAAAATAGAACAGACCGTTTACGTGGACACAGTAAACTATGTAAAGTATTTGAAATTAAAAAAGAAATTAATACCCCTAATGCTATGAACTTATGGATACGTATTAAAAACAATTTAATTAAACAGCGTTATAGTGAAGACATTAATAATATACATTTTAATTTAAAAAACGACTATAATTATTATGATTTAGAACGTATTATTTTAAATATAGAATCTGAAAAAGAAGATATACCTTTGTTTATTAAATATGTAGATAACTAGATCTACTATTTTTTTTTGCTATTTAGTTTGTATTAAACAACCCTTTTAGATACAAAAATAAAAAACTGATTTTATCTTCTCTTTTATAAAAAAGAGAAGACTTTTATAAAAAAAAAAGAGAAGACTTTTATAAAAAAATAACAATAACAACTATGTTTGGAAATACAGAAATACTAAAATTGGAAGAAAAACTAGGTTTTAAACTATGGGGAAAAGACTCTTTTATATGCTTTGAAAATACATCTAAAAATAAGATATACTTTACTATTGAAAATTTCGTTGAAATCTTTGATTTAGAGCCATTTATTAAATATAAGGAAGGAGAACGTATATTATCTTTATTACCTAATTATATACGTAAAGGCAACAATATAATTTTAATTCCGGAAACACACTTAATAATACCTAGTTTTAACTATAACGATTTAGATTTAAATGTTTTAAAACTAATGCATTTTGGAAACGTTACATTAGCTGATTATTTTATAGATATATTTGGCGATTCATATTTAAAATCTGGGGACATAATTTATAAAAAAATAAATCCTGAGAAAATAGTAGAATTTTGGAATAAAACTGATTTACAAAATCCGCATTTATGGGGAACTATAGCTAATTATATTATTAAGTATTGTTATAATATAAAAAGGGATTTAAAAGATAAAAACGTAAAGGTTACAGATTTTAAAGATACTGTTAAGTATGGTTTTAAACATAATAAATTAGTTGATAACGTAAGATATTATTATGTAAATGGTAATCGTACTCATAGTGATAAGCCTTTATCTGATACTGAAATACAATACGTTCTTAAAAAGAATTCTAAATTATATGTTGAAAAATATAGCCATAATATATGGGGTGAAGAACTATCTATGCTTTTAAGAAAACATATACATAAAGGAATAGATATAAGGTTTTATACTACATATGCTAAGGTTTATATATCATATAAAACATATATTCGTTTAGAACCTGTTATATTATGCCCACAATTTATAGTACATAAAGATAAGTTATATTTAGATAAACCTGATTTATTTACTATAAACTTAACACCTGTAAACAGCACTTTACCTGATAATTTTAATGTAAAGAAACTTGATGTTACATATAGTTTTAATTTAGAATTAATGGCTTGTAGATGTGAGTATTTTAAAGGATATATTTCAAGTGGATTTACACGTAATATTACAACAGTTTATGATTTAAGTAATTTAATCAGCTTTGTTTATAATGTAAAAGCTGATTTATCTTTAGATAATTTCGAATCAGAATTAGAAATAGCTGACTATTATATTTGCAAAAAGTACACACTTTATATTAAAAACTGGATGATAATAAACGCTATAGAACGTTATTATGATATGTTTTTAGAAACAAACAATTAAAAAAAAATAGGTTTTCTAAGTTATCTTAGAAACACTTTATTTTTATTTTTTATATTCAGATATAACGCCTAATGTATTATATTGTTTTGCTTTAGCTTTTATTAAACTGTTTATTTTATATATAAGTCTTTCTTCAGAACAATTTATAAGATTAAAACTAGAGTATTTAAAGCTAATTTGTTTTGTTTTAGCTAAATCTTCTTTAATTTTATTCCCACTTCCATCAATTAATTGATGGAAAAATTGTGTATTTGTATATAATTCTGAACAATAAATTTCAGTGAAATAAGGCCTTATTTTTTCTATTTTATTTAAAGCACTTATAACAGATCTAGATTGTCTTTTTATAGCCATATACCTATATATATTGTTTTCATCTACAGTGTCAAACTTTATAATCATTAACAGTTCACTCTTTTTTTTGTTTTGTGTAGGAGGTAATTCTTTAGCTATATTTTCACCTATATTTATAATAGTTTTTACATCTTTATGCATATAGTCTAACTTTGTGTTAGTATTATCTAATACAATACCTTGTTTTTCTGCTAATTGTATTAGATTATCTATTTTTATATTTTGGCTATTTATAACTTGTGTTTGATTATCTATTTTTATATTTTGGCTATTTATAACTTGTGTTTGATTATCTATTTTTATATTTTGGTTATTTATAACTTGTGTCTGGTTATCTATTTTAATACATTGACTATCTATTTTAACACATTGTTCATCTATTTTAATACATTGACTATCAGTTTGTTTAATTAACTGATCTATTTTTTTATCTTTTGAACTTAATTGATTTTTATAATCTTTAATAAGATCATTTAAGTTATTATTTGCTTTTAAAACAAAGTATTCTTCTACTATATCAGCTACTTTTAAAGCAAATTCTTCTGAAATCCACATAGCAATGCTATTTATTAGTATCGGATGTACATATGTACCTAAAACAGTTTTAGATGTATTTTTTTGTAAAAAAGTATCTTCAACAATAATATCTTCAAAAGATTGTATATTTTGGATCTTACTATCTGAATTTTGAACAAGTTGGAATTCCGACCTGTTCATTTTTTGAGTATGTTCATTATATAATTTAGTCTTTAAAGCTTTTATAAGCTTTAAAGAAGTATTATTTTCTTTCCATTCTTTATATCTTGTTCCTCCTAAAACACATAACTTAGAAGCATTTATAAAGCCATCTGAATCTCTAAAAATAACATCAAAATCTGAGTATTTACCATACTTTCAAAGCGAGCGCTTTGAAAAAAAAACTATATCCTGGACAATTAGGTACAGGTTTTATAATTAAATCCTTTATGTTATCATTAGTACCTGTTTTAACACTGTTTATATGTGTTTTTGTTTCTAAAGCCTCTTTACGTGTTTTTGGCACTTTAATTTTATTTTTAATTTCCAGGAATTTTTTAATAAAGTCTAAGTAAGTGTTTTTGGCATTTATATAATCATCTTCGTTTTTATCATAATATGTGTTAAGTTCTTCATCGTTTTTAAAGCTATTAAAAGCATTAAAATAGTTTTCTAATGCTAACCTTTTAGCATAAAATTCTTTTGTTATTTCTAAATCATTATAGTTATGTATTTCTGTTTCACGTTGTTTTATTATATTATTGTATGTGATCATAGTAGATGTTACTGAATCTCTAATGTTAAGCATTTATAAATTATATTGTTTTTAATATTTTAAATTAAAATTCAATTTTAAAAAATACTATTATCAAAAACAAATAGTTTTTGGTGGTTTTAAACTTCTTTTTCATAAGGACTTTCTTTAGGGTGTCTTATTTGCATATTATCACCTTTAGAAGATAAAAACATTAAATACCAGTGCCTATTTTCCATATTTATATATATTTTGTTATAATGATCATAACAAAAATCGTTAAATATATAGTCTTTTATATAAGGTAAAGTTAAGTACTTATCTAAGTCTTTTCTACGAAATCCTAACAATATATTTACTTTTTTATTTTGCAAAAGGTAAGATACTTTATTATATATAATTTCTGAAATCTCATCTCCACTTGGCGGACTTATAACCAAGTTATCATACTTATCTACTATATCTTGAAACAAACCTACACGGCCAAATGCTTTATCACTTTTAAAAATAGATCCAAAATGCTTTGTTGTTACATTAAAAGGTGAAGCAAACGTTTCTACATAACCATTTAACTGTTTTCTTATTTCAGCTTTTAACATAGTCCACTGATTACCTCGGGTATACATTTCTAAATTATAATACTTTGCACAAACTAAATGCCAGTCTTCAATTGTATATTTAAAATACTTGCTTCTATTACCTACTTTTTTCAAAGGTATAGACCATTTATAAACATAACCTGAGCGTCTTATAAACTCAGCTCTATGTGTTTTTATATTTTGTAAGTACTTTGAGTCTGTTATTTTTTGTTTACTGTAAACTAAATCAGCTGTAGCATATATATTGTCACAATTAATATGTTTATAATATATATTTTTAAAAAACTGTTTACATAGCTTACTATTTTTTTTTGCAAAACCTTTATATATAAAAATAGTAAGCTTTTGAGCCGAACCATATTTAACAACAGTAAACAAAAAAACAAATAGTAGTATTATAATAATTATCATTTAAAAATAACTAAAATAAAACTTAAAATAATTTATAGCCCATTTATGTTCAGGCTTATTACTTTTTATAATTTCAGAAACTGTTTCTATATCTTGACACAATGCTTTATAAGACCTTCCTATATAAGCGCCTTGTAAAATATAACTGTTTAAAGTATCTAATATGTTTTCAGCGCTTTCTATTTTAAGTAGTAATTTAAAATAAATACTATCATACTCTAGTTGTAACACATCGTTAATAACATATTTATCAGCTATAAGTATACCTGCTCGCATTATATTTTCAGGTAAAAGCATATAAGATATATAATCAGGTTCAGTATATAATAAGCCTTTTTCAAAAACTTGACCAATAGTACTTTGCATAAAAGGTTTATTTTGTAAATTACTATCTATATATAATTCGGTTAAAAATAGTAATTCAAAAGGATGTTTAAGTAGTTTATTTAATTGTTCAGGATCATATTTAGTTAAAAGTATTTTATATAAAATACTGTTTTTATCTATATCAAACACTGTATATTTTTTATAATCTTTACTTTCTACTATTTTTTCAAAAGCTTTTATAACATAATCATACTCAAATTTAGTTATAAAAGACTCATTTTGTTCAGTGTTAGTATGTCCTAAAAATCTAACAGTTGTTTTTATGTTATTTCTGTCATGTATATATTTCATATATTTTTTATGTGTTTCTCCTTTTAAATCGGTTCCTAAATAACCGTTGTTAAAAGCATTGCTAAAAGTATGTTTTATATATATACCATGATCTAAAATAGTTTTACTAAGGCTATCATAAGCTCTTTTAATAGTTTCCGCTTTTTCAGATATAATACCACCGAAATTAGTTATACAGTTATTACCTATATTTTTAATTTTCTTATTATTTTTTTCGTTGACTATAGCCCATATTTCTTTTATATTACGTCCACAAACACATTTTATTTTTATATGGTTATCATCGTTAAAATTCTCGTCTGTATAATCGTAATATGGTATCCATTCTTTAGAAGCTTCTTCCCAATCTGTTTTGCATTCAGATCTTTCTAAAATATATTTTTTAAGTTTAGAAGTCATTTTACAAAAAAGCTAATGTAACTTATTTAGTTTAATTTTAAATTAAAGCATTTAAAATGTATAATGTTATTAATCGTAACAATGAAGTAGAGTCAATGGATTTAATAAAAATAATAAATAGATTAGAATACCTAACAAAATATCCTAAACCATTACAAGGCCAAATTAATATAAACCAAATTGTTATAGAAACTATAAATAACATTTTTGAAGGTGTTAAAACAAGTGAAATAGACCAAATATCATGTAGATCAGCACTTAACAAGTACATGATAGATGAAAACTATGGTAAACTAGCTGCAAGAATAGCTATTAACAACCACATAAAAGAAACAGAACATTATATTAAAAACCAACCAGGCAATAACTTTATAGAAAAACTAAGTAATTGTTTAAAACATGTTTTAAGTGAAAGTGTTTATAGTTTTCTTATGTATAATTCTAAAGCGCTGAACAATATGCTTAGTGACAAACGTAATTATAGATATACTTATCGCGGCTTTACAATGCTTGTACAAGGTAAATACCTTTTAAACAATCTAGAAACACCTGATTTTGCCACATTACGTGTTGCTGTCGGTATTATAGTGCCTTATATGGCTTTAATTAAACAAAATGATACCCAAATAACAATTAAAAAAATAAAACGATTATATTTAGCTTTATCTTCTGGAAAGTATACACATGCTACACCTACACTTTTAAATTCTGGCACACGTAATAGTCAATTTAGTTCATGTGTACTTATAGATGTACAAGATGATTTAATAGATATAGGTGAGAAAATAAAAGCATCTATGTTATATCAGAAATTTTCGGCAGGTATAGGTATGAATTTAAGTAAAATACGATCTAAAAACTCTAAAATAGAAGGTACAAATGGTATTTCAAGTGGTTTAATACCTTTAGTAGAAGTTTTAGATAAAGTAGGTTATTATATAGATCAAGGTGGAGGTAAAAGGCCAGGTTGTATTGCCCCTTACATAGCAGATTATCATCCTGATTTATTAGATGTATTGCGCTTAAGATCTATAAAAGATACTGATCAAGCTAATAACCATCACCGTTTATACTATGCTGTTTGGGTATCAGATTACTTTATGCAATGCACAAAAGAAGATTATATGTGGTATTTTATAGACCCTAATGAAGCTGTTAAAAATGGTTTTGATTTATCTCAAATATATGGCGCAGAATTTACAAAAGCATATAAAAGCCTTGTAGATAAGGGCTGTTTTAAACATAAAATGCCCGCGCGTGATGTATGGACAGTTATAACACAAATACAAGCTAATGCTGGTTTACCTTATATTGTTTCAAAAGATAATATAAATCGTTTACGTAATCAAGATGCTTTTATAAACTCTTCTAACTTATGTGCTGAAGTTACTTTACCTACTTCTGAAAATGAAATAGGCGTTTGTAATTTAGCATCTATTTCTATCAAAAAGTTTATAAAAAAAATGCCCTACCCAAATGACACAAAAGACTATATAGTTTATAACTTACCTAGCTTTTGGAAAACATCTTACTATTTAGATTTAAAAGGCTTGCGCGAAACAGTTAAAACTATAGTTAAAACAATGGATATAATTATAGATATAAATCACTATCCCTTCTCTGTTAATAACAGAGAAAACTCTTTTCACTATAATTTCGTGAAAGAAGTTGAAACTAACAGATTAGGTTATTCTAACACATTAAGAAGGCCAATAGGTATAGGTATTATGGG